>Ga0268252_1000501_pt1 | contig 24804 bp, 24 predicted proteins | sample AgamicMgSfrz_FD_200244 | JGI IMG/M metagenome (GOLD analysis project Ga0268252, IMG submission 200244) | Agave microbial communities from Guanajuato, Mexico - Mg.Sf.rz (v2) (version 3) | ecosystem: Host-associated > Plants > Phyllosphere > Phylloplane/Leaf | place: Guanajuato, Mexico | collected... | reverse complement strand
CTTTTTTATTTTAACTATAGAAAAAATCTATAGAAATAAATAGTTTATTAGAAGTTTTTTAATTTAATCTTTACAGTACATTAACATTCAGTATAAATCTTCCATATAGAATGAAAGCAGGTTAAGAATGAGGGGAGAGAGGTGAGACGATGGATATTAAAATTAATGGATTAGAAAAAACATTTGGAAAAACACAAGCGTTAAAGCCGTTGCAGATTGTAATGAAACAAGGGGAATTCACTACACTTTTAGGACCTTCGGGATGTGGGAAAACGACTTTACTTAGAATGATAGCAGGACTTGAAGAACCGGATAAGGGAGAAATATATTTTGGAGACCAGTGCATGTATTCTGCTACAAAAAAGATAAAGACATCTCCTCATGAACGGAATATCGGTATGGTATTTCAAGATTTTGCTTTATGGCCGCACATGACTGTTTTTGAAAATGTTGCATTTGGTTTAAGAGCTACAAAGCAAATGAATCATTTACGAGAAAAAGTAGAGGATGCGATAAAGCGAGTTCGCCTGCAAGGTATGGAGAAAAGGTATCCACACGAACTTTCTGGTGGACAGCAACAACGTGTCGCATTCGCTAGAGCAATTGTAACAAAACCTCATTTTATTTTGTTTGATGAACCGCTAAGTGCACTCGATGCAATTTTGCGAGAAGAAATGAGAATAGAGCTTATGGATATCGTTCATTCCATTGGTTTAACTGCACTGTATGTCACTCACGATCAAACAGAAGCAATGTCAATGTCAGACCAAATTATTGTCATGAAACAAGGAGAAGTATTACAAAAAGGAACACCGGAAGATATTTATGTGAAACCGTCTCATGAATTTGTTGCCAAATTTGTTGGTAAGGCGAATTGGCTTGTAGAGGGTAAAAAAATGGTTCGTCCAGAGCATGTGAGCTGGACGAAAAATGAAGTGTGCGAAATGTATACAGGTGAAATTAAGCACGTTACATATGTAGGAGAACGGTATGAAATAAAAGTAAACATGGGGGCACTCGGAATATGGACAGCTTATCACAATAGTAAATTAAGCATCGGTAAACCAGTATCGTTATATGTGCCAAAAAAATGTATTCATCATATAGGGGGAGAATCGTATGAAGAAATTCAGTTCGCTTAAGTCTTTATTTGTATGTACTTTATTATTTTCGGCTGTAGTAACAGGGTGTAGTTCAAAGACAGGCAATGCAGATGCAAAAAGTAAAAATACGAATGAAAAGAAAATTGTTGTATATAGTGCAGGGCCAAAAGGGTTAGCAGAAAAAATTCAAAAAGACTTTGAAAAGAAAACAGGTATAAAAGTAGAAATGTTTCAAGGAACAACAGGTAAGATTTTAGCGAGAATGGAAGCTGAAAAGAAAAATCCAGTCGTTGATGTAGTCGTACTTGCATCATTACCAGCGATGGAAGGATTAAAGAAAGAGGGTCAAACGTTAGCTTATAAAGAAGCGAAACAAGCTGATAAGCTGCGTTCTGAATGGTCAGATGATAAAGGACATTATTTCGGGTATAGTGCTTCAGCATTAGGGATTGTGTACAATACAAAAAATGTGAAGACAGCGCCTGAAGATTGGAGCGATATAACGAAAGGGGAATGGAAAGGAAAAGTGAATCTTCCAGATCCAGCACTTTCAGGTTCAGCTTTAGACTTTGTAACAGGATACGTGAAAAAGAATGGACAAGATGGATGGAATTTATTTGAGCAGCTTAAGAAAAATGAAGTTACAGTAGCAGGAGCAAATCAGGAAGCGTTAGACCCAGTTGTAACAGGTGCGAAAGATATGGTAATTGCGGGTGTTGATTATATGACGTATAGCGCAAAAGCAAAGGGTGAACCTGTTGATATTGTATATCCAAAAAGCGGAACAGTTATTAGCCCACGTGCAGCGGGGATTATGAAGGATAGTAAAAATGTAGAGGGTGCAAAAGAGTTTATTGATTATTTATTATCAGATGATGTGCAAAAACAAGTTGCTAAAGCGTATTTATTGCCAGGTAGAACAGATATAAAAGCTGAAAATAGACCGAATGTAGAAGAGATTCCAGTATTAAATATTGATTGGAAAACAGTTGAGAAAGAGCAAGATGAAATAGGAAAACAATTTAAGAAAGTATTTCAATAAGATGGTGATTCCATGGTAAATCGATTCATATCAGTAAGACAAGTTGGAATGACGGTAGCGTTATTACTTGTGGCGATGTTAATCGTCATTCCGCTTTTTCTCATTTTATTTTCTAGTATATATGAAAATAGCAGCTGGAACTTTTTAAAGCCTTTTGAAGTGATGCAGAGTGGTGGATTAGCTGGGATTTTTCTAAACTCGATGCTTCTAGGTGTACTCGTTGTAATAGGAGCTACAATATTTGCATTTCCATTGGCGTTTATTATGAGCAAAACAGATGTAGGAAAGTATAGTAAGTTAGATATTGTTTTTATGATTCCATTTATGACACCGCCGTATATTGGATCAATGGGCTGGATTTTGTTCATGCAACCTAACGGCTATTTTGAACAATTTTTTCCGATGCTAAAGACAGTTTCATCATCGTTTTTTAGTTTAGGAGGTATGGTCTTAATTATGAGTCTGCATTTATTCCCATTCCTTTATTTCATGCTGAAAAACACGTTACTTCAGATTGGGAGTAGTAAAGAAGAAGCTGCAGCAGTTCATGGCGGAAGTTTTTTCTATCGCTTAAGAAAAATAATATTGCCGTTATTAGTATCAAGTTATGTAATGGGTGCTTTACTCATTTTCGTAAAGACGATTGCTGAATTTGGAACACCGGCTACATTCGGACGTAGAATAGGATTCCACGTGTTAACATCAGAAATTCATAAATTTATTTCGAGTTGGCCAATTGATTTTAGTAGTGCAACAGCATTATCTTCTTTATTACTTAGTGCTTGTATGCTCATTTGGTATATGCAAAATGTATTGAATCGAAAGTATTCATATGCAATGGTTAGTGGAAAAGGTGTGAAATCTAAAAGATATACTTTGTCTATATTTACGCGCGTTGTAGCATGGATGTATGTAATTGGTTTATTAATCGTATCAATTGGAATTCCATACTTTTCTATACTGATTGCTTCTTTGTCAAAATTAAGAGGCGGCGGTTTACATGTAAATAACTTTACAACAAGCCATTATGAGGCATTGTTTACAATGGGATCTCCGGGATTAGAGGCTTTATGGAATAGTTTTCTTTTTTCACTCGTAACAGCGATTATTGCGGTAATGATTGGAGTCTTTTTGGCACTTATGATTCGAAAGGGGAAAAAAAACTCTGAAAAATGGCTCGATATGTGCGGTATGTTACCCAATATGGTACCAGGAATCGTTATGGTTGTAGGTCTTATTCTATTTTGGAATTCACCATATATGCCCCTGTCAATTTACAATACACCAGTCATGGTTATCGTAACGTATGTTGTGCTGTTTTTACCTTACACGGTGCAATATGTAAAATCATCACTCGGACAAATTGATGATTCTCTCATGCAGGCAGGAAGTGTTTTTTCGGGAAATTATATTTATATTTTTAGAAAAATAATATTGCCTCTTATTATCCCAGGCATTCTTGCTGGATGGGCGATGACATTTACAATTTCGATAAGAGAGTTAGTAGCATCGCTTCTCGTATTACCTCCATCAGTAGAAACGTCAGCAACGTTTATTTTTGCTCAATTTGAACAGGGTGAAGTATCTATAGGCATGGCGATGGCCGTTGTTTCTGTTGGACTTACAACAATGTGCTTATTACTGCTACAACATATGGAGCAAAAGCGAAAAGGGGTAGCATGATGAGGATAGAAGTATGGGGTGGGGCAGGAGAATACGGTCGCTCCTGCTATTTTGTAAAAAATAAAGAGACGAAAATAGTATTTGATTGTGGTATTAATCGATCTTATGAGGATAGTTATCCAAAAATAGAGAGAGAAGCTGTTCCATTTTTAGATGCGGTATTTTTATCACATATTCATGAAGATCATACGATGGGTTTACCTTTATTAGCGAAGTATGGATATAAGAAAAAAATTTGGACGACTCGTTATACGAAGGAGCAACTGCCGTTATATTATGAAAAATGGAGAAACTATAATGTGATGCAAGGGTGGAATTTACCTTATAGCGACCAACACATAAAAGATTTAAATTATGTATGTATTGATGAGATTAGTAATCCAAATGAATGGATACAAATTACTCCTACATTGCGGTTTCAGTGGGGATATAGTGGGCATGTATTAGGAGCTGTTTGGTTTTTAGTTGATTTGTGTAATACATACGTGTTCTATTCCGGCGATTATTCAGCAGAGTCTAATATACTACGAGCTAATTTACCTGAGAAATTGGGCCACAATATAAAAGTTGCAATTGTAGATGCCGCTTACCACACAGATGATGTTTCGCAAAATGAAAGATTAGATGATCTATGTGCAGAAATTGAGCGAGTTATGCAGAATAAAGGAATAGCATTGCTACCGCTGCCACAACTTGGTAGGGCGCAAGATATAGTATTGTATTTATATGAACGATATAAAGAATTTCCGCTTATAGTAGATAAAGAAATTTTGGCTGGATTTGAAGAGATGTTCATATATAAAGATTGGATAAAAAATAATGAAGAACTTAAATGGATTATGGAGAGTTTAAAAAGAAACATAATAGTGATGGATAATGACATTAGTATGCAAAATAGTTATGGAATAGTTGTAATGAGTGATGCGAATATGCAAACGAAACGAGCACAGTTATGCTATGAACAGCTTCGGAATGAAAAACGTAATTCCGTTATTTTTACTGGGCATATTGCGAAAGGGAGTTTTGCAGAAAGAGTTATGAAAGAACATGTAAGGAGTACATGTAGGGTGAAGCGAGTTCCGTATAAAGTTCACCAAAGTATAAAAGACGTTAAAGAGATGTTAAATACATTATTACCAGAACATACGGTGCTAGTGCATGCTTTGAAAGAGGATACGGATCGATTACAACAAAAGCTAAGTACAGCAGGATATGAAAATGTATATTCACTTGCAATGGAACGTATAGAAGTCATTTAAAATGTAAAGGGGATAGGTATATGAAAAAAGTATTTGTATTCGTAAGTATTTTCTTTTGTTGTTTTCTTTATAACGTTAAGGAAGGGTTTGCTGCTAGTCCAATGAAACCTAGTTTTGAAGTAAAGTTATTATTGAAGCCAGAACAAGTATTAGGTTATAACAAAGAGATGAAGCAAGAGGTGCTAGAACATTTCCAGGCTGGTACAAAATATGAAAGAATACAAGTACAATTTTTAGATACTGCAAATAAAAGTTTAAGTGATGAAGGTTGGTTTGCTAGAATTCGAAAGAAAGAATTTAGTAAAGATTTTGAACTAACATATAAAAAAAGATATCCTATTCAAAATGGTGTAATTCAAGATGCACTAGAAGTAGCTAAAAAAGAAGGATTCGATAGTAATACGGATAGTTATGAGGCGGAAATAGATTGGGGATTTGAGAAGAAAACATTAAGCATTTCAAATAAGAAAAGTTACAGCGCTAAAGGATATGGGATACTTGATTTACCAAATGAACAAGCTGCTCAAAACATGTTAATAGAAAAATTACCAGGGAAAATGAACAAATGGTTGTATACAAATTGGGGAGAGGAAATGTTAAAGAATTCCCGTATTTACGGTCCTGTATTAATGAAACGATATACAGGAGAGTTTGAAAACATAAAAGCAAATATTGAAATTTGGCCATTAAGTAATACCGGAAAATTAGAAGATGACTTCGTAATAGAAGTGTCATTTAAAACAAATGAAGAAAGTATTGCGACAAAACAAAGGGAATTATTAATGGCGAGTTTAGAGAAAAAAGGCTGGTTGTTACCGAAAGATAGTTTGAAGACAGAGCTTATTTTTCAGTAAATAGTAAAAAGGAATCCATATGCCATGGATTCCTTTTTATATATGAGTGTTAAGCTAAATCATGTACAGAGATAATAAAGTTGTTTAATTTACAATAAAGTCATTTAAAAAATAATATAGTTGTTTAAAAATCCTTCTTCTACTAACGAGGCAGGTTAGTGGAAGAAATAGCAAGTGGGTTTAACTAGGAGAAGTGTCTTCTGTTTTTTAAATTAAAAATATCGATAAATTAGGATTTATTTACTTAACATTATACTTATTTTCGGACCGAGGCATCTAATCGGTGAGTATATACAAACCAAGTAATGCTTGCTGTTAATAATGTTGACGAAATTAAAGCTGTAAGAACACTATATGTTTGCCAAATAAGTATCGTTGACCAATCGAAGGCAAAAAACATTATACACTGGGCAATTGTAGCGATTAGGAAAATAATTGTTACGATTGTTCTCTTTTTTGTCATTGGCTGCTGCTCATTCGTTTTCCTTTTTCTTAATCCTAAGAAAAATAACAGAACGGCTAATAGGCAAAGAATAATTGTGGTAGACGACAAAATGATGTCCAAAAGCTGTGTACCGCTTATCTCATATGATTGAGTTAGATTGCCGTTTAATATATTTTTAACTTTTAGTACCAGGTTTATATTGGTATTTGCGCCGTTGCTCAGTAAGCAGATGGCTGTTCTTTCATTTGGCAGTATGGCTACTTCGGTACTAAAATTTGGATTACCCCCAGTGTGTTCTATAAACGTTTGTTCGGCGTTTACCGACCAACCTGCCGCATAATACATATCATTGACAGCCGAAACAGACATATCACCCCTATGTGATTTTTCGATAGCCCTGTGAAATATTTCGGGTATGTCCTGCACAATACCCATCTGTATGCCCATCCAACGCGCCATATCTTTTGTATTAGAAATGATATAGCCGGCAGGTTTATTCCCAGCATAATCCGGAGCGTTAAATGGAGTTGTTATAAAAAAGGAAGAACGGTAGCCCTGTGCTAACTGTCCAGTGGCTTGAGCATCTTCTTTATAAACATACGTCTGGTGAAGACCTAAGGGTATAAATACCTGTTCCTTCATAAAGTCTTCATAGCTTTGTCGTGATACAATCTCAATAACCAAACCCAATACGTCATAATTAACGGTTCCATAGTTATATTGTTCACCGGGAGAGAACGCCAATTCTGCATCTACCAGCGTTTCCACGGTCTTTTGCAACATATCAGGCGTATTACCTTGTGGAATATTTTGAATATGTCTAATATTTGTTAGGCCGCTGGTATGGTGAAGAAAGTTATTTAGTGTAAGGTTTTGCATATCAACAGGTTTACCTTGATACTTTAACGTAAACCAAGGTAAATATTTTTGGATAGGGTCAGTCATTGATAGCAGCCCTTGCTCTTCCAATAGCAAAATCCCCATACCAGTAAAAGCTTTACTCACCGAGGCCAACTCATAGAGTGTATTTTCACTTGCAGACAATCCCTTTTCAAGATCTGCATACCCAGAAGAAAAGTAGAACACTTCACCATCAGCAAGTATTGAGATTGACATTCCAGGCACACCTGATGTACGACAGGCATCATCTAGCAATGCTTGTATTGCCTCAGATTTCGAATCTGACAACGCATAACTTTGTGTTGCGAATCCTGGGAATAATATAAATATCGTTAATACAAAAACAATAGTCTTTTTCATACACTCTCCTTTTTGAAGAATTATAAGGATATAAATAACTTATTTTTATAACTATAAACTAAATTCTAATTTATCTTTCTATTTACCTATATAATATGAAATAATTGTGAAGAGTTACACTTAAACTAACGGGGGCGTTAGTTCAATAAGAAGTAAACAACTGTATTATTCATTTTTTAAGCATTACATAAGCAGATGGATATAATTTGAAACAACTTTAAAGAGGCTTGCTGCATATAGAATGTAGTAAGCCTCTTATCTTTTTTAGTCAAAATTCAATAACTTTATTATCACTATACAAATCAGCTGACACGAACATATCACTATTTTGAAGATTTTTAGAGCGTAAACTATAAGCAACTACCTTCTTTTTATATTGTTTTACAACATCAACATGCTCTTCATGACTGTAAATATAAAATGTGAAATCTTTTTTACCACGTTTTGCATTGATAATTAAAGGAGTGCCTTCATTATGGGGTGGTGCATAATAGCGATCTAAAAATAAACCTTCGTTAAAATCATGAATAATTTTTGATTTCTGTTCGCCTTCTACGTTATTTCCGTGAATTGTAATAGTCACATTCTCTTCTTCAAGTTTTGGATGTGTTTCGTACTTGCTAATAATGGATTCAATAACAGTGTTAGGAAGGCTAGAAACGATAATTTTAAATGCTCCAAATACAACTAACATTACAATAAACCAAGTCGTCATAGTATATCATCCCCTTTATTCTATTTAATAATATAACTCATATGGTAATAGTACATATGGTGAAGTTTTGTATAATTTGTGAAAAATATGCCATTTTCACGAACGAAATGTTAGAAAAATCAATTTTGTTACAAAAAGTTGAAATCGAAGTATTTTAAAAGAAAAAGGTTTATAATAAAAATATAACTAATAACCACATTACTAATTATAAGGAAGTGTAACTATGAGTACTGTAGCAATCGTATATGGTATTATTCTTTCCACAATTATTGTTTTGTTTTTTGTTGGGGTTTCACGTTATATTCATAAATGGAAAGAAAGCGTTGCGAAATTAAATCACATTGAAGAAGAACTTAGTGATTTAATGTTACATCATGGTAAATAAAAAGATAATTTTTTAACGAAACAATGTGAAGAATATCACAAAACATGCTCTCATCATGAAAGCATGTTTTTTTGTTATGTGAATGTTAGACATATTCATGAGATTTTTTTCGTGCAATACAGTGTGAAATAAAATAATAATTCTTTATGTGTAGGAAGAGTTATTCTATTTTGTATAATTTTGTAATTTAGTTCGGTATAATTATGATATAGAAGGAAATTTGTTAGAGGAGGTACATTGTGAACATATTAAAGATTATAGGAATTGTTGCAGGAGTGATTATAGTAGCAGTTATAGTTTTCTTTGTCATAATGAAGTATTATTTGTCAAAAAAAGATTCTGATTACGTATTAACGTATATAAAAGAACATAAAGACGATGAGACATGTTCATTACTGATTAGAAAAAATGGTGAGGTATTAACATCTATAAATGAAAATAAAAAATTGCCATTAGCGAGTACGGCAAAAATCGTAATAGCAGTTGAATTTGCTAAGCAAGTGTCAGAAGGAAAAATAAGTCGAGATGAACAAATTTCATTGCAGGAGCTAGAAAAATATTACGTTAAAAATACTGATGGTGGAGCGCATCCTACCTGGTTAGAAGATGCCAAAGTGAGAGAATTAGTGAAAAATAGACAAATCGCTTTAGAAGAAGTCGCTAAAGGAATGATTCATTATAGTTCTAATGCAAATACAACATATTTGTTAGATAAGCTTGGAATAGAAAGAGTAAATGAAAGTATAAAAGAGTTAGAGCTTACTAGTCATGATAAGTTCACTTCTTATACGGCTGCACTATATATGAGAGGATACGTAGAAAAAGAACTTCATGTGCCAGAAAATCAGTCATTAAAAACGTTACGTAACATGTCAAAAGATGAGTATAATAAACATGTGTTACAAATTCATGAATGGATGAAAGATGAAGAAGAATGGAAAAAACGTGAAATTCCATTAAAGGTAGATATGGAATTTCAGCGAATTTGGTCAGATCGATTAGTGAGTGCAAACGCTAAAGATTATATGAGTATAATGGAAAAAATAAATAGTAGAAATTATTTTCCTAAATTAATGCAAGAAGAAATCGAGAATATTTTCAAAGGCACAGTTGATAATAGTAAGTTAGAATTTGCGGGGCAAAAAGGTGGATCTACCGCATTCGTATTGACCAAAAGTTTGTATAGTACAGATAAGAAAGGTAATAAGATAGAAGCTGTCATTATGTTTAACGATATAGAAAATCAAGTTGTATATCAAAAGCTGAGAAATAATATAAATTATTTTATTCAAGATGCTATAACAGATGAAGAGTTTAGAAATAAATTATAATGAAATAATTTTATTATGTAAACAACATGCTATTAAAGATAGGTATTGAGATGAGGTTGAATGAGTATATGCTTGAAACGTTTCCGAATTTAGAACTTAGACCACCTCTATTTTATAATTGGGATATTGGTATTCGTTTTAGATTAGGTGTGGACTATGATTGTAATAACATTTATGAAAATTGTCTATATTTAGAAGGCGTTTATAAAAGGACGATTACTTTATTTCAGTCTTTACATTCAACAAAAGATGATATTTATATTGTAGTGGATGTAAATGACCATGCAAACGGTGAAACTTTCAAACAGAAATTGAATATCTTTTCTAAGTATGTCAAAGAGAAGTCCGATTTGTTTAAGTTACAGAAAAATACAATCCCTTATGTTTTTCCAGATGAAGATGAAGATGGAGCATATAAAACACATAGATATACTTTGAAATGTGAAATCTCTGACTTTACATACATTCCTATGCTAAAAGCAATTTGTAATCAAGATATGGGAATAAAACCGAGTATTTTTCATAGGGTGTATTTTATAAATGTTAACAAGAATACTATATTTCACGTTTATGATGATAGAGGTTGTGATGTATTAGCTATCTCTCCTGATACAATTAGGGATATTTATAATACATATAATGATTGGATATTAGAATACGATAGAAATAAAATTGATAAAGTATTTAATTGGATGTAGTCTATTTTAATTGAGGGAAATACCATATGAGGTGTTTCCCTTTTATTAATATGAAAATCAACATTTAAATTTGACAGTACTTATAATAAAGGTAAAGGGATTTGATGGTAATGTATTGAATTTGGATAAAAACGGAAAAGGTAGATGAATAAATGACGACAATCTATTTCGTTCGCCATGCCCACTCTACATATACAAAAGAAGAAAGGGAACGACCTTTATCTGAAAAAGGGCACTGTGATGCAGAGAATGTAACGCATTTATTAAAAGATAAACATATTGATGTTGTTATTTCTAGTCCGTACAAAAGAGCGATCCAAACTGTACAAGGAATTGCGAATACATATAAATTATTAATACAAACAGAAGAAGATTTGCGTGAAAGATTATTGAGTACAGAGCCAGTAGCAGATTTTAATGTTGCTATGCAGAATGTGTGGAAAGATTGGAGTTTTGCATACGAAGGCGGAGAATCGAGTGATGTCGCACAAAGGCGCGCTGTAATATGTATGCAAAATATATTAAAACAATATGAAGGTAAGAACATTGTAATAGGTACGCATGGGAATATTATGGTATTACTAATGAATTATTTTAATTCGAAATATGATTTTGAGTTTTGGAAAACACTTCATATGCCTGATGTGTATAAATTAAATTTTGATAAAAATCGCTTCATTTCTGCTGAAAGAATAGAGAAAACAGGTCATCGGTTAAATATTTTGTAAAAGTTTATCAAAAAAAGAGGAAACAGAGAAGTTATTGTAGAAGTATGACTTTGTAACATAAAAAATATATGTTAAAGGAGGCTGTTTACATGTTTGAGAAAGAGAAAGAAGGGCTTATTGAAGTTCAAAACGTATATGAAATTGCACCAGAAGATGGAACAATTATTGGTATGGCAACGGAAGAAGAAATGGAAATTGCTGCTGAACTAGAGTTACAGTACTATGCTCATTCTCGTTTGTTAGAAGCAAATATTCAGTTAGACGGTTCCTCCTACAAAGAGTTACTTCAGGAGTTCCAGGAGTACGAAAGAAAATCAATGAGCTTTTGGCGAGCGATACATAAACGTTTAGCTGTGCCATGGGCGTGGGTACTACGTATTGATGTTGCGAATGGCCCTATATATGTAAGTAATGGTAGTTCATATTACGAAGAAATCGATGATGAAGAAGATTATGAATAGAAGATAAGTAAGGAAGCAGCTTTAGTTGCTTCCTTTTTTGATTTGTAAGAAATGAATTGCTTCAATAATAATATCTGGTCGATCATTTTCTATACCGTGACTAGCATGTTGGGCAAGAATATAGTGGCTGTTAGTTGAGAGGTGTAATTGTTCATGAATTAGTTCTTGCCACATTGCTTCAAGTTGTGTTGCTTCCTCTTTTGGCATGCCACCATTAGTCAATTGAGTAATAGAATATTGAGGATCTCTACCGATAACGATTAATGGTATTTCTAATGTTTTACATAGCTCTTTTAGTGAGAGAGCACAGTTTTTCCACTCAGATAGTTCAGAAGCTGTCGCTTTATATAATGAGGCGGAGGTAGAGAATTCAATTTGCTGTTTTGATTGATTGGCGAGCATAGATTTTAGTTCATTATAAAGTGTGTCTACATCCATTTTGGAATACATATTATATTTTTGAAACCAAACATCATCAGAATCAGTTTGATCAGAAATTGGTAAATGAAGTTCATCTAAACGGTGTAAGTTCATCGAAGTAGAATCAACTAAAATAAGTGCTTGCAGCTTATCTTCATGTAACATCGCAAAATGTTGTGCACATAATCCTCCGTAGGAATGACCGATTAGAATAAATGGCTCTTGAATAGCTAGTTTGTTTAGTAACATATGTAGCTCTTTTGTAACTTGCCTTATTGTACGCGGCTGATGGCCTACATCACTTTTCCCGTAACCTGGGCGATGGTATGAAACGACTGTAAAGTACTCTGAAAGCTTTTCTATAATAGGAAACCAATCATAAAATGAGCAACTCATTCCGGTTTGAATGACTACAGTTTGTTTACCACTTCCTTTTATATGTACTTCTATATTTTGCCCCATTATTTCTACAAATTTATGAATGTTAATTCCTCCTAAGCTTGAAATAATTTTTGACAAGCAAAAACGATACACCAAACACCTATACCGAGTAGGACAGATGTACTAAGTGTAAATGAATTTTTTAAACCAATATAGACGATAAATAATAGTAGTGCTGATGCGGGGAATCCATATAATACCCCTAAAGCAAATTGACTTAATTCTTGTTTATTCCCGCCTTCGAATGAAATCCAAAATAGACTAAGTAAACTAACGAGTGGAAGGGCAGCAATAAAGCCACCTATCGTACTGAAATGTTTAGCAACTTCAGTGATAACGCCGATAATAAGTGCCGAAACGATTACTTTAACGAGGAAATGCATATTTTGCCTCCTTCGCTAATAACGAAAATGCTTTTTCAATTAATTGTTGTTCTTCTTTTGATAACTGTGATTCTAATATTTTTATCTTTTCTTTATCCAGTAAAGTATGTTTTTCTAATACTTCAATCCCTTCAATTGTTAATGTAAGGTTTACCACTCTTTCATCTTGTTTATTTCTCTCTTTAACGATGAAGCCCTTTTGAATAAGGCGCTTTATGTGTTCAGACGCTGTGTTATGAGAAAGACTAAGCTCAGTAGCGACTTTTCCAATTGTTATATCTTTCTCACGAGAAACGATTTGTAAAATACGAATTGCTTGGTGGGAAAGGTTGTCCTCGTATTCGTATCGTAAGTGATAATAAATGCTCTCCCAATGTTGATTAATGTTGTTCATAATAATAAATCCCCTTTTTATATCGTATAGTAAGATATATTCGTTATTTTAGAAATAAAATCCTTTTATTTGGATAAAAAATGTTGAAAAAGTTTATTTTTATTGAAATATAAGGTAATCTATGTGTAAAGGTATACATTTAGCAAGAGAGAGGATGATAGCTGTGAATACATTCAAATGGATTAGTCATGAACAGATGTATGTAGATGAAATACATGTTGAAAAATGTGGTCCTCTTTCAGTCGGCGTATATGGGGGGAATCAAGAGAGTGATGCATATGAACGAGGAGATGCGGTGCTTGCTTGGTGGGATCCTGAATTACAATTTGAATTTGTTATGATTTTTGATACACATCACAAAACAAAAAATATAGATTATATAATAGAAGCGATTTCGGCAAGAAAAGAAAAACTAAAAGAGTTATTCTCATATCCAATACATTTAGCTTTTCATCATACACATATGTACTTATTAGCGTTATTTACAGATGAGTTATTTATTAAAAAATGTGATCAAGATGATGAGGAACTCGCTTGCTTAATTTGTTTACGAAAAGGCGAATTTTTATATTGGTTATCAGTTGGTGATTGTTTCGCGTATTTATTCCATTCTGAGAAAACGAAAAATGGAAAAGGACGATTAAATAAACGGAAAAATTACGAATATATTGGTAGGAAAAATATTTTTGCAGCAAATACACCTTGCTTTACGTCAGGTGTAAGAGGATTAGAAAAAGGAATGAATCACATTGTAATGGCAACAGATGGTATTTTAGAGTGTGACAAACGAAGGTTTGATGATGATCAATCTTTAGTAGAAATATTACACGACGGAAGTTGCTTGCAGATTGAGCCCGTATTAACAAATGTATTGCAGTGGAAAGGTAGAGATTGTGCCACGATTATTGGATGGTCTATTGATACTGATAATAAACAATGTGCTAATTAATATAAAAGGAGTTCAAGGTTTTTATCCTTGAACTCTTTTTTGTTAAGCAATATGAATATGATATGTTTTCAACCATTCATTTACTTGTAGCATATACTCCATGGCACTTCTTGCCTCAAAATTGTTAATCTCTTTATTACTTTGATCAGCAATTGAAAGTAAGATGGAATGGTTAATAAGTGAGAAAATAGGATTGTTTTTATTGCTACACATATCAAGTGTTAAATTACGGATTGTTTTTAAGTAGTGTGGATCTTGTGAAGTTGGATAAGCGCTTTTTCTTCTATTGCGTACATCGTCAGGTAAAGCTGGATGTAGTGCTCTACGTAAAATGCCTTTTTCAATATTATCAATACTTTTTATGTTGAAAGGAACATTCCATAAATATTCAACTAATCTATAATCGCAAAACGGTACACGAACTTCAAAACCAACAGCCATACTCATACGATCTTTACGGTCAAGTAAGAAAGGAAGGAATCTCGTTAAAAATAAATAAAACATTTGGCGTTGTTTCGCGGATTTTTTACTTTCCCCTTCAAGAGTAGGTACTTCATGAACAGCTTCATGGAATCTTTTATTGATATAATGTTCAGGATTACATTGCTTTGTTACTTCGTTTAATAATAGAGAAGATGTGTTTTTCCAGTTTGTTAACCATGGAAACTTATCTACATACAGTAGTTCTTCTTGATGAAACCAAGGATATCCCCCGAATACTTCATCAGCCGATTCACCAGATAAAGCTACGGTTGCATCTTTTTTCATTTCGCAAAATAGTAAATATAGTGAAGTTTCCATTTCGCCTGCACTTGGCAAATCTTTCGCATGGAGGGGAACGAATAAGTGATTTGCTAATTCTTCAGCATTCACAATAATGTCATGATGCGATGTCCCTACATGTTCGGAAACACGTTTTACCCAAGGAGCGTCTAAGCCAGTGCGAGCAAATGTCAGCTCGAAATCTTTGGCGCTATTTAAAAAGTCGATTGAATACGTGTGAAGTGTTTCGTGCTCCTCTGCAAATTCTTTACCTGCAAGTGCAGTAATACCGCTAGAGTCTAATCCGCCTGATAACATACAAACGAGAGGAACATCGGCAATTAATTGTCTTTTTACTGTATCTTGTAAAATAGATAAAATATGCGAAGATGTATCTTCTATAGAGTCTGTATGGATCTTACTTTCTAAATTCCAATACTTCGTAACTACTTTTTTATGACGTGTAAATGTTATAGAATGTCCAGCACGTACTTCTTGAATATGCTTAAACACACCACATCCTGGAGTGCGAAATAAGCCTAATCCAAATATTTCATTTATTCCATCCGCATCAATTTCAGCAGGGACAGATGGATGCGCTAATAATGCTTTAATTTCAGAGCCGAAAATAATACTGCCATTTCTTTCTGTAAAAAAGAGCGGTTTTACACCTAAATGATCTCGTGCTAAAAACAATTGTTGCTTCTGTTCATCCCATAATGCAAAAGCGAAAATTCCGTTTAAATGTCGTACGCAGTCTTCTTTCCATTCTAAATAAGCATGTAGTAATACTTCTGTATCTGAATGGGTTTCAAATGTATGACCACATTTTTGAAGTTGCTCTCTCAGTTCACGGAAATTATAAATTTCTCCATTATAAGTAAGAGCATACGTATAATCACCAGCACGAAATGTCTTCGGCTGCGTCCCGCCTTCTGGATCAATAACAATTAAACGTCGGTGTGCAAAGGCCGCGCGAGGTGAAAACCAAAATCCTTCAGCATCAGGACCACGATGCTGGATACTATTTGCCATCTTTTCTAAAATAACATGTTCATTGGAGAGATCCTTATTCCAATTTACCCAACCTGTAATTCCACACATACACATCTCATCTCCTAATTTTAAAAATATATTAATGAAATAAAATGTACACCAAATTAAAGAATGACTATATAAATAGTGTACTACATGAATTAAATTGTAGACTTGAGAAAATTTTCTTTGAACGCATAGTCATGTGAGACAATGGCTAAGGGGAAGTATTCCATTACATACAAAAAATAAAAAAGATGAGAGAAAAAATTTCTTCAGACGTTATATAGGGTGTAAAAGCTTTTACAAAACAATAAGGGGAATCGCTACATGAAATCAAATGAGAAAAATTTTATAAAAAGATTACAGCGGCAAAAAGAAGGCGCGTTAGAATTTGTTGTCGATACATACTTACCACTCATAAAGGGGATCACGCATAAAGTTCTACTTCCAATTCAAAATGATGGACTCATAGAGGAATGTATAAACGATATATTTCTTTCCATTTGGAATAACGCAAATAAATTCCATGGAGAGCCGAGTGATTTTAAAAAGTGGATTGCAGCGATTGCAAAGTTTAAAGCAATTGATTATTACCGAAAAGCGACTAAAAAAGTAGAAATTATTTCAGATGAGTTTCATATCAGTACAGAAAAATCAGCAGAAGACGAATTAATCGTTATGGAAGATAGGGAAGAATTATTGAAGCTCATTAATCAATTAGAACCGTTAGATCAAAAGGTATTCATTATGAAATATTTACTTGGTATGAAGACAGAGGAAATAGGTGACAAGTTAGGATTAACTCGGGCAGCAATTGATAATCGAGTGTACCGGGGGAAAAAGAAACTACAACAAAATGCTACGAAAATTAGTTTTGGAGGTAGTGCAATATGAAAGACATTTATGAACTATTAAATGATATTGATATAGATGAAAAAGAACTAGAGGAAATTGAGGCTTCTGAAATTGAAAAAGAAAAAGTGAAGCGTAATGTAAAACAATCGATACGTACGAAGAAAAAGATGAAAAGTTGGAAAAAAGGTGTCGCTGCTGCATCTATTTTAGTAGGATTATCAGTTGCAACACTTGGTATTGGTTTTCCAACCTATGCTGGAGGTCTTCCTATAGTAGGAGATATATTCCGATTTTTAGATAATGGTAGAACAGGGCTACATGAAAATTATAAAGAGTTTTCGACTGAATTGAATATGACGAGAGAGAGTAATGGGGTTAAGGTTACAATTAATGATGCTGTGTTTGATGGGAGAACTGTAACGATAACGTATTCTATCGAAAGTGAAAAAGATTTAGGAGAGCATCCGAGCATATTTGGTTCCCCGCAAGTAAGCATGTCTAATGGTGCGGCTGGAAGTTCTAAAACTACGAAAGTAGGAGATAAAAAATATGTAGGTATGACTACAACAAGTGATCTTGGTAGTAAAAGAATGGACGTTGCAAATGTTAGATGGAATATGGAATCAATTAATATGTACGAAGAAAAAAAATCAATAAAAGGGAATTGGAATTTTGCTCTTACTTTAAAGGCGATGGATAGTAAGGATATAAAAGTTAATGGGATTTCCGAAAAAGAAGGTATAAAAGTAAATATAGACAAAATGGAAGTAACACCTATGTCATTTATCGTTTTTTATAATCAGGAAGAATCTAAGGCATTAAGGCGCATATGGGATAGTGCAGATGTTGAGCTAGAAATAAAAGATGATTTAGGAAATCAATACGCTGGTGAAGGAAATGGCGGAACGGGTACAGTAGCAGAACCACATAAAAGTAGTTGGAGTACTACATTCCAAAAATTGAATAAAAATGCTACAAAGCTTATCGTTACGCCTCATGTGAATTTGCGAGTGCATACACCTGAAAATCATGGTGGAGTGGAGTATGTGAATGGAAAAGAGAAGAAAATTGAAGTGCCGAAAAAAGAAGCGAAGAGTAAAGATATTGTTCTAGATGATATCGTAATTGATTTAAAGAAATAGAAGAGAGACTGCCTAAAAACATTAGGCAGTCTCTCTTTTCGCTAAAAACTAGTTACGAGTAACGCATGTGGATGCTGCGTTTTATACTCATCTTTCCACGGAATGTTTAGTTGTTCCCACGATTCGCCGCTATCATTGGATTGAAACACGCCGTTGTTATTTAACGTGTAAAACGTATGTGGTTCTGCCTTGTTTGTCGCAAACATCGAAATGACTGTACCGATTGCGGATGGTAGTCCTTGTTGTACTTGCTGGAAAGGAGTATCTTTCGTTTTTCGATAAATATAAGATTCATAAGGAATATGGTGATGAGCGAGATCAGCACTCGGTGCAGCTGAAACGAGAATCGTATTGCAATCAGCGGGATCGATAGCCATGCTGTATAAATAATGATGTTCAAGTCCTTCACTGCATGAGATCCAGCTGTTTCCATTGTTATAACTTTCAAGATATGCACGATCAGGTCCGCCCATAAATCCGTCACCACATGATGCATAAAGGCGATTTGGTGCTTCAGGGTGCATAAGTAATTGATGAGCATCGATAGGGGCACCGAATTTTTTATCGATCCATGTATGCCCTTTATCATTACTTTGAATAACAGCACCAGCTTCGATTGAAACGTGTATTGTATTAGGGTTGTTTGGATCAACTGTAATCCAGCGTACGTGATGGGTAAAAGGTCTAGGCGGAAATGCCCACGTATAAGAAGATAATAATGATTTCATATTTTTAAGTTCAGTCCACGTTTCACCACCATTTTCAGAGCGGAATAAAGCGCTCGGTTCTGTGCCAACATAAACGACACCATATCCGTTAACTTGTTCATTTGAGCTTATTGTTATGGAAGTGATAGAGGAGTGCAAAATACCATCTTCTTTAGGAAAATCAAAGTAACGATAAGAATCTCCAATTGGTCTCCATGAATCCCCGCTATCGTCACTTAACCATAGACCTCGTCCAAATGTTCCGCAATATACACGATTTTTTTGAAATGGATCAACAGCGATACAGGTAGGTTGCATATTTTGTAAGTGGTAAGTCGTTTCATAGTCATCATATTGTTCTTTCACTACAACAAGTTCACGTTCCATACAGAGAAATAAACGTTTCATTTTAGTAACCTCCTTAAAAATTCTTTCATTAGTAAACAATATGAAAATAAAAAAGAAGTAGTCTTGTTTTATTTGAGAAAAAGGGATTGTTTAAAAAGAAGCGAAGTGTGTATACAGAGGAAGCGGGCGTTTACAATCAGTCAATTCGGGATAAAGATGGGGAGTTTGTTTCATACTAACATACAGATATTGTACTTAAAGGAGTATTCGTATGGGACATTCGCATGATCATGGTCATTCAAAAAATAAAAAGGCGTTACTAATTGCCTTCCTACTAACAACAAGTTTTATGATTGCAGAAGTTGTTGGTGGATTTGTAACAAATAGCTTAGCACTATTATCTGACGCGGGGCATATGTTAAGTGATGCGGTATCTTTAGCCTTAAGTTTACTTGCGTTTAAGCTCGGAGAAAAAACAGCAACAACTGCGAAAACATATGGATATAAGCGAGTCGAAATGTTAGCAGCATTATGTAACGGTGTCGTTCTTATTGTCATTTCGGTATACATTTTTATTGAAGCAATCCGCCGTTTTAAAGAACCAGTTGAGATTGCTAGTAATGGGATGCTCATTATTGCTGTACTTGGTCTGCTTATTAATATTTTATCAGCTTGGATATTAATGAGAGGCGGAGATGTGAAGGGGAACTTGAATTTAAGAAGTGCTTTCCTCCACGTATTAGGCGATCTATTAGGATCAGTCGGAGCGATTATTGCAGCGCTATGTATTAAATTTTTCGGATGGACGGTTGCTGATGCGATTGCTAGTATTCTTGTGTCTATTTTAGTCATTATTAGTGGATGGCGTGTAACACGTGATACCGTCCATATATTAATGGAAGGTGCACCCCAGCACATAAATGTTGAAGAGGTAAAAAGTACATTATTAAATATTACGGTTGTAAAAGAAGTTCATGATTTGCACATATGGTCTGTCACATCTGATTTTCAAGTATTAACTTGCCATTTGATTATTAAAGGTGATGAAACGCAAAATGTATTAAAAGAGGCTACGGATGTATTAAAGGAGAAGTTTCATGTAGAACATGTCACCATTCAAGTAGAAATAGATGGTGAATTTAATCATAGTGAGACAACCTGCAAAGTATGAAAGAAAAAGGATAAGAAAATGTGTCATAACATTTTTCGCACGGCATACATATATATAATGTGGCCACAAATACTTTGTCAGGTAAATATTTCATGAAATTACTTTACTTATAAAGAGTCATCTTTTATAATCAAAAGTGGTAATTGATAAAGATTATCATTTTCAATGATCGTGGAAAGGAGTTTTTTTAAAGATGAGTAGTCAACTCCGTTTTGCTGTTGAAAATCGTAAGAGGCATTTAATTGATGAGTTAATTGGAGCAGGTGTGTTTAAAATTCGTGACCGACAATTATACGAGCTGTCTTTAGAGGAATTAGAAAAAGAGTATGAAGATATTGAGGATTACGCAAATATTCAGGCATAGCACATAGATTAGTAAATAAGGAGCTGGTTACACTTTTGTGTAGCCAGCTTTATTATTTCATAGAAATCATTTTTTATATTTCTTTCATGGGACGGAGCCAGTTTTGAGACATCATTTGTTCCATTTGTTTTTCATCTTGTTTTTGTAGCGCTTGAATAATAGGGTGCTGTTCTTTAGAGGTTGTTTTTGTTAGCAGGATATCAAGAAGAAACGTTTGTTGGAGATAAAAATAAATTAGTGAAGCTTTCAGGAGCATTTTCTTATATAGTCGGAGTTGCTACTATAATATTACCGCTTGGCTTAGAAAAAATAGGTGATGTAGTTGGTAACATATATACTATATTAATTGTTTTAGGTACAGTTGTATTTATAATTAAAGCAAACCTATTAAATAAGAGTGCTATAAAATAAAAAGGCTTCATTCTACTGAAGCCTTTTATTAATTATTATGAAGTATAAGTAAAAGCCGGAATAGGATCAATAAATGTATTCCACTTTTGTTCCATTTCCTTTTCTGTTAATAGACAATCATCTAATGATTGTTCAATCACAGAACGATTCATATCAATACCGATAAATACGAGCTCAGTTATTCGATCTCCATATCGCTCGTCCCAGTTTTTTAATACTTCTGGTTCTTCTGCAATCATTTGATTTCTTTCAGTTTCAGGTAATGCGGCTATCCATTCACCGGCTCCTTGAATTGTAATAGAGGAACCTGCTTGAGATAGAAGCCCTATCATATTATTACGAGATGCGAGCCAGAAGAATCCTTTCGCTCTTACAACATCTAAAGGCCATTTTTCTAGCCAATTCATAAGGCGCTCGGGATGGAAAGGATATTTGCGACGGTAAACAAAGGAATTGATACCGTATTCTTCCGTTTCCGGTGTATGATGTTCACTATTTAATTCTTGTATCCAGCCGGCCGATTGACTGGCTTCTTCATAATTAAATAGATTTGTGTTTAAAATTTCTTGTAATGGTACTTTGCTAAACGAAGATTTAAGAACTTTTGCATTAGGATTTAATTTTTTTAGTAAATGATGAAGCTCTATCACATCTTCTTTTTCTAGCAAATCTATTTTATTAAGAATAATTACGTTTGCAAACTCAATTTGATCTATTAATAAATCAATAACTTCCCGGGTATCATTCTCATCGATTGCTTGTTTTCGGTCTAATAAACTTTCTCCATCTGCAAAATCATCCCAAAACCTATTTGCATCTACAACTGTAACCATCGTATCGAGGCGACAATTTCTCGTTAAATCAATGTTAAGAACTTCGTCTGTATAAGTAAACGTTTGAGCAACTGGAATAGGCTCACTTATACCAGAAGATTCAATAATAATATAGTCAATATCACCATTTTCAACAAGACGATCCACTTCTATCATTAAATCTTCTCGTAGTGTACAGCAGATGCAACCATTTTGAATTTCTACTAATTTCTCTTCCGTACGTGAAAAACCACCCTTTTTTATAAGAGATGCATCAATGTTTACTTCGCTCATATCATTAACGATAACAGCTACTTTTAAGTTGTTCTTATTAGTCAAAATGTGATGTAGTAAGGTAGTTTTTCCAGATCCTAAAAACCCACTTAATACAGTGATAGGTACTTTTTTCATGAAATGATCTCCCTTTTAAATCGTAATGATTACGTTTTATATTAAACGATGGAAAAAGAAAAATCAATAATAAATCATAATGATTACGATTTGAGAATAGAAATAGACTATAAAATTTGTGCTGTAGTATGAAGCATTTGGACAAGCACATGTTTACATATAAATAAAATGGAGGCGAGAAGCTTGGTCTTTAATAGAGTTTCAAAAGAATTAGTAGGCATAGCTCTTATCGCTATGTTTCTCTTTTTATTATTTTTTGTAGATTTTACAAGTCTAGCAAATTTGCACAAAAATATACCACAGGAATGGTTGAATGTGAATACAGTATTTTTAAGTATCATTTTTGAAGCAATACCCTTTATTTTATTAGGGGTAATTGTTTCTTCATTTATTCAAGTGTTTGTGACGGAAGATATGATTCAAAAAGTAATGCCGAAATCTCCGATTGTTGCAATGATTCCAGCAGTATTTGTGGGAGTTCTTTTTCCAATGTGTGAATGTGTCATTATACCAATTGTAAGAAGGCTCATTCAAAAGGGGTTACCACTTCATGTAGGCATTGTTATTTTACTGAGTGCACCCATTATGAATCCAGTCGTTTTTTTATCTACTGTATATGCGTTTCAAAAAAATGATTACGTTGTATATGCACGCTTTGGGATAACAATTCTAGTTGCTCTATTCATAGGTCTAATTGTGTATTATTGCTATCGCGAAAGAAATGTTTTAAAAGACGTAGAGGTTTCAGTTCAAACAAGCAAAAAAAAGAGTTGGAAAGATGTTATGAATCACACTGTAGATGAGTTTTTTGATACTGGTAAGTATTTATTGATTGGTGCTTTTTTAGCAAGTGTATTTCAAACGTTTTTTGATCGGAATGTACTGGATGCAGTAGCACATAACGAAGTAATTGCTCCCGTTATTATGATGGGGTTTGGTTATGTTTTATCAATTTGCTCTGCAGCCGATGCTTTTATAGCTGCGTCTTTTGGACATGTTTTCTCGATAAAGGCACTTCTCGCATTTCTTGTGTTTGGGCCTATGCTTGATATGAAAAATACGTTAATGCTATTTGCGTATTTTCAAAAGAGATTTGTATTCTTTTTGATGGGAATTGTCATTGTATCTGTGTATACCATCGTGCAAATCATAATGTTATAGGAGGTGAGAAAGAATGGAGAAAGAGGAGCAGAAGGCATATCATCGCTATATTCGTGGCATTATTTTAATTGGTTTAGCAATGCTCTTATTTAAACTACTTGTAACAGGGAATATTTATAATTTTATCGCTCCAAAAATGATTAAATTTACGTATATAGCTTTTGTAGTGATTTTACTTCTTGGTTCTTTACAAGTTTGGAGAGATGGGAGAGAAAAAGAGGATGATTGTAATTGTTGTAAGCATCATACAGCATTAAAATCAGGGATGAAAAGTTTCTTTGTATATGTTTTATTTGTTGTTCCGATTATTAGTGCTTTTCTATTTGGAAATGTAACAATTGATGGAAGTTTAGCAGGAAAAAGGGGTATGAATCAAAGTGTACAGGCGAGAAGTATGGAAGGGAACGAAAAAGAGGGGAAACAGGATGATTTTGATGGGCGAGAGGTATTCGATGATCCAGATGAAACATCAAATTTATCAACGACTTATGAAACGGAAGAGCAAGTAGTAAAAAGTATGTTAGGACAGCATAAACTACAAGTAGAGGATAAGGATTATGTTCAAACAATGAGTATAATTGGTCAAGATGTAAAAGGGTTTAAAGGGAAAGAAATTATATTCTCAGGGTTTATATATAATGATAAGGATGTGACGGGTAATAAAGCAGTAGTGGCTCGATATGGCATAACTTGTTGTATTGCGGATGCATCAGTCTGGGGGATGATTGTTACCGGGAAAAACGTTGGGAAAATTCCAAAAGAAACATGGGTGAAAATAACAGGATTATTAGATGAAACGACATATAAAGGAACAGTCTTTCCACTTGTAAAAGTAAACAAAATCGAGAAAATTGATAAGCCAACTGAACCATATGTATATGACGCTTTACCTCAATAGAAAAGAATAAATTCTTCATATTTTCATGAAATAGAATCATAATCATGGCGATAAAAAAATAAAGATAAGAGTAATTTGGTTTGTTAAAAATATGTGCAGAAGGAGTTATGCGATGAACTGGGTTACTCATAAACCATCATTTGAATTTGAAACATTTAGTCCTATTATTCGGT
>Ga0268252_1000500_pt1 | contig 24896 bp, 28 predicted proteins | sample AgamicMgSfrz_FD_200244 | JGI IMG/M metagenome (GOLD analysis project Ga0268252, IMG submission 200244) | Agave microbial communities from Guanajuato, Mexico - Mg.Sf.rz (v2) (version 3) | ecosystem: Host-associated > Plants > Phyllosphere > Phylloplane/Leaf | place: Guanajuato, Mexico | collected... | reverse complement strand
TCTTTTGTACTGCTTTTTCCCATTTGTTTTGAATTGTTTTCTTAGTCATTGTCATTTTACACACTCCTTGAAATTTCACTATACGTATACAGTTTAGATCGTATAAAGAAAATAAGTGGAAAAAGAAAAAATAATACTTGAAGGGATTTGAAGAATAAAAAAAGAAAATTACCTTTAAAGACGAAAGTACATAGTGGAGAAATGTAATCGTGGTTATATGTTTCTTAACATTATAAATATACTTGAATATAAAAGGTGGTTATGGTTTTGAAAGATAAAAGTATTGGAATTGATATAGGTGGAACTACTGTTAAAATAGCATTGTTTGAGGTTCGAGGAGAATGCCTTGCTAAGTGGTCTATTCCTACTGATAAAACAAATAGTGGTTTAAATATTGTTTCTAATATCAATGAAACCGTTCACAAGAAAATTGGTGAACTTAATTTAAATAAAAAAGATTTCATAGGTGTTGGTGTCGGTGTGCCTGGATTTATTAACTACGAGACAGGCGAAATTGCTCACGCTCCAAATATTCCTTGGAACAAAAATTACCCATTAAAAAATGAATTAGAAAAAGTATTAGACTTACCTGTTGAGTTAGAAAACGATGCTAACTTAGCTGCTATGGGTGAAATGTGGCTAGGTTCTGGAAAAGGTAAACAAGATGTAGTTATGGTTACGTTAGGTACTGGAGTAGGTGGAGGCATTATAGTAAATGGAAACATAGTACGTGGATCTAACGGAATGGGTGGAGAAATAGGGCATATCTTCTCTAAAGATAATGGAATTACTTGTGGTTGCGGAAAGGAAGGGTGTCTTGAAACAATCGCGAGCGCTACGGGCATTGTTAGACTAGGAGAAGAGATAATTAAAGAATACGCAGATGCGACGATCTTATATGATATTAAAAAACAAAAAGGGAAGTTAGATGCTAGAGATGTATTTGAAGCGGCTAATAATGGCGATTCTTATGCCCTCGATGCGGTAGAAGAGTCAATGAAGTATTTAGGTATCGCCTTGAGCCATATTATTCACACAAACAATCCAGAAGTGGTTGTAATAGGTGGAGGTGTATCTAAAGCTGGAGCATTCTTATTAGAGCAGGTGCAAAAGCAAGTTAAAAAGTACACACTTCCTAGAGCGTACCAGGCTATTACATTTGAACTTGCTACGTTAGGTAATGAAGCTGGTGTAATAGGTGGCGCTCATTTAACAGATAAGTTTAAGTAATAGTGCTGTGCTTATTAATTTTAAAATTATAATTAAAGATAAAAGACTGATTAAACTAGTGTGTAAATCAGTCTTTTATTTGTATATTTAACCAGAACCGCTAATTAATTTAATGATAAAAGCTATTAAGTTAAATTTAAAGAGGAGACTTCTGTAAATGTTCCTTATATTAAGAGAATGTAAAACTCTTATTTTTGTTCAAATAGTTCTTCAATAGCTTGCTGCAAACTGCCTTTTACACGTTTTGAACTAAAATCAAGCCCCAGACTAACAATTGTCTGAGCAACCTCTGGTCGTACTCCAGTTAAAATCGTTTCTACGCCCAGCAGCTTTAAAGCGTCAATAACTTTAAAAAGTTGATCCGCTACCATAGTATCAATAATAAACACTCCTGAAAGATCGACTATCAGTTGTTGAAGTTGCATCTTATTAGCTGACTCTAATGTTTCTTCCATTAGATAGTTGGCTCTTTCTGTATCTATGTCTCCTACTAAGGGGAGAATAGCCGTTCCTTTCTTTACAGGTACCACAGGAACAGATAATTCAAGAAAAGCGCTTCGTGCTCGTTTAAGAGTTAACTGATGGTAATCCACATAACTTAAACTAAAAGAATAAGCAGCGTGATCTAGCAGCGGATCTATTATTTCCCCGATTTCAAATATCGTATCTGCTGATATTTTTTGTTTCTTTATTTCGTTCTTTAAAGTTTTCCATAAGTAAATTCGATAATATCTAGTATCTTTTAAAGCTTCATCAAGAGGGACGTTTAATGAAAAGAACATTTCTCCAGTTTTTTTCCCCCATTGTGAAAACTTTTCTAATGCGTCTTTTTCGTTTAAATGCTCTTTGAGAACCTCTCCAAATAACCCTATAAAGTTAGCTCGAATGTTAATAAGCTTTTCTTCAAAAGGAGCAAGTTGCTCTCTTTCATTTTCTGTAATTCCGCTTAACCTGTCTTCGTGTACTTCTTTAGCAATTGCTAACTTATGCTCTAGAATCTTCTCACCCAAAAAGCCAATTTCATCAATCATTTCAGTTCCTCCGAAATATGTATTTGGATAATAACGGTGTGTTTTTTCCTATGTTTATATTAGCACAAACGCTTGCACAATTTTATACTCCGTTAACTAGATTATTATTTCCCTATTTTTGATAAATCTTAAACCAAAAAAATTCTTTTTTATGTTTTTTCCACTTCAAATAATCAGTGAGATACACTAGAAAAAATAGATGGGAAAGGAAGAAATGAAAGTGAAAGAAGGTATTTGGTTATACATAATAGAGAAGAATGGGAAATGTCTTGAGTGCGGAAATAGAGGAGCCATACAAGAGTACGGTAAGTATTTTGCTAGCGGTGTTGGTGAGTTAGCAGATGAAGTTAAAGCTTAAGAAGATGTTAGAAAAAAACCTTATATGTCTCACGCTTTAGGTTTTGGTGGCACTATACCTCATAAATGCCTTAATTGTGACAATTATGGCTTAATAGATTGCGGAGGTTTAGAAGGCTACAAGCAAGCTTTTGAGTCAATTAAGGAACCTCTGAAAGTTATTGATGGTGGTAAACAAAAACAACATAGTGATGTTAAAGATGAGTAAAAAGTAAAATAAGGAGCTTTTTTTACTTGTATTAAAAAAACTAGGTAGGGAAAGATAAAGAAAAAAGACGGATGTGTATTTATGAAAAAAGATCAAAAATACTTGTTAGCAATGATGCTATTGCCTTGGCTCTCTTTAATATTTTTGGGGAAGGAATCAATAAAAAGATTTTGGTTGAGTTCACTAATAATAAGCATACTTGTGTGTATAGAAAGTGTATTTGCTCATAAAAAGAAGTGGTGGTGGTTCTACAGAAGTATACACCCAAAAATACCTGGTAATGCTCCGTTAATTTTGGGACCATTTTTTGTAGGAAGCTTTTGGATTCTAAAGTTTACATACGGAAATTTTTTGAAATATATGAAGTTAAACTTTATTATTAATGCATTTTTTAATTATGTTTTGGTAAAGTGGTTTAAAAAAATAGGATATTGTTCTTTTGTTCGGATGAAAGAGCATCAAATGCTCTTAATATTTACGGTAAAAGCAGCTGTGATGTACTTAATTCAAAGCATAATTGAAAAAAAGAAGGATAATGATTGCGAATTAGAAGATACTCGCTAAACCTTCTAAACTTAATAAAATAGTGAAGGTGTTGAGTTAATAGGAGCAAAATTCATATTAGTTATGTACAATGAAACTTGCTCATATATGTTGGCTAAGGAAAAGGAAAAACTTAGTGACTTGTAAGGAATCCATTTTTGGGTTCTTTTTTTGTTTTTTTAATTTATAACTTAGTGGAATAAACTAAAAAAACTTAATCTGTGCAGAGATTAAGGGAAAATAAGCTAAGTGCATCTAAATAGGCTTTCGTTAATGCACAGATGAAGTATAAAAAAGATAATTACATATTGGTAATTTGTATTATAAAAAGAAATTATTTGTTTTCTTTTAAGAAAGTTTTAATTTCCTTAATAGGAATGCCTAATTCTTTAGCTTCTAATACTAATCGAACCCACTCTAAATCAACGATGTTATCTTGATTAACCGTCACCTTTACCCCTCCAACATTTTCAGTCTTTAAATGTAAATATATCTCAATATTATAGGTGAATAAGCTTATAATCACTGTCGATAAATGTCGAAAATTAAAAAGTTTCCTTGTTGATTTTTGAAACTATTTATGAACAATTGTACCTCTCTTTAGTTAGACTGAAGAAAGCAGTGCGGTTTCTCTTATTTATAAAGCTTTGCTTATATGTTTTTTTCGCTTCTGATATTTTATGAAATACAATTAAAGAAGATACTGACTATAGAAAAGAAATTCTATAAAAAGTAGTATAGGAAGAAGGGAATTTAATGGATAAAGAAATAGCATTAAAAGTGAAAGAAGTAGTAGCGTATCATAGTTCTGGGTATTCGCCTCGTTTTTTAAGGTGTCCAAGTTGCGATACATCTATTGAAAAGTCTTGGGATGAGCCTGATAGGTGCTCAAAGTGCAGTCAGAAGCTGCTGTGGAAGTAACAATATTATAGATTTACTAAGTCATATAGTTAAGAGTATTTTAATATTTAAGTTAATACACAAAAAGAGCGGTTATCTTCCGCTCTTTTTGTATTTACAATAGTTAATTCATTAGTAAGATTCGCTATCGGTTTAATGTATACTACTCTCTACGTTCGTGTCGTCGGAACTGAACAGTTGAGGCATTAAAAACACAAGCAGGATACCTAATAAAACTCCTGAAATTAAGCCTCCTAGGTGACCTAACCATCCAACATTTTCAAAGAGAAAACCAGATAGTAAAGAAGTAGCCACTAAGCCAAAAATACCTTGTTTGGTTTCTTTTGAGAAGAAAGTTGGTTTTCCTATACATATAAAAATATAAATGCCCATTAATCCAAAGAGAGCTCCGCTGGCTCCTACACCTAAAAAGAAAGGGTTCATTAGATAGTTAAGAGTCCCTGTCCCTATGCCCAACAACAAATAACATAGCAAAAACTTTACTTTCCCTAAGATTTTTTCAAGGAAGGGCGCAAATACATACGTAGCAAATACGTTAAAAAGCAAGTGAGCAATGCCGATATGTAGAAAGTTTCCGGTTATTAACCTGTACCATTCACCTTTGCCAATCATTTGTCCATCAAATATATAATTATTAAATATGTCAGCAGCGGCCCCCTTGTCTGTCATTGAAATAATGACTACCCCAAAATAAGCAACTAGATCAGCTACTATAAGCAATGTAGTAATGGGATAAGACAGTACAAATTCTTTAAGATTTTCTTTTCTGAGAAAAATGTCCATAATTTCTAAATTCGCTCCTTTTGACATTTTGTTATTTTTTATATGTAGGTATTTAATACGTAACAACAACCTAAAAGTTTCTCTTATTTTGGGTATGTTAACCAAGGTATAGTTTTATTTTAACAAATTGAAAAACCTTCGCAATACTAGAGGAATTCTACTAGTTTCTCGTTAATTGACCGTCCGTTAAATAACAATGAAATGTTCTTGCTAATTTAAAGAAAGGAGTGTATAAACTTTTAAATTGTTTTAGATAGATCTGAGGTGAATAGGGTGAGGGCAAAATATTTCGGATTAATATGTGGGGTTATATTAAGCAGTACTTTACTTTCAGTCCATAAAGTTAATGCAGATACAAATGAAAGAGTCGTAAATTTTAGCGGTTATGAATGGACAGTAAGAAATTCTCTTAATTTACAGGGGCCTGGTCCTAACTACTTTAGTGGTAGTGATGATTCTGTTTGGGTAGATGATGCAGGAAGATTACATATGAAAATAAGAAACGTTGATGGTAAATGGTATGGTTCGGAAATTAGAAATAAGCAAGCGCTAGGTTACGGTGATTACCGATTTTATATGAGTAGTAGGGTTGATACATTAGATAAGAATGTGGTACTTGGTCTCTTTACATATGACCACAATTCAGAAGATGCAGAAGCAAACGAATATCGCGAAATAGATATTGAATTTTCTAAGTGGGGAGAAGATGAAGGGGAAAACTCTCAGTATTCACTACAATCAACTTATCAAAGACCGGATCGTTACAAATCGTTTTATTCTAACTTAGAAGATGGAGACTACAATACGCAAAGTTTTAATTGGGAGCCAAACTCCATTTACTTTGAGTCTCTATACGGCCATTATAAAGTTCCACCGGCAGACTACTTTAGATATAACTCTATGACATACACTGGTGATGGCATACCAAATCCAGGATTAGCAACACCTCATATTAACCTGTGGTTATTAAATGGGGTTGCGCCTTCAGATAGCAAGGAAGTAGAAGTGATTATTAAAAGGTTTGAATTTACTCCATATATACCTACAGAAGTAACTCCTCCTATTGAAGAGCCTAGTGTTGAAGAACCAGACAATAATACAGAAATTCCTAATGAAAATCCGGTGGATACAGAAAATCCAGCAATTGAAAATCCTGAACCTGAAGTTCCGAAAGAACCTGAAACACCTGCAATTCCAATTACTAAATTATTTAAAATAGTGACCGGTACATTTATCGGTGAAAATAATGTTCAAAAAGCTCAAAAAGAGTTGTTTAACAAGCTAGGGGTAAGTGCGACTGTTATTGATACCTCTAAAAGTATTCCTGTCTATAATATTGTAACTGGCGAGTTTATTGGGAGAAATAGCGTTGATAAAGCTATAATGGACCTTAAAAATAAAACGGGGTGGAATGCTAAGAGCGCACCAACTGGTAATTCCGTTTCGGTATATCGTTTATCATCAGGAACAATTAAAGGTAAAGCGAATGCTGAAAAAATGCTAAAAGCCTTTAGAAATAAAACTGGGCTTTACGTGGTTACAGAAAAAGTGTCTGGAAACACCTATAAGTTAGTGACTAGTGGTTATATTATGGGTGAAGAAAAAGTCAAAGGACAGCTAAATGTATATGGGAAAGTGGCAAAGAAAAACAACTGGATTGTTCGAGCAGAAAAAACAAAAGCTGTTCTGCCAAAGTACCGTATAATTATTTCGGGTTTCTACGGTGATGATAAGGCTACTGACTATAAACTAGATTTTCAACGAAAATTAAAATGGGATATGTACACACAAAAAACAGAAGATGTTAACTTATATGCTCTGTCTGTTAAAAATATTGAAAATGACGATATGGCAAATACGCTTATTAACCAAATGAAGGATCAACTTCATTGGAACGCTAGTAAACAGGAACAAAATTAAGAAAATAAAAAGATAGACAACTTTAAGGTGTCTATCTTTTTATTGCTAGAAGACTTTTAGTTGAGCGGCTAATTCTTCTAGATTATTTGGAGTTTGATGTATACCAAAGCCAAGAAGAAGGATAGAAGTAGGTCCTCGCGAAATAATTTTAACTTTTATGCAATCTTCTTCAATTTGAAATGCAAGGTTGAAGCATTGATACTTTGTGTTAAGAACTTGAAGAATAAATTGAACGCTCTTTTGCAAATAGATGCAGAATTCATTAAGTTGCTCTTTATTTTTTAACGTTAAGTTAATTTCAAAGAATTCGCTTTTGGGTTTGTTAGAAAAATTCCAGTCAATTGATTGGTTTGACAGAATAGTAACGCCGCTGAAGTCATCGGTGTTTACCGCATAGTTATTGTTGTGAAAACCAATGATTTGCATATGTGGGTGCTGAATACTACCACCTGCGAAGATGCCGTGGTTTTTAAAGAAGGCAATAGACTTATAGGTACCTGTTTTTTGAAGATCTTCATAATAATTTAAGCAAAAACTTAAAAGTCTTTCTAAGTATTCTACAGAATAAGTACCAATATGTTCGTTGCAAGAGTTATGTTCAATAACAACTGCTGGATAACTATTTTCTAATACAGGGAATTTATTTTCAACTATAAGAAACTCGTTTGTTTCCCGTAGTATTCGGCCTTCTTTCTTTAAACCGTCTCTATTGCAAAAGGGGCACTTAAAATCCTTATTAATAAGCGTGTTAGGCTTGTTGCTGCCAACGTTTGTTTTGTAGATAATATGGGTCAAATTAAAACCTCCTCGTGTGAACAGTAAAAATATCCGTTCTCATTTTAACGATTAATTAAGTAAGTAGGGGATTTAGGTGGAAAATATAGAAGAAGCTTTACGGAGCAAATAAGTACCATAATTATATTCTTCTTTTGCTATACAACCATTGTTGAAGCTCTGTATATTTCTCGAATTTAGTTAATTTAGGGCCCTTTAAATTTCCCTGTATTGTAAAAATATGCATTAATATATTATAAAAAGTCGCCTCTTAATAAGAGACGACTTTTTTATTATTTCTCTCTATTGATCTTTGGTGTACGTAAGAAGAAAGAGAGGAGTAGTGCAACCAAACCTAATAATGTAGCAAATAAGAATGCATCGTTAATGCCATCTATAGTTGAAGTTTTTATTACTTTAGCATATAGCGACATAATACCGCTATTACCTAACTGACTAAGTTGACTACTAAAGAAATCATTGTTAGTTGTGAGTGTATTAGTGTAGTTTGAAAGGTGCTCAGTAGTTTGTTGCGTCATAATTGTAACGAGTATAGCCGTGCCAATTGAACCTGCTACCTGACGAATTGTATTACTTAAAGCTGTACCGTGAGAAATTAAGTGTTGAGGTAATTGGTTCATACCTGCAGTCATAATTGGCATCATAATTAAAGACATACCGAACGAACGTAAGATGTAAATGCCTAAGATGTGGCTATATGGAGTTTCACCAGTAAGTTTAGTGAATTCATATGTAGCATAAGAAGTAATTACAAGACCAACTATTGCTAATACGCGAATGCCGTACTTATCAAATAACTTACCAGCGATAGGTCCCATTAAGCCCATTATTAACGCGCCAGGTAATAATAGTAGTCCTGACTGAAGTGGTGTAAAGCCTCGAATGTTTTGTAAGTAGATTGGTAATAGTAACATAGCTCCAAATAAAGCCATTGTTACAATTGAGTTAATAATAATAGTAAGGGTATAGATGTCGTATTTAAGTACTCTTAGTTCTAATAGGGGTTTTTCAACCGTAAGTTGTCTCCATACGAACAAGAATAAGAAAATAACACCTAACGACAAACCGATAATAACTTCTGGACTCTCCCAATGTTTACTTCCCGCTTCGCTGAAACCATATAGCAATCCACCAAAACCGACACTTGAAAACAGAATGCCAAAGAAGTCAAAAGCAGGGTTTGATAATTCTTTTTTAGGATGGAACCAAGCCGTAGCAAATAATAGATTAATAATCCCTAGAAAGAACATACCGTAGAACATTACATTCCAGTGATAACTCTCTACGATCCATCCTGAAAGTGTAGGACCAATAGCTGGAGCTAGAATCATAGCAATTCCCATTGTACCCATTGCCGTTCCTCGTTTTTCGGGAGGGAAAGCAGTCATAAATACGTTCATACCCAAAGGCATTAATATACCGGCTCCTATAGCTTGGATTACACGGCCGAACATCATAACAGGGAACGAAGTAGCTAATGCACAGATTAATGATCCGATAGTGAAGGAAATCATAGCAGTAATAAATAATTTCCTAAATCCATACCGTTCTATTAAGAATGCACTAATTGGAATTAGCATACCATTCACAAGCATAAACCCTGTAATTAACCACTGAGCGGTTGTAGTGCTTGTATTTAAATCGCCCATTATAAGAGGTAGCAACACATTGATAACTGTCTGGTTTAGGATTGCTATAAACATACCAAACAATAAAACGAATAGTATTTTACCAATCTTCATAGGCTTTTGATTTGGGTCGGCATCAGTTTCTGAATTTACAGCCTTTACGACTACATTTTTTTCAGTAGTAGCGGCTTTGCCATTATCAGAAGCGATTGAACCTTTTTTCTTTTTAAGAACATATGAATTAATAAGTGTTATGACAATAACACAGAGGACAAAGTATCCTAGAAGGTAGAATTGGGACAAGTCAATCCCTCCTTACTTGTGAATTTTAACAGTGACGTTCATACCAGGTAGAATATCTTTGCCTGCTGCATCAGTAATAGAGATTTTAACAGGAACTACTTGCTTAACTTTCGTGTAATTGCCATCTGAATTTCCAGAAGGTAATACAGAGAATTCGCTAGCAGTTGCTAAACCAATTTCTTCAACTTTACCTTTTAGTGTGTCATTTTTAAGCGCATCGACATATAAATCTACTTTCTGTCCTACTTCAACGTCTTGAACGTCTGCCTCATCGATATTAGCAGTTACATAAAGCTCATCGAAATTATAGCCGTAAGCTAATGGTGTGCCTTGTGCTACTAATGAGTTAGAAAGAGCCTTGTTTGAAACGATAGTTAAATCAGTTGGAGCTGTAATATTAGTAGAAGAAATTTCTTGAGGATCTTCTAATGAAGGAGAAGCTACGTGGCCGATACTACCGTCTTGTTTAATGACTTTTCCTAATGTTCCATTCCAATCAGTAAGTTTACCGGATACTGGAGCAGGAATGATAACTTGTTTGCCGTCAATTTTAGCGTTTTCTGTTTTAATATAGTTAGTTGATTGGTCATAGAAGTGATAACCTCCAAAACCTGCAGCAGCTAGAACCGCTACTGTAGCTACGTTTACTGCGATTATTTTTTTTACATTTGTTGTCAAGATGAATACCTCCTAAATAAAAAACTACATCTTGTTTAAATCCTATTTAAAGCAAGTTTTTGATAGATTTTAGTTAAAAAATCTACTTCTTCAACAGAAAGGACACTGTGCAAATTCTGTATCATTTCGTTTCGTTGAGACACAATTTTAGTTGAAAAATCTTTTCCTAGTTTTGTAATAACTAGTCGAACAATGCGTCTGTCGTCATCAGATCGTTCCCTTACAATAAACCCAGAGTTAATAAGCTTTTCGGTAAGGCTAGTAATTGCACTAGGGGTTATGTCCATTTTCTCCGCTAATTCTGTAACCTTTTTTGAACCGTTGTTTTTAAGAATTTCTAAAATTGCACATTGAGAAATAGAAATATTATTTTCTTTCCCAATAAGCTGATAATTAGTGTGTGCATTCTTTAAAAAACTTTCAAAACTACGCTCTAAATCTTTGTCTTCTGGAATTTCAAGCACCTCCTGTTGAAATAATTTACATCCTAAATAGTTAAGACCCTTAAATATTAATCTTAAAAAAAGTTATTCCTTTGATTTTTTTAATAATTTAGGCGTAATACAGAAGGGATTATATTTGTTTTTATAGAAAATAGATTAAATAAATATTATTTAAATTTTCTGAAACCTTTTGTAGGTTCCCAACGTATGATGTATTGTAGAGTATTTTTAAAAACTTTACCTTTTACAAAGAAATTGGTTAATATCCAAACAAATTAATGAAGTTCTAAATTTATATAATGTTTGGAGGGGATAGGTATGGAACTCTTGGTTCTTTTAGTTGGTGGAGTTTTAGCTTTTGGGGCTTCAACTTGGTATTATGCAGCGCTAGGAAAAAGAATTACAGATGAAGAGAAAGAAGCAGGAAAAGATTTAACTTATGAAATTAATCCTTTTACTGGATCGGCTAAAGATGCAAAACAGGAGAGTATTACAAACTATAAAATGAATAGCCGAGACTTGTATTAAAGCTTGAAGAGCTTACAACTTGAGGAGTGATGAAAATGACAATATGGATTTGGGCAGGTGGTTGTATAATGTTTTTGTTAGCAATGGGTTACATTGCGGATCGTTTAGCAATAAGGAGAGGTATTGAATTTAGTCCGGAGGATGGAATTAAAAATGCTACAGATGCAGAACAAATATATGTGGAGAATTATTTGAATGAGACAAAAAACAATAATAACAATATACCTCTTTAAGGGGATTCGAACATAAAAAGGCTTATCCGCTATTATTTACACGGATAAGCCTTTTTGCTTTATCAGTTCCAAACCTCATCTAAAGTATCTCTAAACAATTGGTCTAATTTATCTGTAGGGTCATCTAATTCTACAGATAAAGCTCTAACGTACTTGTCTATACGATCAATTTCTAGGTTTAAAAATTCATTAATAACATCGATACGTGGTTCCAAATCCAACTCGTCGCCACTAATTTTTCGTTTTAACAGCTTATTAATTTCTTCTTTTAATTCGCCTTCCGATAACAGTTTCTCTAAGAGAATAGGGAATTCCAGTGGCGGAAATTCTTTGTATTGCTCAATCCACTTAGCAGCTAACACAGGTCTTAATACGTAGAAATATTTTTTTATTTTTACTTCGTCACCTTGTAAATATTCTCTGAAATTGTTTTTGGCCATATTCAAATAGTGATATATACAAGAAGTGGGAGTAAAGATATTAGAATGTAATTCTTTCATTTTATCAAATGTTGAATACGCCTTGTAATATACAATGTTTGATTGCATCCATTCTAATAAAGGTGGATTTGACTTTCTAAAAAGCTTTAATGTCTTAGTTAAGTCCCAACCACTAATATCCAATAAGTCGTTAATAGGCAGTTCTATTACATCTCTCTTTTTACCTACTCCCATAGAATCGATACTTAAATATTTATTTTTTTTATGAACATAAATAAATCTAACGTCATAGTCACTATCTTTAGATGGAAAGTCCCACGCTCTGCTTCCGGATTCACAAGCGTACAACACCTTTACATCAAAGTCTTCCTCAATTTTCTTTAAAGCTGCAATAATTGTTTCTCTCATAACTTAACCTCATTTTCTATTAATATCTTTATAATTAGAAAGCTTTCATTAACTCTCCAATTATATTTCATAATGGATAAAAAATGGGAATTAATTAAAAAAAGCTTTTTTTAAAAGCTAGTTTTGGTACAATAAGTTTAAAGAAAGAGGGGGGTAACTATGGGATTAAGAGACAAAGTAAAATCATTCTTTGTTACAACAGAGACAAACAATTTCCCGTATGTGAGCAACAAAGATGAGGGAAAAGAAGTGCTTTTGGGGAAAGTTGAAGAAAAAATTATAGCACCTCAACAAACTGTTCGCAAGGGAAAAAGAGACGAACTAGAAGTTCCCCTAACTACTAATGAGCTTAAATGGGCTACCAGATTTAAAAATAAGGAATGCCCAAAATGTCAGTACATATTTGAACAAATTAAGGGTGACAAACGTTGCCCAGAGTGTAAAAGCAAGATTGTTGTTCGCGTACACTATCAAACAAAAGAAGAGTGTCTCTTAACAGAGGCAGAGGTTGAGGAATTCAACCAATTAAAAGAAAGTCATAGCAACATTAAATGGTGTCTACGAGAGTGCAAGAAATACGATGTTCCTGTTTCAGATTTCTTAAATGCTTGGAAGGTTGACTCTAAAGAAGAAACTGCTTTTGAAGTTATGTGGAAATATGTGAGTAATTTAAGACCACAATACATAGAAAAGGGAATGTTAGGGTCGTACCGGAATACTGTACTTACACAAGCTGAAAGTTATGATCGTAGAAGAATGGAAGAGGAAGCATATAAAGCCTATTTAAATGTAGGTTTTTGGGACACTAATGGTCCTACTAATACGCAAACGGCAGATGGGGAAAATAAGTTTGAGTGTCAGAATGCTCCACAACCCCGACAGACGTTAAAAAAGATTAAAGAATATCAGGATAAGAATGACCTTTCGTTTGAACAAATAGAGGCTGATTACCTTTTGGTAGCGGATAAAGACGTCTATAAAAATCAATTGCCTTTACCTGTAGAACAAAGCTGGTTATACTTTTTAAGAGAATATAAAAAGTATTTAACTGAATTAAAAATAAATGAGCAAAAAGCAATTAGAAATCAATTGGTTTAAAATGCTTCTGTGAAAAATCTACCTAAATATATGGTAGATTTTTTTCATTAATAAATAACTATAATTTGCTTTTACGTTTAATTTTATAACCTGCTCTAAAGTCTTTTATGCATTGATCAATATCCTCTAAAGAAAACAATTTTTGATTATATATATCTTTTTTATATTTAATATGTGATAAACAATAGCGGAAACAGTCCATATAAAGTTCATCTATTTTTTTCTTAGTAATTAACGGTAAACGTGCATCAAGAAACCATTGTATTTTATCGTTAATCGAGTTAGATAGTGTACCTGGTTTAAAGATCATATACTTATTGAAATATTCTGTAGTGCGCTTAACGAGTTCTTCGTCATTATCTAGAAAATTTTCGCCGTCTGATACTATTAATTTACCATTGCGCATATTGGATGTTTTAAATTCAAACCAATTATTACGATTTTCGTTAGGGATTAGACTGACTGCTACGGCTATACCGTTCTTCATCGTAAAAGTTGCGAATTTCTCTGTTCTCTCTACTTTTGGTAGTGTTAATTCCATTATTCTGCCTCCTAAAAGACTCAGTATTTGCGCAGATTATAGCAAGAAAAGTGTTATTTTTGGAAAATAAGTTAAGTTGAAAAACACATAAAAAAAAAGCCACAAAACTTGTTTGAGGCCTTTTTGGAGTAATTTATAAAGTAAAGTAATAACTCTAACTTAAATGTTGAGTTCGTTGCTTTTATTTAGTGTTTAAACACCTCTTGGTAATTTGTACGCAATCTTTTAGGTCTTTAATGTTAAGTTTGGATTCATCTACATTGTTAATTTGTACTTTTAACCATTCCTTGCATTCTTCAATACCTTTTAACCAGTCTTCTTTAATATCTTCCGGATAAGAAATTAAGTTTGAATTCTCATCAATAGGCACAAACGGAATAGGTGTATACTCAAGCATTGATTTTCCTGTAGTGGGTTCAATAGATTTACCATCAGCATCTAGCTCACCTTCAAATACTGCTCCTATTTCTATGTAATTTACTAGTTCTCCATTAACCCATTTAAAATGCGATAAGCTTGAAAAAATAAAATTAAGAGTTTCTTTCCTATTGCTGTAAATTTTAGATCGATTATATAGTGATTGCAACGTTTCTTCTAAATTCATTTTTATCATCCTTTTCTCCATATTTAAGTTATTTTAATATCCAAATATAGAAAAAAGACAAAAAAACCAAATTATTATGTTATATGACTTGGTTTTATATAGAGAAACTATTTAATTGAAAATATAAAAGGTGTAGCCTAGTCTATAGCTCTGCTTTTGAGGGGTCAGAGTCAACCCAACTTGTGTAGTCGTTTTCTAGGCAGCCGCTTCCTACTGTTCGCCTCCATACACCTTGTTGTGTTATTAAAATTATATGAGACTAACCCTTTAAAAGTAAATCTAATATTTATAGAATATTTGCTTTTTAAAATTTAAAAACTCCTTGCTAGAATGGGTAGCAAGGAGCCATACAAAGTAGGAGAGTCTTACTGAAACTGTTATTAGTTATAGCCGAATTATAAATAATATATACATTGAGTACAGGAAATGAAAAAACAGGAAGAACCCTGTTTTTTTTAATATTTCCAGTCAATTTTGTTTGTGTGGCTTGTTAAGTTAAAACCACTAGAAAATGCTTTTTTACCTACTCGCATTGTCATTGAGTTATCTTGAGTAATTGTATTCTCAAGCTTTACTGATCCTAGGCTTTTGATTAGATATGCCGGATTTGAAGCTTTATGAATGAAGATAGCACGGTTTCTATTTAAGTCTAGAGATTTTAAGTACGGAGAATCGTTTTGTACAAAGTCTCCTGTTAAAACTCCTGCGTAATTATGACGAAGTGATACGTTACCATCAAATGTCTTTACTACACGTAAAAACTGTTCAGCGTTACCACCTTTGTCATTTTTATAAAAGTTATTATATACATTTATATGATCACCATACGAGGCAGCTACCATAGCAGTCATAGTTCCATAAGCTGTATTATTACGAATAGTAATTCTATCCCCACGGCTTATATAACCGTAATTGAAATTAACCGATGTGTTATCTTCAAATAAAATATCCTCAGCTGTAGAGTGAGTGCCGTATCCGCTATTACCTGAGGCTAATGTGTATCTTACTGGGCCCACCGCTGTATTATTAGCTGCATAGCCAGAACGAGAAGGGGTTACACCTGAAAAGTCAATGCCGCGACGAACGTTTGTAAAATAGCTATTCGTAACTCGCGTGTAAAGACCGCCATAATCTTGGATACCGTAACCTGAATTAATATCTTTTGTTGTTCCTAGGTTTGCGTACATTCTATTTACAGTTGTTTTATATGTACGATCCAGTAGTATACCTAGAGTTTTAGAATTTCTGACTTCAACATTTTCTAACTTAGAGTTAGTAGCAGCTTCAACCAATACTAAAGGTTTGTTAGAGTTAAAGGGTTGAGGATAGGAAAAAGAAACGTTCTCCATTATTAATTGTTTGTCCTCGTAGCCTGTAACGGTTACTTTCTCTCCGGTAACATAGTAAGAATCTCTTAAAGGCGTTTCGAAGTAAATTTTGTTTTTTTCTACTTTGCTAACACGTAAGAGTTCACCCTTACTTAAATAGCCTCGATTGTCCCATTTCCAAAGCTTTGAAGATTTTAAATGAACTAAGTCTCCAGGTTGGATTCCTTTTGTTGAGTAAACAACAATATAGTCTTGACCTTTCTTAGCGGAGTCCCACATTACTGTATTTAAAGTTGCTGCGTTATGAAAAGTAAAGGCCACCTCTTTGTTTCTCATTGTTGTTTTAACAATGTTGGCTTTCCCACCGGTTGTAGTAATTTTAATAGTGTGATCCACTGAGAGAGGTTTGTTTATGTAGTACGTAGCTCCACCTTTTAAAACTACATTTTTTGAAGCGTTAAAAGCTCTTTGGAGAGCGGCTGTATCAGGAAGGTTGTCACTTCCGTTTGCTCCATATTGTTCTGGAGTTACTGCTTTGTCTGTTAATGCAAATGTGTGATCCATTGTTGCAATTTGAAAACCGCATACAACTAGTGCTCCCACAGTCCATTTATGAATTGATTTCATATATTCACCTTCTTTCGAAAGAGAATATAAACAATTTAATGAGTTTAGGTGGAAAATTCAGATTTTTAAGGTAAGAAAAAGAGCAAAATACTCCATAAAAATTTAGAATGCTGATATTATATTTTAGTGCCCTGAGTTATAAAGATAAAAGGTCAATATTTTACTATAAGAAAAAATGAATACATACGGTTGAGGGCTCTAGGAGGAAGAGAAATGTACGAATTAAATAAAACAGATATATTTACAACTGCTCAGTATGCTGATAATGCACAGGATGGAATTGTAATGCTCCTTGCATATGAACAAATGACTTTAGAACAAATTAGGAATTTGAAAATAGAAGATGTTGAAAAGGTTTCTTTGAAGTTTAAGTTAGATCCTATAACGCTTAAAGTTATTAGGAATGCTATAGATGAAAAAGGTTATGTTGACGAATCTGAAATTCATTATTTCAATAAAAGTGAATATGTAGTAAAGGGAATAGAAGAGGGACCTGTAAGCGAAGACGAACTCATTAGAAGGATAAAAAGATTATTTAGTCGTTGGGGCCTTGATGAGCTTTCAATTGAAGATGTTCAGCAATGTGGATTAGATAGTAAAGAGTAAATTCTAAAACATAGAAAGTTAATAAAAAAGCGGGTTTCATATAAATGAAATCCGCTTTTTATCTTCTTTTAAAGACCATTTCTTTGCAATTGGGATTCCCCATTGACTGAATTGATACTAAATCGTATCCACGATCATACATATAATTTAATATTGTTTCTAAGTTTGGGGATTTTTCGTTTTTAATATTGTCCCAACTATCATAAAATCCATCTATAACTAAATATTTGTTTTCGTGTTTTTCTGTTATTTCGCAAAGCCATTCGAGAGTAATTGTGTAGTCATTATTCAAATTAGTTCTTGCTGACATTTAAATTGATTGCTCCTTTCTTATTATGGCAAGCTAGCTATATTATAATTTAGTTTAACTTTTAAAAGGAAGTTACAAAAACTATTTTAGCTTTTTTCTCTATTAATTGCAGATGATGCTAAACTTTTTAAAACAAGCAGAATTGCTTTTAAAAGGAGAGAGTAAAAATGGATAATAATAATATTTGGAAACAAGGCTACAAATTAAACTTTAAAGGGAATAACGGTTGGGTACTAAGTAAAATAGTTGTGCTAACAAACGAACCTAACCTTATGAAAAATCAAGAAATACTTTTTGAAAGATGGAAATCTGAAGTAGAAAAGGATTTTGGGATTGATGTCTCGAGGAAAGCTTTTAATAGCGAGCTATTAGTTCATATTATAAGTGAGCAAGAGCCTGCTTACGTTGCAGCTAAATGGTTATGTGATAATTTAGAAATTGAAAATGAAATTTCTTCATATGATTACGATGAAGCCGTTGAAGCAACTGGCTTGGAAAATACACACATAGTATTCGATATCTTTAAAGAATATGTAGAAATGATTGAATTGTTAAATGCTATTTAAATTATAGATTAAAGAAGACACCAATATATAACTGGTGTCTTTTTTATTTTAAATTTTAGTTAACTGACTTAAATATTATTTTCTTTTGAAACTCCGAAATGAAGGTGCCTTTCTTGTTGGGCTCCTCTGGAGATAAGGCTATTACAATGCTTTTAAATTGATCTTCTACTTTCTTATTTAACCTAGTGTATAACTTTTTGTTACTTCTACGGCAAGTAGTGCTAGATAAAGAAGCTTTGCTGCTGTTATCCAAATAGATATTAATCTTTTGGAAACCAGGTACCTTTCTGTCACTTTCTATCTTTAATTTTAAACCTTTAAACTGTAAATGAAGAACTTCTACGCTCTTATAAGGGCTTACGTTGTTTCTAATGACATTTGTAAGTAACTTGTTTAACGTATAAGATATTACAGCTCTTTCAATTGCTATTGATATATCTTCTAAGATTAAAGACAGTTCTTCCTTAATAAAGTTCAATGAACTCACATCCTTTGCTTATTTTTAAGAGTGTACCTTGTTATTGAGGAAATTAGGATAAATACTTAAAAAACATAAGCGGTTAAACAAAGGTGAATGTACTAATTTGTTAGAAGGTTAAAAGCAAAAACTTTTCTCCAAATAGTAATTTAAGTTTTGTTCCTTTTGGTATGAGTTGATATACTAATTATACCAAAACTTTCTTTTCTTTTTTTTGTGTGGGTAAGAAAAAGGGTGCTAAAATACTTCCGTAATACAAAAGGAAAGGTGGAAGTAGAAAAGCTAATATACATAAGGTTGGAGACTTACTAGAAATAAGAATTTGCTGTGTTAAGGAAGGAAGAAAATTGTGAAGAGAAGGCTTTTAAATAAACAAAATAAAAACAAACATATTTCAGTATTAAAACCTATTAAGGATGTCTACAAAACAAAAAATGAACAATACGATAATAGTAATAACGCATACGTTAGCGGCCAAAACACAATATGCCATTTTGAAATAAGTTCTATTCAAGATTGGAAGTTTGGAATAATGCTACGTGAGAAGAATAAGTTAATATTCTTTGCTGAACATAAAGATTTAGCCAAGAAATTTAATCCAGAAGATGCTTATGTATCGGAAGAAATTAAAGAAGAAGGTGATGTAATAAGTCAAATTGTCCCGCTTATAAAGGATTTAAGTCTTAACTCTAAGAAGCATTTTTCTCTTTCTTATGAAATTGGAAAGTTACCAGAAATAATGAAACCTAAAGAAGTATTTGAGCGCTGCTCTGATGTTTTAAGAGAAGAGTTTATAGAGGAAGTGAGTATCTCTGGTGTAACTGTAAATAAGCCTGATCAAAAAGGGCTTAATAGTGGAGATTCTGTAATGATAGGAAGCCGAGAATTTACCGTTCATATTGAAGATGAAAAGATTACCTTTAAATAAAATATTTAGGCCTTATTGTTAAATGGTTAACAGTAAGGCTTTTTTTGCTTTGTAAGAGCTAGTAATTGAAGTTTCTTCAGTTTTTTTACTAAAAGAAAAAATAGCGGCTAATATATTTCTATAAAATGAATATATTGGAGGAAATTATAATGAAAATTCAAGGAAATAGTGTGAGTGTTGAAGTAATGGGAAATTTAGAAAATAAAGGAGTCACTCAACCGTTAATTAGTATGGAGGAACTTCGCGAAGGCTTAAGATATGAGCTCAACGATAATCACGACATTAAACCGGAATTCCACAATGTTTTGTTTCAATTAGTGAGCGTTAATGCAGAAGAGAACACTTTAAATGCTGTTATTCTAGAAGGTAAATATGAAGGGTTAGTTTGTTCCCCGTTTAGGTCTCAAATTAAAAACAGTAATACTATTAGGCCTTTAAAAAGCTACGCAAAAGAACAGGTGTATGGAATAACAGGTAAAGTATTAACTTTAGGTGATTTTAAGCCTTATCAATTGGAAGGTTTGCTTAATGTATCTAAAGATGAAGAATTGAAGGAATATGAAGGTGTGCCTTTTGAGATCATTCGTTCCTTAATAAGTGACGAAGTGGATATGATTTCGGCTCCAATGTTTAAAATTCGTTTTCCAGACGGATTCCTAACAGATGCTTATATGGATGAGATTTTTAAAAGTACGATCTTCGATGAATTAGTTAAAGATGGAAACTTAGTTCGTCAATAGGGATAAATAATAGAAACCACTACAATATTTAAGATGTAGTGGTTTTAATATATGTTTTAGCATATAAATTTAGAAAGAAAAAAAGACTTACTGCTATCCAATGGAATAAGCAATAAGTCTTTTTCAATTATTGTGCAGATGTTGAAGCAGTTGAAGTAGCAGAATCAAGAAGTGTTTTAACAGACTTTTTAAGGTCTTTATCTTTAATTTCTACCTTATCGTCTTTTTTCAGCTTTTTGATAACATCTTGATATGATTTAGCGTGCTCAGAAAGGTAAGCTTTTTCTACTTGATCCTTAGCTTGCTCATATGTTTTTTGTTTACGTTCAGTTACTTTAATGATGTGATAGCCGTAATCAGTCTTAATTACATCACTAATTGTATTAAGTTTAATAGAGAATGCTGCATCAGAGAACTCAGTTACCATATCGCCACGTTTAAATTCACCTAAATCTCCACCCTTAGATGCTGTAGCTGTATCAATCGAATATTCTTTAGCAAGCTTTGAGAAATCTCCACCATCATCAAGTTTCTTTTTAATTTCGTTAGCTGCCTTCTCATCTTGAACAAGAATATGTGAAGCTTTAGCTGTTTCGAAGTCCTCTTTATGCTTCTCATAGTAAGCTTTCAGCTTCTTCTCGCTTTTATCTACGCCTGCAGTAACAGCTTTTTGTTGAATTAAAGATAGCTCAATTTGCTTCTTAAGAGCTTCTTCGTTTTTAATGCCGCTACTTTCTAACGCTGACTTGAATTCTTCATCAGTAGAGAATTGCTTTTTCACAGTCTTTAATTCAGCTTCTATTTCTTTGTCAGTAACAGAGTAGTTATTACGTAACACATTTTCTTCAATAAGTTGTTCTAGGGCAGTAGCTCCGCTCGTATCTACCATTTTGTTATAGAGATCATCTTTTGTAATGTTTCCTGATTTTGTTTCTACAAGGGTATCGTTTCCTAAAGAGCAAGCAGATAATCCAACTAGAGCCGCTCCTAGAGTAACGGTTGCAATAACTTTTTTCATTGATTAGTGACTCCTAACTAATAAGTATTTCATTTATGAAGTGCATTATATTTTTGGAGAGTTTTAAAAGAAAAGGGGAGATATGAAATATTTTGTATTGATGCTTCAAAAACAAAATTAACATATGATTTAATGGATTATTTAATAACAAAAAACCTACCTAATGTATTAAGGTAGGTTTAAATATTAGAGTAAGTAGCTACATACTTTGTTTGAATTACAAATTGTTGTTTGTTGTCTCGATACAATTCATTACAACAGATTCAACAAAGTCTCTTTCAAAAAGTGCTTCTAAGGTAGTTGGAATTACGTCTCCAGAAGTGTCTAACTCTCCAAAAGTTAAATTATAATTATTTTGGTACGAATTTAATAGTTCGAAAAAAGCTTCTGGGTTTTCAGTTCTTAATTGGTTTAATTCAAATATTACTGTTCCTACCTTTTTAGCTTTTAGAAGCTTTTCAAGGCCAACAAGAGCATCGAATTCTCCACCTTCAATATCCATTTTAATAAGATGAATGAAATCTTTATCTATGTGTGTATTTAGTGACTCACCCTGAACTTTCTCTTCTAAGATAACATCAGTTTTAAAATGATTAAAATAAGCTTCATCGTGTTTTAAAAGAGATCCGTTTCCGTTCCACTGGTGACTAGCAAAGAAGGTAAGTTCTTTTTCTTCTTTGTAAACGGCTTTATTTCTTAGATCAACAGTATTGCCGAGACATAAAAATGCTATGTTTTCTTTTAGAAGATCAAAATTTCTTTTGCTTGCCTCATAGCTAATAACTTTACCTTCTGTTCCGACTTTCAGAGCCGCTAATGCCGTAAAATAACCGATGTTGGCTCCTGCATCAATTACTGTATCTCCATCACGAAGGTTCTTTATCATATATTTTGTTAAAGGGACTTCGAAGATACCTTTAAATACTAGATCAGGTGTCAAACTTTTGTCATCTGCAAAACAATAAAGACGATACCCAATAATTGTTTGAATTAACATTTTGTTGTTTCCTACATATATACCGTTCATAATGATCCTCCTATAATATAGTTTCATAATAAGAGTTAATTTTTAGAGAGTAGTTACCTTTGTTTGCGAAAAAATGGAAACTTATAGTAGATAATTAGAAGAGGTTTCATTACTATAAGGGAGGTAAATTTTAATAGTGCTTAACCATTGTTTTAAAATTTATCCGTAGAATAGAATGAACAACGTTCCATACTTTTTATTTGCAAACATTTGCAAGGAGGTGTAAACGGCTACATTTACAACAAATGAAGCCGATATATATTATGACAAAAAACGTAGAACAATTAGCAGTAAATACAATCCGTACTTTATCTATTGATGCTATTAACGAAGCTAACTCTGGACATCCGGGGCTTCCGATGGGCGCAGCGCCAATGGCATATACATTATTCAGTAAGCATTTAAACCACAACCCTAAAAATTCAAAATGGTTTAACCGTGATCGTTTTGTTTTATCAGCGGGGCACGGTTCAATGTTGCTTTATAGCTTATTACACTTATCGGGCTACAACTTATCATTAGAAGATGTTAAGTCATTCCGTAAATTAAATAGCAAAACTCCAGGTCATCCAGAGTTTGGTCATACAGATGGTGTAGAAGCTACTACAGGTCCTCTTGGACAAGGTATTTCAACAGCAGTTGGTATGGCTATGGCTGAAGAGCATCTACGCGCACGTTATAACAAAAAGGGTCACAACGTAGTTGATCACTATACATATGCTTTAGTTGGTGACGGTTGTTTAATGGAAGGTGTAGCATATGAAGCGGCTTCTATGGCTGGTCATATGAAACTAGACCGCTTAATTGTATTATACGATTCTAACAATATCTCATTAGATGGTGAGTTAAACTTATCATTCAGTGAAGATGTGAAGAAACGCTTTGAATCATCTAATTGGCAATATTTAAAAGTAGAAGATGGTAATGATCTAGCTGCAATTGAAAAAGCGATTGCTGAAGCGAAGAAAAATACTACACAACCAACTATCATTGAAGTGAGAACTACAATTGGTTTCGGTAGCCCTAAAGTAGCTGGTACTAGTAAAGCTCACGGTAATCCACTAGGCGAAGAAGAAACGAAAGCTACTAAACAAGCTTATGGTTGGAACTATGATGAAAAGTTCTTTGTACCTGCAGAAGTAAAAGAGCATTTTGCTAACCTAGCGGATAAAGGCGCAGAGAAAGAAGAAGAGTGGAATAAACAATTCGCTTCTTACAAAAAAGCCTTCCCTGAATTAGCTGAGGAATTAGAAAAAGCTATCCGCTTAGAGTTTGATGAAAAAGAAGTAGCTACTTTCGAAACAGGCACAAAAGTTTCAACTCGTAATGCTTCAGGTAGTGCAATTAACTTCTTTGCTGAAAAAGTACCTTACTTATTCGGTGGTTCTGCAGACTTATCTGGATCAACAATTACGGATATTAAAGATGCAGGTAAATTCGCTGTTGAAGGTTATGATCAACGTAACGTTTACTTCGGAGTACGTGAGCACGCTATGGGAGCTGCGTTAAATGGTATGGCATTACACGGAGGCGTAAAACCTTTTGGTGGAACATTCTTCGTATTTAATGACTACTTACGTCCAGCTATTCGTTTAGCTTCAATTCAAAAGTTACCGGTAACGTATGTGTTCACTCACGATTCAATTGCAGTAGGGGAAGACGGTCCTACACACGAGCCTGTTGAACAATTAGCAAGCTTACGTGCAATCCCTGGTTTAACAGTTATTCGTCCTAGTGATGCAAATGAAACAGCTTCAGCTTGGGCTTACTCATTAAGCAAGAAAGATGAGCCGGTAGCATTAGTTTTATCTCGCCAAAACTTAGAAGTGTTTGAAGAGACTAAAGGGAATGTAGAAGCTTTATCTAAAGGCGCATACGTCTTAAAAGAAGCAGAGGGTACTCCAGAGGTTATCTTAATTGCTACGGGTTCTGAGGTAGAACTTGCGGTTAAGGCACGTGAGGAGCTAATTAAACAAGGCGTAAAAGGCGTTCGAGTAGTAGCTATGCCAAGCTGGGAGTTATTTGAGAAACAACCTAAAGAATATAAAGAATCAATTCTACCAAAATCAGTGAAAAACCGTGTAGCAATTGAAATGGGAACAACTTTAGGCTGGGAGCGTTACGTTGGTTTAGATGGAGCAATTGTAGGTATTGATACATTTGGTGCATCTGGTCCAGGATCTGAAGTGTTAAATTACTTTGGTTTTACAGTAGATAACGTAGTTGCCGTAACTAAAGGTTTAGTAGCTAAGAAATAACAAGTTGCTAACTACATAATGTAAAAAGACGTTTAAACAAGTGTTTGTTTAGACGTCTTTTTAATAGAGTGGAAAGAGTGTATATGCGTGAAAATAATTCTAGATGAAAGAATGAAGAAATTAATGGGGCAAGATGAAAACCGCTGGTTAAGCAAAGCAAATGACTTAGTTGAAAAAGTTAGATTGAAGGCGGGATTACAATACAAATATTTAAGTGAAACACTTAGATTTGAACAATATTTTATAAATAATGCTATTGATCGAAAAACGGTATCTGTAGAAAAAGCTGTAGAAATGTATTTCAAAGAAATTCCGTTT
>Ga0268252_1000497_pt1 | contig 24988 bp, 29 predicted proteins | sample AgamicMgSfrz_FD_200244 | JGI IMG/M metagenome (GOLD analysis project Ga0268252, IMG submission 200244) | Agave microbial communities from Guanajuato, Mexico - Mg.Sf.rz (v2) (version 3) | ecosystem: Host-associated > Plants > Phyllosphere > Phylloplane/Leaf | place: Guanajuato, Mexico | collected... | reverse complement strand
AATCGGAATTGTAAATATAGATGAACGTGATTCAAATCAAAAAAAGGTACTCCTAGAAGTACCTTTTTAACTATTCTATATGTGCGAACGTTTTCAAAAATTATTGGATATAAATTGACGTACGCATTGTATTAAATGGCGCGTTTATAGATGTTTTTTGGTATTCAAATGTTCCTTGTTGATGTCCAGACGCATCCCATTTGTAATACCAGCCAACGATTGGTTTTCCGCCGATTATTGTGGATCCAATACTTTTTACATTAGAACCATTCATTTTAGTAAACGGATTTTGACCGTATCCCATCTCTTTCGTTGTAATATATAAGTATTTTCCCCCGTGGTTACGTGTTGTGCTAAAGCTGTTTTGGTTAATTGTTTCTACTCCGCCCAGCTCAGACTCTACTTGTACGACGTTTAGTGAAGTAAGTGGTGCTGCTGGTCCAGCTGAAGCTTCTGTTGCCATCCCTAATCCGACGAACGCTGTGATTGCTAACGATGAAATCCCTAGTGCTGCTTTTTTAAACATAAAAAACATCCCCTTCCATCTATTGTTTTCTCTTTCATTGTCAATATAATCCTAATAATCTTATATGTAAATAGATTGTAACTGCAGAAATAAAAGGTAGAATATTCTGATTTATTAGCATTTAAAAATATGACTTCAACTTTTTTCGTTAAAGATAGTCATCAATCTCTAACTACTCTAACTACCTAATGACCTCAAATAAACGCTATTCAAGTCATTTTAAGAGGTACAAAAGACCTTATAGTATATAAGGTCTTTCCCAACACTCTGAAAAAACCCGTGAATGATTCACGGGTTTTACTTTAATAACTAATTGCTATTGTTCCCTCACCTGCATGAACCGCAAATGAAATTGGTAATGGATATAATTTGAAATCCATTTCGGGGAATGCTTGTTTAATATCTGCAATCCATTCTTCCGCTCCAGCTTTATCGTTAGCATGGAACATATGAAGTACTTTTGGTAATTCTTTTTCAAGTTCATTTTTAATATATTCTCGACATTTTTGGATTTTACGAACTTTCTTTTCAAGTAAAAGCTCTCCACCTTTTACTTCTAGTATTAAGTTCACACTTAATAAACTTCCAAGTAAAAATTGAATACCCTTTACACGACCACTCGCATATAAACCTTTTAAACTCTTTGGGAATACATGAAAAGGTCTTCTTTTTTCATCTACTAATGTTTTGTGTATATCTTGTAAAGTCATACCATCATTGTATAACGATTTCGCTTTTCTAATTAATTCATCCATTGGATAACTTGTTGTTTCACTGTCTAATACAGTTAATGGAAAACCTGCCATTTCTGCAGCTAACTTCATATTTTGATAGGTTCCACTTACTTTTCCGCTAATAGCAACTGCAAATCCTTCTTCATATTCTTCTTTGCATTTTGTAAACAACTCTACCATTTCCCCAATATTAGGTTGTGAAGTAGTGACTGTTTTACCTTCGTTTAACGCATTATAAACCCGTTCACGTACACCTTCTTCACAATCTTTGTACGAAATTCCATCAATAATAACTTCGATTGGGATAACAAAGTTATCTCCTTCTGTTTTAAAATTCGCAGTTGTACTATCAGTAATCCAAGCAACACGCTTCATGTTGTTCCTCCCTTAATTCAATTCCTCTTTTCTAATTTTTCTATATATTTATGTTATAAAAAGAGAATATCCCTGTAATAGTAACAGGACTTTATTATTTTGGCTATAGTAGATGTATATTAAATGTGACTATTTCTTGTCTATTCCACAAATAAAAAAGAAAATCAAGGAATTTGCTCGATTTTCTTCTTATTCATATACTATTTAAAAGTTTCATTATCTAAAATTACAACATAATCATTCGTTAATCTTCCTGCCTCTTTTGTATAACTAACAAGCCTTTGTATATTATCACAGCAAATTTTTGCTCCCCATACGAGTAACGGTACGCCAATAAAATCGATATGGAACCTTCTAGAAAACAGACCACCAAAAGTCATTGGTAAAGGTACGGTTGGTGATGTATTAGAAAAAATAATTTTTTCATGACTTTGATAATGTTTTTGCAAGATTTCTCCTAAATGCTTCATCGCTGGTACAACAACTTTTGATGCGCCACATCCAATCGTATATACAGGATGACCGTTTTCGTCTATTCCATGAAAAATAATTTTTCCCATATCTTCTGTTTTCAATTTATTAAAGTAATCTACATTCAAAATTTCTTCTTTTGTTAACTTACGATCCGTTGGTAATTTATTTAAATGATATGCTGCAGCTAGTGATGTTGTATGTGTACCGCCGAAGTCTGTGTAAATGTATATCATATTATCATCCCTTGTTGTAAAAGTTCAATGTTATTTAGTATTACCGTTCGCAACAATGTTAAACAAGGGATGCATGTATTTACGCTTTTTGTGTTAATTCATTATATTTTTTCCAAATATAATAACGTCTACTAATTACGGTGCCTAATGTAATACATAAAAAGGCATTTGTTACAACCATTAGTGTCTGGTGCGTGCTACCAGAAAACATACTTTGTTTAATAATAATTTTTGCTCCTAAAATAACAAGAAGAATTATTGTACTTACCCAATTTCCTTTCCGTAGTACATGACCCGTTTCACTATCTAATCGAAATGTTAAAGCTTTCCCCCGTATAATTCCAATACCTAAGCCAATTCCAAGCATTACAAAAAACAGTAGTCCTTGCAGCAAAGTTATTTGTCCCATACGAATAATGGACTGAACTGTTACAAAGCACAACAAAGCCGGAATGAGCCAAATACGGTTTATTTTCACTTTTCGTTCTTTACTTTGCATCAAAACAATAATAAGAACAACAAGTAAAATATCCATTTAGAATCCTCCTATAAACTTGTTTATCTTTAAAGATTATATTCTCCTCTTTTCATTCCATAATTGAAATACAATAGCTACTTTCAAGTGTAAGATGGAAAATGTGAGTTCTCATCAGCCTTAAGCATTATTTATAAAAATAAAAAGACGTACTTTTTACTCGTACGCTTTTAATAACTCGTTTAAACTCCTATTTATCAACTAATTCCACACCTTTAGAATTAGTTTTACCCAACAATCGAATGTTAAATTTATTAATAGCTTTTAAAAAGATATTATAAATACAATATCCAACAATAGAACCTATAACATTACAGATCACATCATCAATATCAGTAATACGTCCCACTCCACTAAATAAAGACTCAATTAATTGTAGCAATTCAATACTAACTGATATAGCAAATCCTAATAAAATATTATTTTTGAATTTCGTATATTTATCCCATAAGATTGGTGCTGAAAATCCTAAAGGCATTAATAATAAAATATTCCCGCCTACATTTCTTACAATTAGACCAATCATAAACAGGGCATCCCCATCATAAGCACTACCAATTTGATTGATGTCTTTAATAATTGATGCAAATGGTATTATATTGACCGAGCGATTCAGATTTTCAACATTAGAAGGAAAACCAATTGGTAAAGGGAATAAAGTTACTGCAACAACCATACAAATGTAGACCACGAATAAAAAACTTATTATTTCTTTCCACCAAATCACATGTTTTTTATTTTTGGTACCAATTAATATTCCACGTACAATTAAATAACAAATAACCCCTAAAATAATAAACAAACTACCGTTGATCATATACAAATTGCTAACACGCCCTTTCATATGAATGAATAATTAAAATTTACAACTATATAGTAATGTTTTCGAATTCCAAAATCTATATAATTGTATATATTTTTATGAAATTATAAAACCCTTTATTTACTAAATAAAGGGTTTCTCGTTAACTAAAATATTTTTCAAAATAGAAACTATCATGAACCCGTTTAAATTATTTTTGTATCTCTTCTTTAATATCCATATAATTAAAAAGCTCTTTCTATTTCTGTCATTAATTTTTCGGGTCCTGCCCCTTTATTCGATGGAATAACTAAAGTGATTCCTAATTCTGGATATATAGACGAGCGAAAACTGACGCCTGGATCATATCCCATTATATGATATTTGAATACCTTGTTTTCTCGTGTTTCAATCCATATTCCATAGCCGTAAGACTGTTTATCATTTACTTGAATGTGGGGAGTTAAAAGTAACTTTGTATATTCCTTTCCTAAAATTTCATTATTAAATAGTGCCGCCCAAAATTTCAGCATGTCTGGTGCAGTAACATATGCACCTCCATCAGCTCCTCCTTTTATTGGTATAGAGTAGGCGTTTGTTCTCCAATTTTGGTTAGTTTCATCCTTTATATATCCTAGTGCTGTATGTCTTGGTAATCTATCTAAAGAAAAATAGCCAGAATCATTCATACCAATTGGATTAAATATGTTCTTTTCTATATACTCCGTAAATTTAAATCCCGTCTGTTCTTCTATTATTAATCCGAGTATGATAAAACCTGCATTGTTGTAGTGAAACTTACTTCCAGGTGTAAACATCATATTACTGTTTTGGAATAATGGTAAAAAATCTTTTAAGCTCTTTAATAGATACATAGGTGTTTGTTTCCAAAGATCTTCGAAGTTATCCATAATACTTTCATCAAAATAATCTGGTATACCAGCGCTATGCGTTAGTAGTTGATGTATTGTAATATCTTCATCAAAGTTTGGAAATTTTATCTCTAGACAATCTTTTAATTTTGTATGAAAAGAAATAACACCTTTTTCAACAAGTTGACAGATGCCAATTGCAGTGAAAATTTTACATCCTGAGGCAATGCCGAATCTTGTTTGTATCGTATTGCTTATACATTCACTTTGGTTTGCGTAACCCAATGCTTTTTCATAGACTAGGTTTTTTTCTTTTTTTACTAAAACTACTCCAGAGAAATCTATTTCCTTTTGTATTTCTTTTACAATTTTATTAATCTCATCTTTTGTTTTTATCACGACAACCACCCTTATCTTTCCAAATTGTTCTTTCCCCTTATTAATTTTTCCATATAAAGGGGAAAGAACCCTCTTATTGAATACGATAAATTGTTAATGAGAACACAAAGTTTATTTCGAATTTATCCCGCATTAACGGACAGTAAGACCCCCACCTCAAAATTCAGTGGAAGTTAAGCGGGGGATGAACAAAACCCCCACTGATTAAAGTTTCACTTTATTGATTCAGTAGAATACAACTTAGATTGCAATGGGAATAAAGTAAACACACACAATACGATAGTGATAAATAACATTATTAATGACCCTACAATAACTACAAGTTGTATAGAAATGAACTGAGTCGCAACACCAGATAATATTGTAATAAAAATTGTTACTAACGCAATAATAAGCCCATATATACTCCCGATCCGTCCCATCATATGAACAGGGATGTTATTTTGGTAAAATGTATAAAATCCTGTATTTGCATATGCCATCGAAAAAGATAAAATAAAGAATCCAATAGCAGCTATTAAAAATACATTTGAAAAGGCATAAATTAAATAACCAATTGCGATGAATAATGATCCTATTCCAATTAGAAATGAAGGTGCTAATTTCTTTGACAAAATTGTATTTGTTATGGCACCTAATATATAGCCTGCACCAGCTATACTAACTAGAAAACCGTATTCACTATCTGTTAGTAGTAATACCTCTTTCGCAAACGATAGTTCAAGTGAATCAGTAGCAGTTGCTAATACGAACATACTTTGAAATAAGAAATACACATATACGACATACACATGTTTTCTACTAAAATTTATAACAGTGCTCCAATCTTTTTTTAATACTGTAAGGGATAATGTATTGCTAGTTGTATCCGAATCTTTTTTCTTATCAAGGTTGGGTAAAAGTAATGTAATTAATCCTGATAAGAGAAATGCTATAGCATTCATATATATAGCGAATTCTGGTGTACCCGCAATTAATAATCCCCCCGCTACTGCTGGTCCAATTAGTGATGCACCAGATCCTATTAAACTACGTAGTGAGTTGAAACGTTGTCTTCGCTCTACTGGAATTAATTTCGTCATATACGTCATAGCAGTTGACTCATAAATTGCACTGGCCATACTTATAAAGAATACGAATACATAAACAATCCAAAGTGACGGAAGTAAAGGTAAAATAGCGATAAATAACGCACGATATATATCGAGGTGAATCATTAACTTCCGTTTATTTAAACGATCAATCATACTCCCAGACCAAGCGTTTGTAAATAAAGTGGCTAATGGTTTTATTACATATAAAGTAGCAACAGCTAAGGCTGAGCCACCCATATTATAGACAAGTACATTCAGTGCTATTAAGTAAATCCATGCCCCTAAATTCGCAATACCAACTCCGGACAATAGTAATAAAGGATATTTCCAATCTTTAAGTAAGTTTTTCATTTTTGGCCCCCGCTTTCCAAATTGTTTTACAACAATAAAAAAATCCCACCCCCAAGACTTTTAATCTTAGGGACGAGATTATCATCGCGGTGCCACCCTAGTTTGTTAATATGTCACCATACTAACCTTATCAGGTACTGCATTCTCATTCATGCTTATACCATAGCTCTATAACGGGAGCTCCCGTCACACCACCCCCTTCATAACAGGTTCCGGTGTACTGCTCAGAGGCTTGATTCAATAAAGAATTTTTACTCCTTTTCAGCTAAATGGAGCTCTCTGTGAAAAATTCATTTTATTTACTATTCTCTTCACTGCATTTGATTTTTTCCATATTATCACAAATGATTTTAACTGTAAATAAAAAATAATCAGATATTTAATAACGTATTATTATTAATTCGCTTATTTATTATTTTTTCTAAAAATTACGGTGCGTGAAATTACTTATAACTCTAAAGAAAGAGCCATTTTCATATAGCTCCTTCCAAATACCTGAATTAATTCGTATTCGCCTCTGTTAACGGTTGTAACGGCGGTTCTAATTCTATTTCTAGTGTATCTCCTTCTTGTAAACCTTGTCCTTTTTCAATACTTTGGCTCGTTACATAACCCGTACCAGAAGTTTTCAAATCTAATTTCAAAAGCTTAGAGAAATACATAACATCACGCATGGACCAACCTTTTACATTTGGCATATGTGCGTTATTTCCTAATAAAAATATACGATCTCCTTCACTTATTACCTCGCCAGACTGTGGGTATTGTTTTATTATTTTTCCTTCTCCTAAAATTACCGGCTGTAGCTTCTCTTTTTCTACACTTTTCTCTATTGTATCCATCGATTTATTTACATAATTTTGCACTTTTAATTGAGATTGTTTCGCTGCATCAGCTATTTGTTTTTCTGTATACGGTTTCACTTTTAAATATTCAAGGCTGTTTTTTATAACAGGTTTAAATATTTCAGCAAGAGGCTGAGCTCCATACTCATCTCCTTTTAACTTTGGCTGCTTAATAGCTAAGTATACGATTAACTCCGGATCATCAATTGGAGCCATTCCTAAAAAGGAAAAAATGTAATTCTCTTTCCCTTCCATATATCGGCCGTTTTCAGGATTCGGGATTTGTGCTGTTCCTGTCTTACCTCCAATTGGATAACCATCCACTTTATACATTGTACCAGTTCCTTTTGAAGATGTTATAACACGCTCCATTAAGCTTCTAACCTTGTCCGCTGTTTCTTTTTTTATCGGATTCCCAATTTCTTTCGGTTGATTTTCCATAATAACTTCTTTGTTTGTTGGATTTACAATTTTATCAACGATATATGGTTGCATCATTTTCCCGTCATTTGCTATTGCAGTAGCCGCTTGGATTAATTGAATAGGAGTTACTGTAGAACCTTGGCCGAAAGAAGTTGTAACTTGTTGAATTTGCGTATTTAATAATAAAGTATTTTTACTTTCACCAGGTAAATCTATTCCTGTTTTTTGATTGAATCCAAATTTATTCATATATTGCTTAAATTTATTTGGTTTCAGTAACTGATCTTCTAAAATAGAGAAAGCTACGTTTGATGACCTTTCAAAACCTTCATCAAACGTAATTGATCCCCATCCAAATCCACCATTATGATCTTTTATATCAGATGAACCCACGGAATATTTTCCAGATTGAAAATATTCTTTTCCGTTATATACACCTTCATTAATGGCAGCTGCTAACGTAAAAACTTTCATTGTTGAACCTGGTTCATATGCATTTGCAATCGGATCATTTAAAAAGTATTCGATATCACCTACATTAGGATTGTAACTAGGTTTACTAGACATTGCTAAAACCTTTCCTGTTTTTGGATCAGCAATAATTCCAATTAACATAGAAGGATCATAATGCTCTTGTGCTTTGTTCATCGCTTCTTCTAAAAAGCTATTAATTTGTTTATCAAGGGTTAAATATACGTTATTCCCATTTTTAGCAGGTTCTACTTTACCTATATCATTCGTAAGCGGAATCCCCCTTCGTGTACCCACATATTCTATATTCCCGTTTGTAGAGCGCAAATATTTATCCAAACTCTTTTCAAGCCCAAACTTTCCTTCTGTATTCCCTTTATCATCTGGTCTAGCAAAACCAAGTATATAGGATGCAAAGTCTTCATTCGGATACACTCTTGCTTTTTCCGTCATAAAAGATACACCTGGTATTTTTAAATTATTAATTTTTTCCTTCGTTTCCCTAGATAAGTTCCGACCAATTTTTCCAATTTCAACTTGTGTACGCCCTTCATGCAAGTTTTTCAATACTTCTTCTTTATCAATTTCAAGCGCATCGGCTAATTGTTGTGCGGTTTCATCTTTATTTTTCACTTTATCTTTTCCTTTTAAATTCACAACAACTCGATACGTTGTAGAATCTTGTACTAACACCTTCCCGGTTTGGTCATAGATAGTACCACGATTCGCTTCTAAAACACCTTTTTTATTATGTTGTTCATTCGCTAGATCCTTTACATTCACATTATGCACGACTCCTACTGCCTGAATATAGAATATACGCAAAATCATAATAAGAAACAAAACAATAAAAGCAATCATCATATATCGAGCGCCTTTATTCGTTTGGAGTTTTTGCATACTTATCTCCTCTCTTTTGGAATGGATTCGTACGAAGATACGTTTTTAAATTTGTAATTTTTGTTTGCGATACTATATGTTTCGAAGTTTTCTTTTTAATTCCTTTAAAACAATGCAAAACTAACTGTTGTTATTTTGTGTCATTATTTTATATAATTTAAATTCGGTGCGTGAAATTTCAAAATATTAATTAGTACAACTTGATTACAGAGCACTCTAAACTCTTTTCGTATTTCCTATAAAAAAGTTCCCCTCTGGATGTCCAAAGGGGAACTTTTTTATAATACAATTATGCGATATGGTTATATTTCGCTAAGAAAGGAATTCGTCTCGCTACTAATGCATACATTTTGAATACAAGTTTCGCTATTGGTTCAAACATACGTGCACTTTGCATTACTAATGCGCTCATAATAAGTGTTAAGAATGCTGCACCAAGTATATCTAAAGGATAATGAACACCTACGTACATACGTGATATACCGACTAATACTGCCCATAATAGCGCGATATATTTCAGTTTTTCTCCTCTAAGAATAAATACGAAGACGATTGAAAATACAAGTACAGAATGATCGCTAACGAATGATGAATCTGCTGCATGTGGTACTAATTGATGTACATCATGTGATACGAACGGACGCGGATGGTAATATACTGCGTGTATAAGAACATTTACTAATAATGCAAAAATAACCGAAAGCGTCGTATATAAAACTGTATATTGTTTTCTAATTGCCTTATCTTTCTTTCCATTATTAAACCATAAGATAAGCATAAATAAAATGGCTACGTATGCAGCGCTATTTGTAATAGCAACCATTAACGTATCTAATAGTTTGGATGAATCAGCAAAATTATTAAACCACTGAAATACTGTGTAATTCATTAAACTCTCTCCTTACATACAAGTGTTCTTGATTTACACAGTATACAATACCATTATGAAAATAGGCTTAAACTTTTTTCATCTAATTCTCATTTTACTATTATTCATATGACAATTATAAAACAAATTTTATACGCAATTTATGTATAAAGCTGGTAAGCCTTTATAATAAGGCGGTTCGTATTTTTTCATGTTTGGGATACATAACATATTCATTTAAATATACTAATTGCAAAATCATATTTTTTAATTCATTTGAAGTACAATATTTCCGAATTGTTCTCCATGTTCCATACGGCTTAGTGCTCGAATTGCTTCTTCTAACGAGTAAACTTTATCAATAATTGGTTTAATTTGATGTTTTTCTATAAATTTTATCATCTCATTAAATTCCTCACCGCTACCCATGGATGTTCCCATAATATCAATTTGATTGTAAAATAGCGCGCGTAATGGTAATTCAATTTTATCTCCTGAGCTTGCACCAAAATTCACGATTCTTCCATTTGGTTTTAATACATCAAAATATTTCAAAAAAGTTGCCGGACCTATACTATCTATTATTAAATCTACTTTTTCACCTTGTAAGCTCTCTTCCCAATTTCCAGCACTATGAAAAGAAATATCTGCACCATATTTCTCAGCAAGTTCCCTTTTATTCTCTACCCTAGAAGTAACACTCACTTTTGCGCCAATTGCTTTCGCGAATAACATGGCAAATGTAGCAACACCACCGCCTATTCCCGGAATTAAAACGTGTTCGCCGCACTTCAGTCTACCTTTTGTAAAAAGCGCTCTATATGCAGTTAGTGCGGATAAAGATAAAACACCTGATTCTTCCCAAGTAAGATATGAAGGCTTTTCTACTACATTTTCAGCTGGTACAATTACATATTCAGCAAACGTTCCATCTTTCGGTCCACCTAGCACTTCCGGTAACTCCGGTACTTCAGTAGCATGTTCCCATCCAATACTAGGATTAATAATAACTTCTGTATGTAGTTTAATATTTGAAACTCCTTCTCCTATTTCTGTAACAACTCCTGATCCATCTGACCCTATTACTAATGATAGATCCATTTCTTTTCTATTATTTATAATAAATAAATCCCTATGATTTAATCCTGCAGCTTTTAACTTTACTTTTACTTCACCTGCATTAGGACTTATCTCAGGTGAAAATTTATATTCTAATCCCTCTAATCCTTTTTTATATTGATGTACAATAGCTTTCATTGCTTAATTCCCCCTTAATATTTCCAATGTACTCGAAATATCAAAATAAATAAAATAGTTTGCCTCCAATAATTAGAACTTATATATTTTGTCATGAAAAAAACAAAAAATCCCCTCCCTATAAAAAGTATAGGAAGAGGTTTCAAAACTAGTTAGATAAGAATCTATAAATTTATTAAGTTCTAGCTAATTCTAATATTTTTCGAATAAACGGCGCTTTTGCCTTTGTATACGACACACGATCAAAAGTATATGTAATAGCAAGCATCTCTTTTAATTCTCTATATTCTTCACGTGCCCATTCATGGCTTATTAGAAAGTCCCGAAATAAAATATTGTTTCTCCATTCTTCGCTATTATAAATATAAACATGCAAATGATGAGTACCTGCTCTCCATTTTCCCTTTCTAAAAAAGCGCCAATTCGTAGCTTCTTTTGGAACAAACTCATATCCAATTTCAGATAGAATTTCTATCCAGTTTTCAGTAATTTGCAAGTCCGTTACGCCAATCATCATATCAATAAGAGGTTTAGCTCCTAATCCTTTTACTGCAGTGCTTCCTATATGTTCAACAGCAATTATTTCTTGTCCTAACAAGGAACAGAATTTCTCTTTTTCTTTTATATACTCTTCAACCCAGTCTTTTTGATATGCTTTAATAACAATTTGTTGGTCCATTATATTCACCTCTTTATAAGTGTTTATCATTATATTTATAAAATTTTATATTATTAGCATAGGATTTCCATAAAATATGTCGAAATAGTGGAATGTACAACTTAATTATATTAAATGTGAGGTAATCTATGAAAGATAATTCCGTGGAAATTCAGTTAAATAACGTAACATTCCAATTGAAAGAATATCATAATTTTGATTGGCTTATTAAATTAGGGACCGTATTTGCAGTTTTTGACCAGCAAGATTCAGGTAATATAAGTTTTGGTATAGAAAAAGATGGTCATAAGAAATTTATTAAATACGCAGGAGCACAAACAATTGCATATGAAGGAACAACAAGGGATGCTATTGAAAGGCTAAAAAATTCAGTTACTATCTATGAAGATTTAAAGCATGACTCGCTTATAAGATTAATCGATCATTTTCCAGTTCAATCTGGATATGTATTAATTTTCGATTGGTTTGATGGTGAATGTCTTCATTCGCATTGGCGTTTCCCACCTCCTGAGAAATATAAAAATCCAAACTCTCCATTTTATAAATTTAGACATTTGTCTGCTATAAAACGAATTCATTCCTTACATTCCATTTTTTCTTTCCATACTTATGTAGAAAAGAAAAACTATGTAGCGATAGATTTTTATGACGGTAGTATTTTATATAATTTTAATACAAACGAAACAAAAATTTGTGATATAGATTTATACAGTAAGAAACCTTACATAAATAAAATGGGCCGGCTATGGGGTTCCTCCCGTTTTATGTCACCAGAGGAATTTGAACTAAACGCTATAATTGATGAAAGAACAAATGTATTTAATATGGGAGCAATGGCTTTCTCACTTCTAGGCGGTGAAAAAGATCGTTCCTTTATAAAATGGGAAGCAAGTAAGGAATTATATGAGGTAGCGTATCGTGCTGTAAATGAAAATCGGGCAGAACGGTATGCATCAGTTACAGAATTCTATGATTCGTGGTTAAACGCGGCGAATGCAGAAAGGATATAACCTTAAATTATTAAAAGAAATATAGAGTTTATACTGTTATCATGTATATTAAGACTGTTTTTATGAGTATTTCGTATAAAGTGTGATGTAACTGATTAAAGCTATTTTCAAAGGCGACATATCGGCAATAAGTTATGTCTATTCTGTATAAGTGTTAGCAAGTTCGTTTGCAAACTTGCTAACACTTTTTTGTTTAAATAATTCACACATTTTTTCTTAATATACTGATTATGTTTCCAATTGTGTATTAATGTGTGGGTTTGACTACCCATATTTTAGACAAAATGGACGGTAAGGGTGAGGACAATATAAATATGTCTTTTTCTTTGTATATGTTTATTTCACGAGCTATAAATTTTTTCAATTCCAAGCATGTGTATCATATTCTTCATTATTACAATAAATGCATTTCACGGTAAAGATAGGGAATTTGTATATCTAATATTCATAATTTACGTTATGGTACAATATGTTAATTAATTACAATACTTTCTAAAAGGGGAATACATAATGAAAGCAACGAAACTCATAGCGTTGACAATGCCAGTTCTATTACGGTTGTGGGCTAGGAGATAAAGATTCTACTCCTAAGACTGAAGAAACTAGTAAAGCAATGTTGAAAACTACAATATCTGAGGAACAGTATCCAAGTTACATGTATGAACAATTACTAGATTTTAACTTTAATAAGGATGACATAATAATAGGTTTAGGTTATGCACTAAAAGGTGATGAAAAGTATAAAGAGGTATTCAAAACGGCAAGTATTTTGGATGAAGCTTTAGATCGAATGGAGAACGTAAAAGTACCTGATAAGTATAAAGACACGCATAAACTCATCTTAGAAGGGGTAGAGGATGCAAGAAAAGGTACAAAACCAATATTAGAAGCTAAAGGTAAAGATGTAAAAGAAGTTAGTGTAGTTATTGCGAATAGTTCTCCCCACCTGTTAGGCATGGATAGAGAACAGTGGAAAGAAGCAGTTTACCAATTAGCTAAAGAAAACAAGGATGATTTCTCTAAGGTATATGATAAGAAAGTAGAGGAACATCAAAATAGAAAGAGTAACTCGTAATCAATTATACAACACGATAAGGAAATATAAGAAAATGATGATCAAAAAGGTAAATTATTAAATTTTATTGAAGCTAAATACGAAGTTAAAGAAAAGAAATAATACATACTTAATATTTCTTTTAGGGCGCATCTTCATGAAAGTTGTACGCTCTATATTTAAAGGCTTTCGTTTAATGGGCTTAATTGTAAAGACTTAACTTAAAGCATTATCTAAAAGTAAACATAATATCCCTCCATGACTCTAATGGTACCATTAGCAAGGACAAATTTGAACAACTAGGATATTTATGTAAGTCAGATATAGTGTCTCTTTATCAGTTGCAAGAAAAAAAGTGGATCCCTATTCTCTCACATGGAATCCACTCTTTCTATTTCTACAACTCTATTTTTATACGTTCCTCTTCTTGTCCTTAACAGGACTGCCATCACTAAATCATTAACATAATTATCTTTAGCGGAAGTTAAAAGTTTTTATTTTCTTACTCAATTAAAGCGCCCGTTAGTTAAAGATTATGGATAATTAATTTGAAAGTGTTTTATCTAAATACACCTTTTCTTTTGGAAAGCCAATCTTCTAAGGCATCTTCGTGTAGTTTTGTGAATAATTTTGGTATTTGGTCTATTGGGAAGTATTTTAAATCCAAAGTCTCAATACCATCTACAGTAAGTTCTCCGCCAATTGGCTTACATTGAAAACAATGAGTGATAGTCTGAGCTTTATCTCCGTTCGGAAACTCACCAGAATATTTAGAGTAGACACCTATAAGATGTTCAACCTCAACATTTAATCCTGTCTCCTCAAATATTTCTCGTTTAGCGGTTTCTTCAAGAGATTCTCCAAGTTCCATAGCACCACCTGGTAGACCCCACTCATTTCTATCTCCCCGTTTTTGTAAAAGAATTTCATTTCGTTCGTTATAAACAATACCTCCAGCAAAATTAAGAAATATTAAATCATGCCCTACTTTTCCCCGGATATAACGAATGTAGTCCTTATTTGTAGTCATAAATTCCCTCCTAATTTATATATAAAATACAAATCAATTATATAAGGATAGAAGAAAATGGTAACAAAAATGATAATATTCCTTATTCTCATAAGGAATTCGCCCTTTACTTTTTATCAATCTATGCGTTTTTTAAACATTTCTATTCTAATACCTTCATTTCCCGAATCCCCTTTCAAAATAAAGAGAACACCCTTTCTTAAAACAATTTTATCGCGGCTCTAAAAATTGGTGTCCTCTAGTTTTCTAGCCGGACTATATTCTATTTTCAAGCTCATTTCTATCTCCCCATGAATAAAACTCAGCATTCTGTTTATACTACAACTACATCTAGAGACACATCACTGTTTAGAGCGGCTAGGTTTTGTTAGCTGCTCTTTTGTTTTTTACACAAATAAAATCAATAACTCAGCATATAATATCTATGTAGCTAGATTATTACCTCTGTATCGAGCAGTTAGGCTGGGCTAACTGCTCTTTTATTTATGACAAAATGAAACTTTTTAACAGAATTACTTTCGTATAACATTTTCAATCTCGCTTACACTATAACTGTAACTTTAAGTTACACATCTATTAATTAGAGGGCCTAATTTTCTTTTGTGTAACAATTGGTTAGCTCATAAAGTTAACCAATTTGTTGCGTTAAATATTTTTTATTTCTCAATACTTAATACCTGGAATTAATTCTTATTTATTGGTATTAAACTATTGACATTGATTTTCCTCATATGCAATTTTTGAAAAGGCCTTTTCTCTCACATCAGGCCCTTTTATTTATAAAAAAAGATTATTTTATATAGATTACTATAAGCATCCATAAAGCCAAAGCACCAATGATAGCGAGTACTATACGTGTATATAGTATCCTTACTTCAAAGTCTGTTTTCTTGAAGATTTCTCGTAATGGAGATGTCTCAAAATGTTAGCTTGATGGGCATGGGATCCCGCCCACATTTTAACGAAAATATAAGCTAAGCAAATTCCAACATAAAGCGAGCCAAATTTTCTACCCTTAAGAAAAATTTCGGTTCGTTTTATGGTTTCATGACAAGTTGTTTACTGAACAATAAAGTTCTTTATTGGAACAGGCTACTTTCTTCAACAATCTGGCCCGATTGTTGAAGAAGAAATATAATAAAAATGCTTTTGATTGTTTTATTAAACGAATTAAACCGCAAAAAACAAGAAGAATCCCCCCCTTTTTACTAGTACACTAAATCCTATAAAAGGGGGGAGATCATGAACAATAAAGCCATTGGATTATTTCAAGGAATTGCGTTATACATTTCAGCTATTCTAGGATCAGGTGTCCTTTTTTTATCGGGGGTAACGGCCTCAATAGCGGGCCCTGCATCTATTGTATCCTGGTTTATCGTTATTATAATTAGTTTTCCGCTTGCTTATTCCTTTGCTAGTTTGGCACGGATATATCCTGATTCCGGTGGAGCAGCAACCTTTGTTAGAAATTCTTTTGGATATCATCTTGGCAATATCGTTGGGTGGTTTTACTTTGTAACAGCAGCAGTTGGTCAAACGATTGTATCTTTAACTGGTGCTTTTTACGTCAGTCAGGCATTTGGATTTTCGCATTTTGAAACAATTTTAATTGCCGTCTTTATTTTGGTAATTGCAGGTGTTTCCAATTATTACGGCGTAAATGTTAGTGGTAAAGTTGCATTGATTTTAAGTTCCTTATTACTGATTCTTTTAGCGTCAGCTGTATTTGTGGCGTTTCCAAGAATACAATGGGGAAATTTTACTCCCTTTGTTCCAAATGGATGGTTTTCTGTCGGGAACGCTATAACGGTTATCTTTTGGTCATTTTTCGGTTGGGAGGCGATTTGTAATCTGGCTGAGCACTTTAAAAGGCCAGAAAAAGATATTGTCAAAGGAGCAGTTATTAGTGCAGTTGTCATTGGATTATTATTTTTAGCGCTAAGCCTTGTCACTATTGGAACGGCCACGTATGGCAGTCAAGAAAGCAACCTGTCTCCTATTGGTGTTATAATGGGAGATACAGTAGGCGGAGGTGCCAAAGTCGTTACAGCTGTTTTAGCTTTAATTATTTGTACAGGGACAGCGAATGCTTTTGTAGCCAGCCTAACGCAATTAGGATATTCATTAAGCAGAGATGGTGCTTTCCCAAAATTTTTCTCAAGGCTGCATGCAACTACTCAAATTCCAAGACAGATGGTATTGTTTGTTATCTGTTTTTCGGTAGCAGGTGTGTTAGTGACAAAAGCTTTGTCACTAACGTTTGATGATATTTTGTTTATACCGACTTCTCTTGGGATTCTAGTTTATGTTCTTTCAATGGCAGCAGGCGTTAAATTATTTAGGAAGAACACACGGGCATGGTGGGCATCGTTAATCTCTTTCATTTTATGTTTGCTGGTGATTCCATTTTTTCAATTGTATATATTTGTTCCGTTAATTGTCGTGGCTATATATGCGATTTATATGATTTTGAGTAATAAGATTTTCGCCTACAAGGGAGGGTTAAATTCTAATGAAGGATCAAAATAACCTTTCCAGAGATACCATGTGGAAAGCAACAGTATCATGTGATTCAGCGTATGACGGGATATTCTTTTACGCAGTCAAGACAACTGGAATTTTCTGCCGGCCTTCTTGCAAGTCTAAGGTTCCTAATTATGAAAATGTATCCTTTTTTTCAAATGCGCAAGAAGCTCAAAGGGCAGGCTATCGCCCATGCAAAAGATGCCGATCAGATCTAAATATAAAAATATACGACCCGTTCGAATGCGTTTTAGAAGATACTATGCGATTGATAAAAAATAATTATGTTCAAAACATGTCTTTAAATGAAATTGCATCAAGGGTAGGAGTTAGTCGTTTTCATTTAAATCGGAGTTTCAAAGAAAGAACAGGGTATACTCCTCGAATATATCTAGAAAGGATCAGAGTTAAGAAAGCAAAGGAACTGCTCTTGACAACGGTCTTTAATAGTACAGAGATTGGTTATCAAACAGGCTATCAAAGTGTATCTAGCTTTTATAATGCATTTAAAAGAAATACAGGATTTTCACCGAGTCAATTCCGGGCTTTCCATAGTGGAAATACCGTAAACCAAGAACTTGACTGAATTCACGTTCTTTAACAAAAGATAGCATGAATTAACAAGAGTGCTTTGTACTCATCGTATTTTTCGATAAATCATTACTGATTGATTAAAAGTAAACAACTTTGTATTGAACAATAATAAGCAATTTTTTCTCTGTTATAGAATTGTAGGCTTTTTAATTCAATCCTCAACAAACGGGCAGCATTATTGAACAAGTTTTATGAACTTTAGTGGTAGCATCATTAGTGAATTGCTTTATAACAACTAATTAAGGAGGGGTAGAATATGAGAAATAACTTTCAAATCGTTGCGTTACAAGAGAAGGAGTTTAATAACCTATTTCTAATGAATGAAGAAGTATTAAAAAATATCGGGGCAGTCAAAATAATAGCAAATAAAAATCCTGGATATCCTTGCAGGGTAAGTTTGAAGGATGCAGAGGTAGGAGAAGAGGTAATTTTACTGAATTACCAATATCATAGTGTTAATTCGCCTTATAAAGCAAGTGGTCCTATATTTATACGAAAGGGAGCAACTACTGCTAAGCTAGATGTAAATGAAATTCCGCATATGTTACATCATAGGTATCTATCTGTACGCGGCTACAATGCTGACTCAATGATTGTAGAAGCAAGGGTTACAGAAGGTGTAAATTTAAGAGAAAATATAGATGAAATTTTTGATAATAAAGAAGTAGAATATATTCACATTCTTAACGCTAAACCAGGATGCTATAACTGCCTTGTTAATAGAGTGTGAAAAAATTGAAAATGCAAACTTCTATTATCCTATAAGGGGTACCACCAATCGCTATCAAGCTAATTCAACAAAATCCCCCCTAAAATGAAAAAATACGCTATTCTTTTTGTAGAATCATAGGAAAGGATGGCGTTTTTGTATGTCTATTTCTGTATCTGATGAATTACAACTATTTGCTCAAGAGATTCAAAGTTTTTTATCTCCAAATACCTTACGGGATCTTGCTAGAGATGTTGGTTTCGTGCAACGAACCAGTAAGATTTAGTCGCTTTATGTATATGGATGAGTCAAAATATCGCTACAACCTCTTTAGCTCAGTTATCTAGCTGTTTAGAATCATCCACAGAAGTACTCATCAGTCAGGAAGGACTGAATCAAAGGTTTAATAAATCAGCCGTTCAGTTTTTGCAACATATATTGACTAACCTTCTAAATAACAAATTAACTTCATCTATACCACTTTCTTCTCCATACACCTCTGTTTTCAAGCGTATTCGCATTTTAGATTCCACTGCATTTCAGCTTCCAGATATATTTTCAACCATTTATCCTGGGCTGGAGGATGTAGCCATACTGCTGGGATGAAAATTCAACTTGAATATGACCTATTAAGCGGACAATTCCTATATATCCATACAGGTCCAGGGAAACAACATAATCGAACCTATGGTTCTCTGTGTATTCCAACTGTAGCACCAAATGATTTATGTATCCGTGATTTAGGGTATTTTCATTTAAAAGATCTTCAACATATACAACATAAAAAGGCTTACTCTTATCTATTAATAACTGTACATCGTCTTGCTCCTCTACAGATTAAACGCTCGGCTTCTCTTAATGAAATTGGAACAAGTACAGCTTCATCAACATCGTCTTCTACATCAAAAACCGCAAATGCTTCCCCACCCACGATTAAAACACAAATGAATTCTACTTCTAAATCATCATGAGACCTAGGAATACAATTAGAAATAGTACAACGTTGAATACCCCCTACTAACAATGTTCTAGCTTCTTGCTCAGATATTCGAATAAAAACAAATTCCTCTATGGCTACATTTCCAACTTCCACTTCAATTTCTACTAGAAGAAAGAATCTGTTTCTAATTTTCACATTTCCTATGTATACGTACACTTTCCAACACGCCTTCTAATTCCTCTTGTTTCGCTGTTCTATCAATTTTTGGTAAGAAAGATAATTGTTTAGTCATATAAGACCGCTCCTTTTTATTTTTAGATTATTTTTGTCTTATTGCTCCACGTCTTCGTTCATAACAAGGTCTATGCATCCCCATTAAATCCTCAATTTCACGAGTACTTAATTTCTCTTTTGGTTTTTTCTTCTTTTCTTGCTTGGATTTCTTTTTCCATTCATGTAACTGATTTTTTAACCCCTCCATTACCCCATCTCCCTTTTCAAAATAAAAAGGACACCCATTCGTAAAACAGCCTTAATTGCTGCTTTAATGAATTGGTGTCCTCTAGTTTTCTAGCTGGACGATATTCGAATGTTGTTTTAAATATCCCAATAGTCACTATTAACATCATTAGTATATTTGCTGATTTCCTTCTCTTTCCCACACTTTTCACATTTGAAATAACTAACTATCCCCATCTTACCAGTTTTAAAATCTTCATTGTCATGACTATTAATAAGTTTATATCTATGTATACATTTAGGTTCTTTTAATTTACCCAACCAATTTCCTAACATAAATTAATCCCTTTCCTCTCGAAGATATTCTTTCTATTCCCATCTTCTTAAGAATACCTTAGAAAATATTTCTAATAAATGTAACTTGGTAGCTTATTTTTCTTTAAACAAAAGGATTATTTTGTTAAAAAATTCATTCCAATTTATAACCACTATCTTTTTCTTATATTTTCCATTAAAATTTAATAGAAATATTTTGATAACAAAGGAGCAACCTATGAAGCATAATATAAATTTTTTGCTGGTATTAAAGGATTCTCTAAAGCAGGTAATTGGATAGCAATGCTTAGAAGCATAGTAACAGTTCTGCTAACATTGTTATTATCAGTGTTTTTAACACTAACTTTAATCATTGGTTATGCATTAAGTTAAATGTAATTCTTCACGAATAAAACTAAATATTACGTCAATACTATATATGACATTAGATTTTCTCCTTGTTCCCCCTTGGAGATGAGCAGTTAGCTTTTGCTAACTGCTCTTATTTTCTACAATTGGTTTCATTTACCTGATGTATTTAACGTAATATTAAGTTACGATATAAACGAATAAAATATATTTGGCAGTTATACCATTACCCTAGGAAACTAGGGTTTTTATTTCTATAAAATGAAATTTTTATTGTAATTACTCACCCATAGTTTTATATTTTTCAAACATTCCATTCTTCCGGAGAGTATTTACTAGCTGCCTTATCGTTAATTCCGTTCTTCCTAATGCTAAAGCAATTCCCTTCACCTTTCCGAATCCATAATACTTACATATGTAGGCTAATTCTTTCGTTGTATACGGCTTCTTATGATTCGGATCGTAATCAGGATGATACTTCATTCGGCCCTGCGCATCATATTGAACTTCCACCCTGATCACTTTCCTTTCAAATGAAGTTTTTATTAAGCTACTTGATAAGCTTTACAAACCCATGATTCATCTTCGTCTGCATCATCCGCAAAGAATATTTCTACCTTCAATTTCAAACCATTCTCCATTACGGCCGTCGCTTCAAATACTCTGCTTATATGGTCAAATTGCTTGATATCCTCGTCCTCAACCATTCCGAATTCTTCTCGGAGACTATCGTAGAATTTTTCTACTGCACTTTCTAAATCATACTGACTTTTATATGTTTGTTCGTGAATTAACTGGACCTCCATTTTCATTCTCCTTTTCTAATAAAATAGCGTTTTTGTTTAGTTTCACTCTAAAAGTAAAATTTTCATTTTTTCATTCAACCAAGTTCATAACATATTCTTTTCCCCCGATAAAATAATGATTAGGTGTCCCATGCGCATTTTATTCACCGGAAATAATACCTTTCACGTACTTACGTATTAGAAACTTCATTTCTGCTTCTTCTCCACTAGCAATTTTGTTCACTTTTTTGATACATTTATGAAACATTCACATGTTATCTTCAATATGTTCTATTCTTTTTGAAAAACCATGTGAGAATACCAAAATAAGAAGCCTTAGAGCCCTAACTCTAGGGCTTCTTGTTTTCAAATAAGGATTTTGCTAAAAAACTACACATTTATTAAGAACATGCATAAAATATAATGTGGTATTCTTTTTCAATATTAATGTTTATCCGAGAGCGCCTTGAATGGCGCTCTTTAATTTCCAAATAACATTTTTAGATAATTACGAGAGCGGATTTTATTATGTTGTACAAGCACTACTTCACTTTATTAAATAGACTATATAGATATCCAAAAGAAGGGAGCTTTAAATTCATATGGCTGATTACTTTTATAAAGATGGTAAAAAATATTATAAAAACCAATCACATTCCAACAATCAAAAAAATAACTGTTTTATTGAAACTCATACGATAGCTGGTTCTGCAGAAAATGCAAATGGAAATATACCTGTGTCAGTTTTCCTTGAAACCACCGCTCCACAAACTGTATTTGAGGATTTTACAAACAATCATAATAAAACATTAATTCAGTTATTCGTTGTCGGTATGAGTGCACCCGTTCAAGTAACTATTCTAACAAGAAGATCTAGCGTACCAATTACTACTACATTACAACCTGTTCAAACAAAAATATTTCAAGTTGAAGATTTTCAAAGTCTTACTCTTACAAAGCAGGAAGGTTCTACTAGTGTAGTTAGTTTATTTGTTCAAAAAACATTTTGTATATACTGTAACGATAATAACGATTCATGTGATGAATATTACCACGAATGTAATTGATATATTAAATCACCAGAAAAACCCTTTATATAAAGGGTTCTTTTCCTTTTCCTTTTACTCCCCTCATTTTACCGTTTTTTATTATGTTTCCTAACTTACAGTAATGTCCTTAAAAAATTTTTCATATATATTTATCAAACGCACTTTAAAATCCCAGAGTTTCAAATAATTTCAAAAGTCGACTGACCAACAATATTCGACTTATCTTTAAAAACTTATTAAAAATAACTTAGATACAAAAAGGCTACGTTTTATATAAGATAAAAAATTATCTTACGCAAAGGAGCTTGATTATTTGTGAATTACCAAAATGATAACAACTCTAACATTCACAAACCTTGTTCTTGTCCATCTCCCACGGCTAACAGTTTAAATGTTGTTCAAACTACCCCATCAATAGTTTCTGTAAACTCTGCGATTCCACTAGATACCGTGGTAAATTCTAATGGTACGGCAATCTCATTCACACCACCAACAACTGTTTTACTTGAAGGTGGAAGAACCTATTTGGCAATCTATGAAGTGCAAGTTATTATTCAACCAGGAGGTAATTCGGCAGGTATAACTATGTATCTGAATAATAATCCTATCATTGGCTCAGGTACTTCTCTAGGATATACAGCCGGATTCACTTCTGTATCAGCACCCGCAATTTTCACTACACCTCCAGGTATAACAAGTACTCTTACTGTTAATGTAGGACCATATTCTAATACATTAAATACGTTGGGCTTAACTCTTGCTGTTGTAGCATTAACATAACAAAATGTAAAACTCTCTAAAATGATTTTATTTGTCCCTTAACTGTCTATTGGGCTAGCCTCTAAGAACTCCCCATAACTACATATAGAAAAAGTACATTATTTGGTTCGATAGTACTAGGTGACTCGGCTAGCACAATTGTTGAGTCACCTATTTTTTTATAATAAAATAACGCTTTTAATTTTATTTCCATGAATACAGCAAAAAAAGAGGCCCTATGGCTCTTTTTTTATTCCTTAATAACAATCTAAATATGATAAAATATATCCATCACTCATATGTCCAAATATGTAATTTTCATAGCACCAAAATTATAACTAGACTTATATATAAATAAAAAAGCACTCATTATGAGTGCTTTTTAAAGGTTATAACCTATCCATTTTTGTCCTAACAATGTATTAATTAAATACCATGCTTGTTTTACTTTAACAGGTTGATAAGCAACATAACCTACTACATTTGGGTTACCAGGATCATTATATAAAGGTTGTTTAGATCCAACATAATTCAATAATTGAGATCCGCCGCTTGTATAAAGATCCGCTTTATGATTTCCGTAAGCCATAACTTTTGAAGAATTGATAGACATAAATGCGAATGCTAGTACAAAAAACACTACAAAAACCTTTTTCATTTTCTTTCCCCCTTGCATTATTTTATATTTCCATTTTTTGCATTACTTAATTTTCAGTATATTGTAAATATAAAATTAGCAGTAACTTACATATCATATCCTATAACTGAATTTATTCATATATGGTAAAATATATCCATCGCTCATATGTCCAACTATGCAATTTTCAAAGTAGCAACATTACAACTAGACTTATACAATATAATTCAAAACAAAATGAAGGAGTGTTTTAAGTGAAAGGACATATTCGAAAAAGAGGAAATAAGTACTTAGTGTTTTTCTGGTTATAAGACAAAAAAGAAGCAGTAAAAAATGTGGCGAAAAAGATTACGGATTTAAATGAAGGGACTTTTGTGGAACCGTCTAAGCTTACTTTAAAAGACTATCTCGTTCAGTGGCTAGAAATTAAAAGGATGAGTTTAGAAAAGAATACCTACGTTTCTTATAGTAGCAACATAACCCACCATGTTTTACCGAACATGCAGAAAGAAGCAGTAAAAAGTTTTGGTAAAAGTATCTTTGAATAGCTAATGTTTGCATTTTATAAAAAAAGCTAAATAAATCTTGTATGAACAAGGTTTATACATCCTAACACATGTTATCATGTATAATACATATGTTAAGTAAATTCAGAATAACGAGGCAAATATTATGGACTTTGTTTATATTAACCAAAACGTATTAAATAACCTTCTATACATTTTATGTAGTATATTTGTTTTTTATTTCATATATGATAGCAGGCATTATTTGAAAAAATACAAAATATTACTGATTACCCTTTGTTCTAGTATCCCGCTTATTTTATGTATGCGATACCCTATCTATATGGATGAAAGTTGTATTCATGATTTAAGACAAATTCCGGTCATAATAGGTACGCTTTATGGTGGATT
>Ga0268252_1000491_pt1 | contig 25206 bp, 22 predicted proteins | sample AgamicMgSfrz_FD_200244 | JGI IMG/M metagenome (GOLD analysis project Ga0268252, IMG submission 200244) | Agave microbial communities from Guanajuato, Mexico - Mg.Sf.rz (v2) (version 3) | ecosystem: Host-associated > Plants > Phyllosphere > Phylloplane/Leaf | place: Guanajuato, Mexico | collected... | reverse complement strand
AAGACTAGGACTCGAACCTAGTAGTGGTTTAAGAAAAAGAGTTCAATTTCTCCTTGAAACGCTTGGATTAGAAAGGTTGCCTGACGCAGATATTTCTGGACTTAGATATCAATTATTACATAGATCAGTTTCAGCAATCCTTCTTGCTCAAAAATTTACGGCCCCTAATGCTCTTATGTTAATTCATTCTTTTAGTGAAAGTGATAAGGGATTTGTAGATTATGAAAAGTTTAGTTTTCTTTTTGGCTTAAATGCTGTAAAAAATCAGATAATAGGTCCTATTCATCTCAATGGAATTGATTTATATTTTGGATGGGTTCAGGGAGATAAAAAGTTTTTAACATATTAATTTTTAGAATGAAGGATATTGAATAACATTGAAAAGTAAATAATGAGTTTACATTTAATAGTTAAACAAATTGCACCGAAAATTAATAAGCCTTCGCTGGTCACAGCAAAGGCTTATTTTGTATCTTCAATCACTTGTACTGATACAATAATACTAGTAATTTTATCGTATTTAATTCTATTTTAACGAAGTTTATGATTACGCTATTTCAAATAAAAAACTACGGATCCCCCCCATATTCTCTCGGGGGAAAGGCCGGTAAATCACCCTTAAGATTGCTCATGGTTGTACTTATAGAATTAGACACACTCTGATATAGCTTAATCAATGGCCTCAAGGGCTTGTTTTAAATAATCCATTTCAGAGATTATATCGTCTATCTGTCGGTTTAACTGATTTACTTTATCGAGAGTATGCTGTGCATCCAATAAATTAATTTCTAACATCAAACGATTTGCTTCACTCTCCAGTTCCAATCTCTTTACAAATAATTTCTCATGCTTTTTTATGATTTCGTATTTTTAATTTTTTATATTGTTTTCTTCCATACTTTCACCTCACTACTATAAATTTTGCATATATAAATAGTCTATTTTTGTTTCTTTCTAGAATTTTAATTATACCGGTGGATATTTTTGTCGGAGACTTAAAAAAGTTTTTATGCATTATAATTTAACTATTTTAAGTCCAATTATTGAATATTATACTGCGGTTATGGTTTTAATCTTTCTTTCAGGCGCTTTAATCTTTAATATAATGTTTTTTTAATAAATAGTAGATTTGTAAATAAAATTAAGCTGAAATATCTACTTTTATTTACAGAATTATTATGTAGATGTAAATATAACTACATACTTCGACAACATTCCTTTTCTAAAATAATAGTGGTATTCATATTTTAGATTGGAGATGAAGAACATGAACAAAAAATTATTGGCAGGTGCTGGATTAGCATTTACTTTGCTATTCAGTCCACTAAGTCAGGCTTTTGCGGCAGAAACAACAGGGGATTTAAGAAAGGTTGACAATGTTGCTCACCGCGGTGCATCAGCATATGCACCCGAAAATACGATTGCTGCTTTTGATAAAGCAGTAGAAATGAAGGCAGACTATATTGAAATTGATGTTCAAAGAAGTAAGGATGGCAAATTAGTTGTTATCCATGATACGACAGTTGATCGTACAACAGATGGATCTGGAAAGGTTGGAAATCTCACATTTAAAGAACTAAGAAACCTAGATGCAGGTAGCTGGAAAGGTGAGCAATTTGCAGGGGCACAAATTCCAACATTTGATGAGATACTTGATCGTTACCGTGGGAAAATTGGAATATTAATAGAATTAAAAGCTCCAGAACTTTATCCTGGTATTGAGGAAAATATAGCCAAAAAATTAAAAGAACGGAACCTTGATAAACCACAAAATGAAAAAATAATTGTCCAATCATTTAATCATAATTCAATGAAAAAAATGAATAAGCTTCTTCCTAAAGTTCCAATTGGAGTTTTAACATCTTCAAGTGCAGACGCAACCGAACAAGCCTTACAAGAATTTTCGACTTATGCCGATTATTTTAACCCAAGCTATGGAATCGTTACTCCAGATTTAGTAAATCAAGTTCACTCCCTTGGCATGAAAATTGGTTCTTGGACAGTACGTAGTCAAGAGGCAGCAACTTTCTTATTAGATGTAGGAGTTGATGCAATAATTACAGATTATCCGGATTATGTAGACCCAAGAAACTAATATTTTTGTGAATTTATTCTAAAAAAATCGTTTTAAAGCTGCTTTTTCAATTCTGATGCAAATACATACTACTTTCTAGATGCAGCTTTATAGTAAAATTCGATTAAAAACACCTTGCAGTACTATATTTTTCGGTAAATAAAAAAATAATTATCTTCAAAGAAAAAACTCCTGTTTTATAAAAATAATAGGAGTTTTTTCTTGTGTAACCTGTATATTATATAGGAAATTTATTTACATAAGTTTAATTTTAGGAACCAATTAAAACCATTCCCATAAGGGTTCCTATCCAAAAAAAAGTAATATCTAGAGATACTCTCATAAAAGCGTTAAAAATTAAATTTATAATCAACGTTTATTAACGAATTTAATAAAGTTTTATTATCTTTAATTATATAAGGGACTATATGATCGCTTTGTTGTCAATTATCACTACTAAAAAACTCCCCAAAAAAGAGGAGTTTTAAAAACATTCTAATTTAATTGATTAAATACTAACTGGCCTTCTTCATCTTCGATTATTTTTGCTGATTTTTTTCTCTTTTCATGTGCTTCTTTAATACTAAATAAATCCTTCCATTTTGGTTCAATCCAAGGATAATCAATACCTGCAAAACTTTTTAGAATGGCTTCTACAATAACTTTAGCTCCATCTGGTGGTACTGCCATACCTACTTGTCTTCGAGCGTCTTCCTTCTTACCCTCAAACACAAACCAATCAGGAAAAGTTTGTAATCGTGCTCGTTCCCTATTTGTTAAAGCTCTTAATTCTGAGTAATGATACATATGAGTTCCACCACCGCCTGAGCCAGTGACAGTATACGCAGGCAGGTCTGGATCTAATCGCTTATAAATATTAGAAAGTCTTGCTCCTTTGACATTTAAACGCAATTCTTCAGGAATATCTTCACTCCATGCATTTTGTCCGGGCTTAATATATTCTAACATCTTAATTACTTTCTCTTTATGTGCAGTTCTTTCATTGTTTTCAGCAGTTGCTAAGATAGGTGGATTTTCTAAGGCTTCTTTAGAGCTTTTCCATTGTTCTCTACCTGCTGTAGTTGGGGCCGGAATTCTAAAGGTTACATCTAAATCTTTACGTATTCCAACGATAATAACTCGATGTCTTGCTTGTGGTACTCCATATTCTTCAAACTTATATAAATGAGGAGTAAGTACATATCCCGAATCAGCTAAATCTTTAAGGATTTGAAGGAAGGCACTGCCTTCATTAGAACTTTGCAATCCACTTACGTTTTCAGCAATAAACCATTCTGGCTGATGATGTCGCAATACTTTCACTCCATATGTATAAAGTGGACCATACTTGCCTTCCAAACCACGAGATTCGCCTACCGTACTAAAGTCATTGCAAGGAAATCCAAAAGCAAATGCATTTATTTTTGGCAATGATTCAATATCTAACTCCCTAACATCTTTACAGATGACACTATTAGGATCATCGTTCTCATTAAGTATATTACGACGAAAAGTTTCGCATGTTGACGGATGATTATCATTAGCCCATCCGTGAACTACTTCAAATACTTCACCACTATCTGCAGTGAGTTTTGCCATTTTGGCTCCCAAAGATAACCCTCCAGGACCGCAAAACAATTCTCCTTTTATGAATTTCATGTTGGACACCTCTTGTTCGGTCATTATTTCTATATTCAGTATAACCCATGGGTCGAACATATGCAGCTATTTTGTACTATTTAATTAAATCCTGTGATTTTGACTAACGAAAATCTATTAATCATTATGAGTTATATCTTTAATTTTATAGCCTTAGCTCAGATTATCATATTAGATTCTCTAATAATAGAAACGATAATTACCAATAGAGCGAATGTATTATAAATTTGAATGAGTTTTGCCATTTTTCAAAACTGGCACTTATATAGAAATAAAAAAGTAAATTGTGTACACCTTTTCCAAAGATGTACACAATTTACTTTCTTACGTTTTTATAAGCATTTGAAGTTTATAAAAAGGAGATTTAACTTAGTAAACCATATAACCGTCGTTTCTTTACTTGAACATATCAATATTATTCTATCATTATAATCCATAACATTGGTTAATAAATTTCTAACCTCATATTAAAAAAGGATAAGGCTTTGGGGTAGTTCATCCTTCGCGGTCTATTTTCGCTCTTAAAATTTTGAAAGTTTTCTAACCCTGCTATTTATTATCCTCACAAATATTCAGCTGAAATCCATGAAGTATGTTTCATCATTAATTTTATATAGTGTAATATAATTTCTTCCATAACTATCGAGGTGATCGATAGTCACAAAACCTCCTAAAGGGACACCCAGTCTATTTCTAAAATACTTACCAAGAATACTATTATCATGACAAGTCTCTATTGCTTTATTATTGTCTTGGGCCATGACACATACAAAGCTTTCTCCATCGTCTGTTATCAAGGTAAATTCAATTTTCTTTTCCGGAAAGAAATTGGGATTAGTGCTATGAACCTTCCTTGGTACAGGTATATAAGTTTGGTTGGGCTCCCTGCCAGGCCTCTGACCCCAGTTCAACCCTGCTGTACTATGAATTCTCCTTGGGTTTTCTGCCGTAGTTAAGAGTAAATCTACACTTGGCTTAGTATTTTGAACAACCCGTGCAATAGCTGGTGTATCAATCCTTGTTGTGTGACCCACTTGGTAAGCAAACTCCATAGTTTCCTCAATAGAGGGTGTTTTAAAATTCAATAGTTGTTCACGAGGAAAAGTATTCAAAGCTTCTTCTGGTTCAACTTCAATCATAGTTTCTTGATAATTAATATAACCACTTCTTGTAAAATTTGCTGATCCTACGAAAGCTAGTGGTTCATCAAAAAAACCAATTTCTTCCCAGTATATTACATTCGAATGTATAGGTTTTTTCCCCATATAATACTGGACATCTAAGCGCTTAGTACTATTGGCCATCTTTAGGTATTGTTTGTGTTCCCAAATAGTAATGGGATCTTGTTTTACCATACCAATAATAAGTTCAATATTAACCTTTTCTAAAGCGTATAAAATGTGATGAATAAAAGTAGGAGAAGCATAGGCAGCAAGTATTTTTAGTTTCCGTTTTCCCTCACTGTAAGGAGTCATAATTAGTGTTTTAAATAAATTATCTGTAACTATAAACAAGTTTTTTCCTCCAACAATCATAGTAATGGTGCTTCTTCTATAAATATTATCCTATAAACTCAATGCTTCTTGTTTTATTTGTAAATGATTTGTGTGTAATAAGACATACCTATCGAAAATTTTATCATGTTTGAAATTCATAATAAATAAAATATTTCATTTATTTAAAAATATAGAATACATATCCATGAAGCCCCTTGAATTTTAAGAAATAAAATAAGAGAAGATTATGAATTTTCCCTAATCTAAGGGGCTATTTTTATGATTATTGGTATATTTGCTTAATAAAAGGGAAAATAAGAAAAAGGGAGGGATTCTCATGACAGATAACATGTCAAAAGAACAGCGTAGAAAAAATATGCAGGCAATTCGTTCTCAATCTAAGTTAGAAAATCGAGTCTCTCGTGAACTTTGGAATAGAGGAATTAGATTCAGAAAGAATGATAAGTCCTTATTCGGGAAACCCGATATCTCGATAAAAAAATACAAAGTAGTCATATTTATTGATTCTTGCTTTTGGCATGCTTGTGAACTTCATGGGAATAGACCCAAAAGCAATCAGGAATATTGGGACAAAAAGTTATCCCGTAATAAACAGCGAGACGCTGAAATAATAGAGTTTTATAATCAAAAGGGATGGTATTTGAAAAGAGTTTGGGAACACGAGATAAAAGAGAATTTAAAGCTAACTGTTGATAACCTTGTCCTTTTTATCGAACAAGCAAAAAGATTACAATGAAATTCTTGACAAAACAATTAGCAGTATAAAAAATTGATAAAAATTATCCTATCGTGTGGCTATTTGGAATAACACCATAACTCATAAACCTAAAGGATATTTAAGCTCTATGTTTCTAATAAACTACATCTTCACCAGAATCACAATAAAAGCTATATTAAAATCTATGACACCCATATCCCTTTTAACAAAGTGTAATGTTAAGAGGGATATGGATGTCACAATCATATTATTGGAAACGCATATATATTGTAAAAATATTAATATGAAAAAATTAATTAATTGATGTTGTGATCTGATTTATATTAAATTATTTAAAGGTTTGGAATACTGCTCTTTGAACAATTCCCAACACTCCTCATTTTTTGCCCATTGTGTAACATTACGGTCGCCAGCTGAAGATCGTAAATGATCCAATGCTGCTTTGGCAATTGTTTGAATACAACGTTCCCATTCTGATGATAGTTGTTGTTTTTTCCAAACGTATTCTAAATCAATTTGATTGCTATATAAATGATTTAACATAGAAACAGTATAATAAATTACATTTGCTTTATAGCCTTTTAAGTTCATCTGCTCTACGACATTCTTTACGTAGTTATTGATGATACAACAAGCAATTAAATTTGTGTAAAATAATTCATTAATACTTTCAACTTTGTTTCCTTCTGTAGCATCATGTTTCCAATATTGACTGTTTAACCCCATAAATTTAGTGAAAGCCACTTCTCCACCTTTACTAGAAACATGAGGATGTCCTTTCCAAGACATAAAATATTTCGCTAGCTCTACCTTCGTCAGTACTAACTCTTTTGGATATGTTTTTTTAAATTCATTTTGCTCTTTCCCTTTTCTACGCCGCCCAATATCAACCATATATTGCCCACGAGCGCGTTCAAAGTACCATTTTGATTCTTCTTTACGCCCATCTTGACTTGGTATCCATGTGCTACGAGAATACTTTTCAATATCTGACATAAAGCGCGTATTCGCTAATAGATCGGACTTATTAATTTTATTTTGGGTATTAGCATATTCGGAAATTTTTGAGATCATTTCATCCTCTAATAAATAACGATCTGCTTCATTTTCTGTATCTACATGAATAATAGTTAATTTCGCTTGAACAAATACTTCTTCCAATGGAACCTCATTTTTAAATGCTTGGTGAATTGAAGCTGTCGTTTGTCCACCATTAACAATTTGCCAGCCCGTTAAACTTTTAAGGCGATATACATTTGAATCACCAATTTGTTCAATATCACCAGACTTCGCTACAGAGGAAATGCCATTATTATAAGCAACAAATAAATTACGCTGTTGAGGTTTTTTCAATGTATCGCGAATTCCCTTATTGGTCCCACCTCTAGCTTGTAGAAATGAGCGAACGTTTCGTTCTACTAATTTGGGGCCGAATTCGTTATATAGCTTTGCTAATAAGCTCGCTGGAATATAGCCAATATAGCAATCAATACTATATTGACCCTCTTCATTTGATTGCTCAGGTACTTTCATCATTTCAAAATATGTCCCATACTTATTTAAATCAATTTCAAAATCTTTAATCCCTTGCTCAGCTTCTGTTAGTTTAAAAACTCGATCCATGTCCCAGACATATACGTTTACATTTGGAATACCTGGAATTGTTAAATCGATAGGCTTATTAGAAGTATAGAAACGATTCGTGACAACATAAATATTAACTTCTTCTAATTCATTTTGGATATCTAAAATATGTTTAGCTAAATTAGCTACTTCTAGTGTCCTTTCTGCATGCGCATGAAAAGCTTTAGCATTAGTAAAAAATCGTTTCGCTTTTGTAGCCACTTCTGTTACAACAGTTTTTGTGATTTCTGGTAATCTCTCATCTTCATATTCAATATCATAATCTACTACATATAAATTTAATGAATTATTTTCTTCTGAATATAAATATCCGTTAAGTTGAACTTTGGCGCTTGAACTTCCAAAATAAAGAACATTTGGTTCATCTTCTTCAGAAATATACGGTAAAACAGCTTCTAAAAAAGGTGTTTGGCGACTGCCCATTGCAACACCACGTTTTTCTACACCCTCCATAAATTCATTGAAAAATTCTATTTTTTGTTGTTTTTCATGCATTTATTACACTCAACTTCCCTTGATAAAATGATAAACATCTTGTACGTCTACCTTAAAATTATCGCAATGAGATAAATTAACAGAATAGGATACGAAAGACACGCCCTTTGGTAACATGTCTGGTGTCAATTTAGGGAATCGATCATCCACCGCATAAGCCAAATCTTCTAATACAGAAAATTTCTTTTCTGTATAGTCTTCTTTTACAATTCTCATTTCTAATAATAAATTTTCTAATTTTACTAAACTTGAAGGAGCCCGATTACTTAATATTTCCATAATATCCGTTAGAATATCGAATAAGCTTTCTCCTTCTGTATCAGAAATTTCAACACGTAAAACATATAAGTACAAACTATTAGTAATTGGTGTCAGCTCCAATTGACGCTCACTAGAAATACGGATGTCTTCACGAATTTTAGGGCAAATCGCTTTGATTTCTATCCCTGTTTTTGCAACAATATAATCAATTCGGTTCATCAGCGGACCTTTCCAACAATCGATAACAGTAGGAGGGGCATCAGGGAATTTTTGAAGCCATGTTCTAAAGAAATAAAGCTCCCCGTAAAGCCCCATTTGTTCTTCTAGTGAAAGCTTTCCGTCACGTTTACGCATAAAGAAATTTTTCCATTGGTCCAATACTGTATAAAGTTTTGAAAATAAATCTTCTTCTAAATTATGAATAATATTGTCGTAAATGTTCTGCATCACATTATCAAAAATCTCAACGCTTTGATCAGGTTCTTGATATACTACTAATAATCTTTTTTTCTTTAATGGACCAATTTTTTGATGAAACTCGTCTTTAATTGTTACACCTCTCCATTTAGGAAATGTGTTCATTTTTTCTTTCGACCAATCTTCTTGTGTAATATCAATATATAATCTTCTTTCTTTCGTTAAAGAGTCAATACCGATCATTAAATAAGGTTTTTGAAAATGCACAACTTTTAATTTATACACAGCTTCATTTTCCGATGGCTCCACATGATCCAGTAGTTCGTTAAAAGCTTCTGTAATGTTTGTCATCCATTACTCTCCTTTGTCATATCGAACTGTTTTATTTTTCAAATATTTTTGGCGTGCTTCAACAATTTCACCTTTTAAATTTTCTTTATAGACACGTGGGAAATCAAAAGCAATACCAATTGGCACAAGATTTTCATTGAAATTATAATTTAACTTTTCAAATGCTGGTACACCTGGATGCAATGGATAAATTAATAATAATGGATTAGATTCGTCTCTATCATCTTTATTCTTTAAATCGACTAATTGTTGATTACCAGAAACAATTGCTCCTAAGTCTACGGCTGTTGGGCCGATACTTTTATCTTCTTTTATACTACGTAATACGGCACTTTCTACCTGAACTTCACCTAAATTTACAGGAAATTCTTTTAAATTTGCACCCTTGGCGTTGGCATCTCTTACAACCTTACGATTGAACGTTCCTTCTGTTGTATCTACAATTACCACATTAAAGTTTAAATAATTGCCTCGCGAAATTTGCTTTTGAATAAATTCAAGGATTTTACGTGAATCAACAACAGTTGCCCCAGAACGCGTTTGATATTTTTGTAAGAAATCAAGAATATATTGGGTAGATACATCCTCTGCTAGATGATATTTTGTACGTTCACCAACTGGTTCAAAATCATCAATTTTATTTACTAACTCTACTGTAGCTTCCATGTTAGTTTCATAGAAACGTAGATTTGTATCAAATGAACGTGTTTGACGTATAGAACCGCCATAGTAATATAAAAATTCAGCTGTTTTCATCTTCGCACGACTTGTTACATCCATAAAATCATGCCCTAGTATTGATACTGCATAATCATATGGTGTTAGGTCTGCATTTTGTGCTAGCCATTCGAATTCTTTACGTACTTCTACCATCACTTCTGCCAAATGTTCAAAGTTCGTAGCAATCTGTAGTGACGTATAAATTCTGCAAAGATCCATATAACCACCACGATATCCAAACCAGCGTCCCATTTGTAAAAGAGAATCGTACATACTCGTACCACGATAATAATAAGAAATTGTCAAACCCTCTAATGTTAAACCACGAGATAATTTGTTACCACCAATTGCAATAACATTTAAACCACTTTCTTTATAAGAATCATATTCTAAAGCATCTTTACTTTGTCCGTTTATAGCCATAATTCGAATTGTTGTTAATACTTTTTTAATCTCCGTATAAACTTCAACCCATTCTAATACTGGATGACGGTTCTCTTTAGATGTTTCATTAAATACTGTTTGGACTTGGACAAAGTCTTTTAAATATAGTTCTCTCAATTGTTTTAATAATTCATCATTGGACGCATAAAGAACTGTGTTTGAAAATTCTTCGAAATATGCTTCAACGACGCGTCGTAACTCAAGTTGAATATCCGTTAAATGTGAAGCGTGGATAAGCATTGAGTTATGCTCTTTTTCTTGTTTGCGCAAGTTACGAATTGCTGTCGCAATTACAAAGCTTTGAATTGCCTTCTGCATTGAATGAGGTACTTGTTGAATTAATCCCGCATCCTCTTTTTTCTTCACATTATTAAATAGGTCTATATCGTCGTCACTCAAATGACGAATATACAAAGGTTTATTATCTTCCTCATATCCTGTTACGTTAAAATACTCTTCTGGTCCACAATACCCTTCAGGCTTTGGTAATGCGATAATGAAATCCTTTGGGTATAAGTCTTCCTTTACGTTTTCGTCTTTTGTTTGGGAATCAATTAATAAATTTGCAAATGGCGTTGCTGTATAACCCACATAGGATTTTCGTTTGAATTGATTTAATAGACGGCGAATTAATCGATTAATTGTTTTTGGTTCCTCATTTGAATCCGCCGTATCAACGGAAGCTTGGTCTGCTTCATCATCAATTACTAATACAGGTACATCTTGATATTCTGCAGATAAATTACAACATGTTTCAATAACTTCATTTAATATTTCCAGAACATCTTTATTTTTTTTAACTACCATTAAATTTGGTACGCTTAAGTTTCGGCGTTGTTCAATAGCTTTTGTTGTAATGTCATTTTCAATGGTCGTCCAAGTTTGAACTAGTTCTCCTTTATTTGAAATAGCAGCTACACCAGAAGCCTCATTGGTTACTTTGTCAATAACTCCCACCACTTCTTTTTCTAAACGCAATTGTGTTTGGGAGCGCAAATCGTTATGCATACCAGCTAATACAATGACTAATTTATAACCTACATCATAGGCCTTGTTGATTAGACCTGTGAAGTTTGCTGTTTTACCTGATTGCACGTAACCTAATACTAAGCCTCTAATATTAAATTCTTGTTGCTTGTTAGGATTACCTAAGCTTTTCAAAATTTCAGTGGTTGTGGTATCAATTGAACGAATTGTATCGGAAGGCCATTTTTTCATATCCTCTAAGTATTTAGAATATCTTCCCCAATAGTAACCAAAATTCAATTCGTTACGTTCCCATGCACTTTGCTTATTCGCACGAATAACATTAACTGGTTCAAGAGTGATTTCTTGAACATGTTTGTCATAGATTTCTAAAGCCCAAGCTTCTAATTCGTCCTCCGTGACATCTGAGTGTTTCTTTTTAATTTTCTCCCTAGCCGAAACTATTGCGATATCTGCTGCATCTTCGTTATTTAATAGCTGTAATAGTTTATATGCTTCAACAAATGATTTTTCCAGCTCATTTTTCGCTGTTTCTAATAAATTATTAATCATTGATAACATCCTTTATAATGATTTTTTCTATCATATCTCTACCAACAGATTCGAATTGTGGAAATAACATTAAGGATTCAACTAACTCATCTACTGAGATAGCTGGTTCCTTTTTGAACAATTCATCTGCAATAAAGATGATTATATTTTTTAGTTTGGAGTCCAATTCAGGCTCTTCATATTTTATTAAGTTTTTAATTTCAAATAAATTCATGGGTGAACCTAGTTCAACTAGGTTTAAATATAAAAGTAGTTGTTTTTTTAATTCATCATCTATTTTATCTATAACTTCACTTAAAATTGGATGAAGACGATTCAGAACATATTTCCCGTTACGATCGTCATTATCCAACTCCCAAGTATTTAATGTACCTATCGATTTTTTTGTTCGAGATCTAGATGCTCGCTTAGTACGGTACAACATAATATCTTGAGACATTTGCCGATAATTTCGACCAATGGATTCTAAATTTTCTTTTGCTTCTTCCGGGATTGAAATATTAGATTTTTTGACATCGATTTTCCAATCATCATCTGATACATTTAAAAAGTCGACACGTATGCGCACTAAATCATAAACACTTTCTTTTTTAAAAAGACCTAACCAGTCACCAAAAGTAACAAGTCTTTTTTCTCGGTAGATATAAAATCCTTGATGTTCCCGCCATCCTTTAGTACCGCCAGCTTTTTCAAATTCTGTCTTATTATAATTAGATGGATGTGGCAAAACATATGGCCTTACAATTACTCTCTTCCCATTTACTCGAAATGCTTGCTTTTCACCTTCTACAACTTTTTCTCGTATTGTATCTGGCATATCTAATAAAAATGGGTCCCATCCTTTTAACTTATTACCATTGACAGTGATTATTAAGCTTTCAGTGAGTAACAAATGATATACCAATTCCAGGTACTCACGAATTCTTTTAATTTTAGCAAAATAGCTATTTCTTTTTAATGGATTAGCCATCCCAGCTTTTGAAAATCGGTCCAATTTATCTATATAGACTATTGTTCCATTTTCACCTTCTATATCAGGGAAATTATTCTTGATGGAGTCTGGTATCTTTTCGTATAAATACCACTTATTATGTTTACTAACTACATCTAAATCCCAACATCTCTCTGATAAAATACCGTTTTGTTTTGATAGGACACTTAAGCGTTTTCCCAAGGAAAAACTTGCTGTCTTGAGACCCATTCCAAATCGGCCTAATTCGTTTTTATTTCTTGTTTCTCGGGGATCTTTTGAACCTACGGTCATCGCCCGTTGTAATTCAGTATCGTTCATCCCTCTGCCATTGTCTTTAATGAAAATATATCCATCTCCATCCTTATATTCAAATACCAATTCAATCAAGTTTGCATTAGCATCTATACTATTATCAACAATATCCGCAATTGCAGTTTGTGCCTTATAGCCAATATTTCTTAACGCATGAATAACCGGAGTAGCAGCAGGTTGGGCTTGAATCGTACCTTCCATGTAATCACCTACTTAAATAATACATTACTTATATTTTTTTCTAAACTTATGTATCTAGCACTAAAATTCTATGAATTAAAAGAAAAAAGTCAATAGTTTACAATGAGGTTAGGTATGCATAGATAATATTTATTTTATCATATGCAGCCTTATATAAAGTTTATTATTTAAGTAGGATCATATAATTTAGTTTAGCTTTTATAAAAAATATATTTTATGAAAAATATTAAATAAAACATTTAAAGGGAATATAAGATGTACCCGTTATTTGTTTTTTAATATAATTACTTTTTAAAGAGGAGAGGCTAATATGGATCCTAGAAGGAAATTATTAATAGTGGCATTTTACTTAGCAAAATTTAATGAAGAAGCTATACAGAATTTAGGTTACGAAGGTTTTAGGGATGCTTTTAATAAAATAGGTGCTAAATTAGATTACAGTCCTAATAGTGTTAAGAATAGACGTGATGATTTTGATCCGTTATTTGGACATCGGGCAGGTTGGCATCAAGTTGAGTTAGGTAAAAGTCACTTAGAAATTGTTGAAAGTTTTGATCACCTAAGTGAAGAGGCGTTAAGAGCCATTGTATTAGATTTATTAGAAGAAGAGCCATTAGGTGAGATTTTGTTACCGATTACTAATAGACAACCATCTACATATACGACACGTGGTGTAACAGGAAGAAAAGCTGAGGCGTTCTTTATGGAATGGTTTGCTGAGCATTTCCCTAATGATAATTTAATTGATACACGTGATTTAGGTTGTGGATACGATTTTGGTATAGAGAATTCTAACCATGTTTATGAAGTAAAGGGGTTATCGGGGAACGATGGTGGCGTACTATTTACCGATAAAGAATGGAAGGTAGCTGCAGAGTTAAAAGACGATTATTATCTTGTTTTAGTAAAGTATTGCTTCAGTGAAGATCCTATGATTGAAACCTATTCAAATCCCCATTATAAATTCAGTCCGAAGAAGCAAATTACAACAGTTGTCAATGTTAGTTGGGGAATTAGTTCAAATGATTTAAATAATACTGAGACAGATTAGATAAACAAAAGTGCATGCTCCATTACGGGTATGCACTTTTGTTTATTTAGAGGTGATATTACATCACTTTTACATTAATTGAACTTTCCCGGCAATAATTTGAATTCAGGTACAAATACTACTTCGTAAAAACATAAAATAAATCAAGAAACTGTAAAATTTATTGTAGATTATATTATCAAAAGCAAAGCCATAAGTAATAGATAGTAATCTCATTCAAAAACAATAAAAGGGTGTCGGCATTTTATAAATATCTATCGTGGGCAAGTTATTGATCCATTCCCTTTTGTAATAACTAAAGTAAATGGGGAAGGGTTAAATTTAGCTCATCTAAGTCAACATGTTGGTGCAATTCTTCGCCAATGATGCCAAATTCCTTTTGTAACATCTCCTTAGAAGAAAGAGCGAGTTCTTTTATGGTATAGATGCCTAAACAGTTTAAGCGTCTTTCTGTAGCTGACGAGATCCCCCAGAAATCTTTCATTGGATGAATCGACCATAACTTAAAGGGAATATCTTCATATCGCCAATAAGCAACTCCTGTTGGGCTGTGCTTTGCTTCATGATCTAAGCTGACTTTAGCCAGTAAGAGATTAGGACCGATTCCTGCGGTAACTGTCAGTCTTGTTTTGCGATAGATTTCATTAATTATTCGATGAGCTAGCTCCTCTGGTGTTCGAGCAAATAAATGCAAAGAAGCCGTCGCATCAATAAACAACTCATCAATGCTATACGCATGAAAATCCTCAGGAGCCACATACTGTAACACCAAACTAGAAATATAGTTCGAAGCCTTGATATATCTCTCCATGGATGGATTCACGACATGGATATCTTTCCTTTTAGGAATGTCGAAAAGACGGCTTCCTGTTTTGATCCCTTCTTTCTTTAATAAGGGTGTGGCAGCTAACACAACAGATCCCGACCGTTTGATATCTCCTACCACAGCAAGCCTTGTTTTCAACGGATCTAATCCCCGTATGACAGAAGAAACCGAAGCAAAAAAGCTCTTCATGTCTATGCAAATAATGACTCTGTTTGGTAGATGCCCATCATCCATTGAAATAACTCCTCAATAAAGAACGTTTGTTCTTTATTATATACGAACAAGAGTTCTTTATTCAATGGAATCTTTTCCCGATTATTGCTATCTAATATAAAAAGACCAACCTTGTAAATTAAAATGGAATATTAAGTGAACATAAGATGGAAGTTCCATATTTTTTGTATTAAAATACAGATATATAGTTAGTTTTTCTTAAATGAAGAAAGGTGGAGATGAATCATGAGAAAATCAAATTTTAACTTTATTGATTATAAATATGAGCAACTTCTATACAATTCTAGAGTTTACGACGCTAAACAGTACATAGACAATACTATTAATAAATTAATAAGTATGGAAGTTGATTATAGAGCAATATTAAAATGCTCTAAAGAATTTATTCAAAATAAAGTAAAGTGGGAGAATGAGCTTTTTAATAATTTAGAAGAAAATCAAAAGCAAGTTGAAATTAAAAATTTGTGGGATGATAGTTTTAATTACTATGGGATATCTACAACATTTAGTTATATGATAAATAAAGTAACTAAAAGCTTTATGCATAATGCTCATAGTTATTACGATTGTTTAGCTCAATTCATAAATGTAGCATTACTTGGGAATATGGCGCTTTCTAGAGACAGAATTAGCTTTAACGTCTTATTAACCGAATTAAAAAATAAGCATTCAAATTTTTATATTAATGTTATTCAAAAAATGGATGATGTTAAGACCTCTCCTAATTTTACCTATATTGCAGATGCAAATAATACACTTAAACATATTCATGATATATCTCCAAAGATAAAAATGTCCTTCATTGGGAGTGACTTATCTTTAACATTTCCCTCCTTTTCAAAATACAATGGAAGAAATAATCAACCTAATCGTCACAATAGAGAAGATTTATTAGATAAAATGAATGAGATAATTAAAGAATTAGAGCAAATTACAAAGGATGTAGTATCTCTTGTTGAAATAGAATTGAGAAATTTAAATGTACAATACAATAAAAATAGAATTCATGAAGTGAAATTTAATGAAGTAATATTTGAGGATGCAAATAAAGATAAGCAGGTACAAATTTTTCATGAGACAAATGATACTCTCCAAAATGGAGAATCCCTTTATATTCTCCATTGTATAGATGATACAGAAGAGATACTGTCTCTGAATTGTACCTACGAACAAATATTGGTAAAAAATCAGATTGGTGAGCTTATAGGATACCTTACACCCGTACAGGTGAATTCTAATGATGAATTTTCACTTTTAGCTTATAAAGAATATACAATAACGTTGGATTCAGATATTCTTACCGTATTTAATCATATTCAAAAGCAGAAGCCTATTTATCCAGTAGTTATGGCAGGGACTACTTTAAAAGTGCCTATCTCAAATTAATAAACCTTTGCTGAAAACTAATGTCCCGTAAACTCGGCACTACTTTGTTATAAAAGGAGGCATTTTCCAATGCCCCAAGTTAGGACCTATATATTAAGAGACGGTACTAAAAGGAAAATAAAGATTGAAGAGGGAATGACGCTCTAAGGTAAGTTAAAAAAGCTAAGCATTTCAGGATCGGACACATTTTAAGTACAATTACTGATCCTGGATGATAAATAGAAAGGAAAAGGTGTGCTTAGATGGAGTTGCTAAAAGAAGTAATAAAAAGATACTTATCAAAGGAATTTACTGACTATGCTCTTAATATTGATGGTCCTTGGGGTGGAGGAAAGACTCATTATATTAAGCGTAACATGCAAGATATATTAGAGGAGTCTGGCGAGTTCGTTTTAATGTATATTTCTCTAAATGGGTTAAATAATTTAGATAATTTAATCCATATGCTTAAGTCATCAATATTCCCCTATGGAATACCAAATGGTATTGATAATCGCATTTTAAGCTCTTCCCCTCTGAAATTTATAGAAAATAATAAAAAAAAGGTAATATTATGCTTTGACGATTTAGAACGAATAGATGAAAAATGTTCTATTGCTAGTGTATTAGGATATATTAATACGAATTTTATAGAACATAACAATGTTAAAACGATAATCATTTCCAATTCAGAAGAAATAGAGCAGAAAGAAAAATTTGTAGAAATTAGGGAGAAAACAATAGGGAGAACCATCCATTTCGCTACTAATAATCTTATCGTAATTGAAAGCATTATAAATAACTACCGAGAATTACATAAATTTTATTTGAGAAATAATGAATTGATGAATGGGATTTTTACTGCTTATGACAAAATAAATTTCCGATCAATAAAATTTGTCTTTGAGATTGTAGAAGAAATCTTTAGTTATCTAATAGATAAAGATACTTCATTAGAAGTAAAAGATGATAAATTAAATGATATCTTATTAGGAATATTCGTATTCTGTTTTGTAGCTGGAATTGAATATAAAAAGGGAACCATTAAAAACCTAAAAGATGGAGAAAATATTTTAAATCCTTTTCAATACCACTTTAATAAGAAAAGTGAAGATCATTCTAATCCCGTTAAAGAATTACACAAAAACAATGTAATCATGAACAATTTGTATAGATACTATAATTCCTTAGTAGAATTTATTGTTAATGGTCATTTTAATAAGCAAAAATTAATTAATGAAATAAAAGAAAAATATTATGTTAAAAAAATCGAGGATATTAGTTTTGAGATAATAGAATCCTATGAACATCATGAACTTTCGACGATAAATGAAAGCTTTCCGAAGGTTATAAATGCTTTAGAAGAAGGGTACTATAATCCTTTAAAGTATCCTTATATGTATCTGGTAATAAGAGAATTTATTGAAAAAGAGTATATTGTCTTTCAAGGTTCATTAGAAGAACCATTTTTAAGTGGGTTAGAAATCGCTTATGAGAAATCACACGTCAACGTAGCTGACGAAAGAAGATTTAATAGACATTTTGAAAACTGTGATGAACCAACTTATGTGAAACTTGTTACTCGGCTAAAGGAGAAAAGATCATTAACAATCGATCAACATAACTTTTCAAAGATTGATGAGTATATTGATGCCTTGAAAAGAGATGATTATTCAGTAATTTCTAAAAGTGTAGACTACTTTAGATCAAATGCGAACTTCTTCGAATACCTATCTAGAAAAGATGTCCAAAAAGAATTTATCTTATTATCGAATAAATCCTTAAATTCTTTTATTGTTACGTTGAATCAGTTGTATTTAAGAATATCCAACGCAAATGAATATTATAACATCGAAACTCCGTTTATGAAGGAGTTTCAACACAAGCTTACTTCTGAATTAGAAGCTTCATCAGGAGTGGATAGATTAAAAAAAGATCAAATTATTAATGTTATTTCAGTAATTGAAAAGGTTATCAATCATCTAAATTACAATGATTAAGCAAAGTGGCTCTAACAGTACTAATATAATTATATGAAAAAGAACTTATAAGAGAAACACAGGAAAGCTTATACAGTATTGATTTAAGAAAAAATGATTTAGGAATTCTTATAACACATTGTGGAATGGAGGTAGCCTCTTGAGGAGTAAAAAGGCAAAAGACATTCCAAGAATAGCTTGGATATTTATATACTGTGGGTTAATAGCGTTAGGGTGCGCGATAGTTAGCCCAATATTATTAGCACCATCCCTTGTAAGTATGTTTCCGGAATTACCTGTAATTGGGGACACGTTATTTACATCAAGTAAACCTTCTATTGGTGAATTAGGAACAGCTGGGGATTTCCTCGGTGGAACAACCGTCCCTTTTTTAACAATAGCTAGCGTACTTTTTTTGGTTTCTACTATTTTTATTCAAAGAAGTCAATTGAAACTACAACATGATGAATTAACAGAAACTCAGAATATTTTTAGATCCCAAAGTTTCGAAAATACTTTTTTTAATATGATCAACCTACATAATCAGATAGTTCAATCAATAAATTATGTAGATACTAAGACTGATCCAGGAGGAAGTATAGAGTATAACGGTAGAGATTATTTTGAATTTGCAACTAATGAGTTAATATCTGATTTTCCTGATGTAAATCAGATTAAATTAGAGAAACTCATATATGGATACGGATGTTATTATGAAAAACATCAAGCACATGTAGGCCACTACTTTCGAAATCTTTATCATATAGTTAAGCTTGTCCATGATAATACAGATTTGAAGGAATATGAGGATAAAATGAAGTACATGAGAATTATTCGTGCTCAGCTGTCCTCATATGAATTAGTACTACTTTTATATAATGCTCTTTGTAGTGCAGAGCATTGGAAAGAAAGTAATTTCCTAAATTATATAAATAAATATGAACTACTTCATAATATAGAGAGAAAACTTCTCATCCATCCTGATCATTATAATTTGCTAAGGTCTTCTACGGTTCAAAAAGCAACTTAGGAAGGAAGAAAACATCAAATGAACTCAACTATTACAGATTGGATACAAGCATTAGGTTCCATAGCTGCAGTTATCGTTTCTGTTGTTGCTTATCGAATTGCGAAATCTACTTTACAAGTCTCGAAAGATGGAGTTTATATAACAAAAGAAATCTCTCATAACTCTTATCGTTGCATTATTTATCCAGAAAGCTTTGACTTAGAAAATGGAAAGTGGTGTATAAAGTTCCGCAACAATGGTTTTGGACTAGCCTTTAATGTAAAAGTTTTAATATATGTACGAAATAGAGCGCAGGTGACTGAGGAACCAGAGCAAAAGGTTGCTTCAGGTTCAAAAGTGATTAATCCTAATTCGGAACAAACCTATATTGTAGATGAACATGAACTTAGCTTGTTCATATTTGATAAAACACCAATAGCAATTGCATGGGAAACTCTAAGTGGAGCTAAATATGAAGCTCAATGGATATGGTCGCAAAAATCTGATGGAGACTCTGATTTCTTACTTTTGAAAGAGACAATAATTAAATGAGCTAATAGTAAACGGCATTTAAATGAACCTATTTATTTTTATTGGACAAATGTTAACGATTTCTCGACTTTGGAACATAAAAGGTAAGTTAGCTAAACAGTGAAATAGAATAAGAGGTTTATATAATTTCTTAACTTTTAATTACACAATGGGGGATTATTTTGAGAAATAAGTTAACAAAAAAATTGCTATATGTCACAGTGAAAATCAAAACGGAAAATAGTTACAATAGTTGGACAGGGACTGGATTCTTTTTTCAATTTCAGAATAATTACGTATATTTGGTTTCAAATCGACATGTATTTCAAGATGGAGAAACTATTAACTTTAAAACCTCAAAAATAAAAAATGATGGAATTAGTGATAGGGATATAGATAGTCTTGATCATTTCACTATAAGAGTAAATGATATCCAAAAAAAAGTTATTTATCATCCCAACCCTGAAGTCGATCTCGCTATTCTACCTATTTCACATGAGCTTGATTTTGTTGTAGATGATTATAGACCAGTTTACGGTTGCCTCAAAGAAGATTTAATTCCTAGACCTGGTGAAATAGAATCATACGGAGAAGTTGTTAAAATTATTACTTCAGGATATCCAAACGGATATATTGATGAGGTTAATAATTATCCTATAACTAGAAGTGGAATCTCAGCCACACCCCCATACACTAGGTTTAATGGTAAGAACGAATTTTTAATTGATTGTGCAGTATATAATGGTGCAAGTGGTTCACCGGTATTGCTTAATGAAGATTTTTCCATTAAGGATGGAAAGGTAGTATTTGGGTCAGAAGCTTTATTTCTAGGAATTTTATATGCAGGTTATCTGCATACATTTAATACTACAATTCAATTAGATCAAATTGAAAAACCAATAAATGTTTCAGCCCAGACACCAAATAATCTAGGAATAATAATTAAATCAGAAGAACTACTAAGATTTAAAGAATTACTATAAAGAATGGAAATAAGTTATGGAATAGAGGGATTCTTTATGTTTAATAATCGCTTTTTAGAAAATACAACTTTGAATAGTGGTTATGGATGTTTTCATCCGGAAACACTTCAAATATATGTTTCTGGAAATATAAATGAAGACGGTTTGAATAATGACCAAAAACAAATACTAAGACATGAAAAGTTGCATTACCTTCATTTTACTTCTAAAACTTTAGGGATAAACTTTATAAGAAATAACCTTAAGGAATTACAAAATATTAGCACATGGAAGAATGAATCTATGACTTATTCACAGATAAATTCTATTCATAGTGCAGTAGTAAAAAATAATAAATTAAAGTCTATATTAACCGTTCCATCATATTATTTTGAACAAGGCAAACGGTATGGGGAAAGGAGGAATCCTGATAGCTGGAAAATCACAACAAGTGTTGGCACCTTTTTTAAAGAAAATGGGCAACTTTCTGATCAAAATTTCATTATGCAAAGATATTATGCTGGTGATCCCTATAATCCAAATGATTTAGTAGCAAGAGTCTCCATAGGCACCAAATACTTGTACGAACATCTTATTAAATTTATAGATATGATGACTGATATGGAAATTCATGGAGCAGAGGAGGCTTACACTCTTCATTATGAAAGAGCATATTATGGGCCACTATTACCTTACTCTGCGTTAGCTTTATTATGTGCGAGATACAACGTTATAGGACTAAATGCTTTCATTTTATCTGCCATTATTTCTCATATTGCATTAATGGTGCCTTTAAAGTGGAATAAGCAGACCAAAGGACTTCGCAATTATGTAGAGAAGATAATCCGAAAAGAAATTGGACGTCAAAATTATTCTTTTAGAATGTGTCATCCTAGTATAGTAGTTTACGGATTACTAAATAAAGCCATTGAAAAAGGTGCTACTAAAATTAATTTTTTGTCGTTTTTCGATGATAAAAATAATTATGAAAAATTAAATGAATACATCGACGACCTGAGTGGATCATTAGGGTTCTCGACTGATGACCTTTTTACGATGTGTGAAGAAGAACTGAAAAGACTAAGAAGAACAAGTGTAAAAGATATCGTACTTTTGAATCTAAAAGAAAAATTAATTAAAGAAATAGAAAACAATCTTGTAATACAGAAAGAAAATTTCGGTAAATACATAATTAAACCTCATGAAACAATTTATGATCCCTTTATATCGTTGGATAATACTGTTTTTCCTGGGAATTTAACAAGCCATGATGAGAGAGAGCATCTTCTGTATTTAATAGATCAACGTGATGAAATGCTGAGATTTTCTATTGAAAGAAATCTAATTGACTGAAAAATATTCGTTTTCAAATAAATATAAAAACCCCTCCTCATATGTTAATAGAGAAAGGGTTTTTATATACTCAATTATTTTTCTTAGACTTCTTATCGCTGAAAAATTCTTTTTTTGATTTAAAATCAGGTAAAATACTTTCAAGAACTGATTTAGATTTAAAAATAGGACCATTATTACCCTTTTTAGGCATATCACTATCACCATTTCTTTTATCTAGACTTTTAATTACATCATCCAAGGAATCGTTCGACATGTTTCCACCTCCTTATAAATTAATTGATATAGCGTATAGAATGACTGATGCAAAGAGAGATGTAATTAAGTAATTTGTTCCCTTGCGATATAGGACGGCCTTATTATGGTTTGTTTTGTGATTATCGTTTATAATTTCCTGGTATTTTTTTGATAATGCATAAGCAACTAAATCAGGCTCCATTTCGGCAGTATTCTTAGTTATACTATCGATATCAAACCTACTATATTCTGCTATAAAAATGACTCTTAGAAGGTAACACAATGAAATGATAACAGAGGCTATAGCTATAATAGCTATAAAAAAATATGAAACATACAAAATCAAATTAGGAAAATTATCTATTGGCGCTTTGATTTTCGGAATCTTTATGTTTGAAAAAACAAACGTTAAAATAGCTGCTGCTAATGTAATTAAAATTCCTGATCTTGTTTCCAAAGCATTTTTTCTTGCCGTTTCATAATCATATTCCTTTTGTATAACTGAGAATAAAAATTCTCCTGAAGGGTATTGCTTTTCTTCGTTACATAACCCATTATTCCCATTAGAATTTTGGTCTTGTGGCTGATTCCGTGATTGGATGTCATTTCCTGTTCCGTTATTATTATCTTCCATATGATATTTCTCCTATAATTTCTATATTTAACTATGATTATAGTACAACATTAATGCAAATTAAATACAAATTTATCGTGTGAACTTAATTCATATTAAATTGTGTTTGATAAAAAATATCCTTTACTGATATAGGTAAAGGATATTTTTTATAGGAGTAGGGAAAATCCTGATCAAGAGTATAGCCTTTATAATACGTTTAACTAGGTTGAGGAATAGGGAAAAGACGTTAGATGTGGAGGTGTTGAAATCATATTTTAAAGGGGGTACTCATTTTGTTAGAAAATAAATTGTTCTATTTTTATAAGAGTAAATTGAGTTACTGGAATTTAATAGGTAAATATATACAAAGGGAAATTTTCTGTTCATCATTTTTAATTATCTTGTTTATTTGTTTTATGTTATATCTAAATTATAAATTTCAATTTACTGACCTTAGTAACGATGGAAGTTATTTTAAATTCATCATTTATATTCTTATTTTGCTAATAATCCTCGCTGTTTCAATTTCTCTACTTATTCTTAAACCGTCTGTTGCATTTGCTGAAAAGAACTATGGAGTCAGATTTCAAAGTTATCAATGGGAACTTTTATTATGTGCTATTATAAAAGCTTATATATTAAAACACATTTATATAGATAACGAAAAGATTGAAACTAATGAAAAGAATCAAAAAGCAGAAGCATCTTTTAACTTTTTTATAGATAGATTAGAAAAGCAATGGGAGCAGAAAAAAAAAGGGAGTTTGTTAAATATACTTTCAACATCTAGTGCAAAAACTCTCACCATTTTCATACCAGTATGGGCAGCTTTTAATACATGGTTGATTAGAGACAACAATGACTTAGCATCTTTAATTCACTATGTCATTTATGTTCCTATTACTATTTTAGGGTTGCTCCTCTTTTGGAAAGGAGTTATTTGGAGAGGTTTTCTAAAGGACTTTTTAGAAGGTATATTTGAACGGGACCTCACAAAAATCTCCATCCTCATAGAAAAACTGGAGATTATAAAGTTTTCGCTCGAAAATTCACATTATTATAAAGAATTAGACGAGTATTTAATTGATAATAATCAATTTATAGCTTCTATAATTCAAGATTTTGATAAGCATTATATGTATTATCACCCTGATGCTTTGGAAAGAACCTTGAGAAGATGGAAACACGAAAGAAAAGAAAAAAATAAAATCAACTTCCGAGAATGATGTTTCAAATTAAGGAAAAAAAATATTCAATTCAAATAGAATATAAAAAAACTATCTCTGCGTTAGTAAGCGAGGTAGCTTTTTTATAAGGGTTCACTCATAAGCTTACATGTATGAACAATTATTAGGATTAAGCTATAACATATTTTTTCATTTTTATATTAATTTGTATTTTTTACCTTTTACTTTAACAAATTTGTTCGTAAAAGTACAGAACTAAAAGAAGACGTTCGTAAATTATTTTTAAACTTAAACGGACGGTAAAAACGGGAGATTTCTTATACAAAAGAAAAGTTCGTAAAGGTATACTTTTGCGCACGGTGCATTTTATAATTTTTACAAAAAAGCACACTTTTACTGTTAAAGCCCTTCTGGCCAACCTTCTCTGTTTGAGAATGTCTCATAACTACAACCACTTATGTATTTGAATTCTTTCCCCTTTTTCAAATAATAAGCCTCTGATGAAAGAGACAGCAAGGCTTCAAATTCGGT
>Ga0268252_1000490_pt1 | contig 25216 bp, 28 predicted proteins | sample AgamicMgSfrz_FD_200244 | JGI IMG/M metagenome (GOLD analysis project Ga0268252, IMG submission 200244) | Agave microbial communities from Guanajuato, Mexico - Mg.Sf.rz (v2) (version 3) | ecosystem: Host-associated > Plants > Phyllosphere > Phylloplane/Leaf | place: Guanajuato, Mexico | collected... | reverse complement strand
TAGAACGGATACGCTTCTTTATAAAGCGATGATCTTGTTCTACTACATTATTCAAGTACTTTTGTTGTCTAAGTTGCATACCATCAGGTATGCTTTTTTCTTTTTTCAACTGTTCAATTGCTATAGGATAAGCCGGATTCTTATCGACTGTTATCACACGTGGCTTTGAAACATGAAAAGACCGCAAAGCTTTCTTGAAAAAGCGCTTTGCAGCCTTTTGGTCTCTTGTTTTGCTTAGACAAAAATCGATGGTGTTTGCTTTCGAATCAACAGCACGGTACAGGTACATCCATTGCCCTTTAACTTTTATATATGTTTCATCAACTCTCCAAGAGTCATTGGCTTGCTTGAGGTGACGACGAATTCGTTTGTCCAATTCAGGGCCATACTGATGAATCCAACACATAATCGTGGTATGAGAAATAGATAAACCCCGTTTCTTCATCATTTCCACCAAATCAAGAAAACTGAGGTTATACCGTAAGTACCATCTTACTGTTAATAAAATTAAATCAGGCTGATAATGCTTCCATTTGAATAAATTTTCCTTTTTCATACTGATCACACACCTTTTCTAGAGTAGTAATATCAGTATGTCCAAGTTTTATAGATTTTTTGCACCAGAATCGACTGAAAGGAACTGGTTTTATAAAATTTTTTATGAGAAAGCAGCACCTAGTCTAACATATTCTTTGGTTACTATATATTGATTTTAATAGGTAAGATTTACATTTTTTAAATATCGGAATAGACTTGTGCGTTTTCCTGAGTTTTTGTATACAATTTTTAAGATTTCACTCTCCAAGTTTAAGTAAGATAGCTCTTTTGTCATGCAGTTTAGATCCTCTAACTTTATTTCTTTTTCCTACATCGTTGTAATAGAACTATTTTTTAATCCACTTATAAAGTGTTACTTGTAGTATGTAATCCTTTTACTTAATTCTTATTTATTATACGGATACTCCCTACTTGAAATTCATCGTAAGAAATTAAATACAATTTTGCGAACTGTAAAAATAGTATTTTTACTATACAATAATAGTTGTATTTAACATTAAAGGAGGAATTTTACTATGAATCGTAAACAAATTATTGAAGAATTATCAGCAAATCATCCAGCAGGGGCTAAACTAGTTGAAGTTTCTAAAGATGAATTAGCACGCACTTATGGCGGTGGAGATGTTCAACCTGAATCTACTCCGGCTTGTGCTGTTGGTGTTACGATTGCAGCATGGGGTGCCCATAAATTATCATATTGGAATTGCTAATTTGAAAATAAAATTTGATTAAAGAAAATCATCCAGCAGGGGCTAAATTAGTAGAGGTTTCTAAAGATGAATTAGCACGCACTTATGGTTGTGGAGATGTTCAACCTGAATCTACTCCACCTTTCGCCTGTGATTATTCCTGTTGGTTCAGGCATTGCGACTGGTATTGCTGTTTCTAAATTTTTCTGCAGCATGGTGTCATGAATCTTCTGGTATTGGCTATCAATTATTACGTTTAGCATTTCCAGTTTCGTTTAATTCATTAAATTCCCGTAGATGAGTAAAAAATACATATTAAATTACAAATTTAATATGTATTTTTTTGTGGAGCTTTTGTAGTAATTGTAATATCTCTTTAAAGATAAATTAGATTTAAAACCTATTTGCTGCATGACTTGATCAGGCGGAGTATTCCCTTGAATATTCCTTAAAATAAAGGTATTCCGAAAATGTTGAGCAGAAATTCCCTTTCGGAGATTAGCACGTTTCACTTCTAAACGAATCATTTTTTGTATTGAGATTTCGGTTAAAAATTTTGGGGCATCCTCCTCATAGCTCCAGTGATATGTCCCCCGGGTAAAATCAAAAGCAACAAATAACGGATCATTGCTGTGATATTTAGGACGTACAGGTTCAGGTATAGTTTTATAGTAATTATATAGGTATAATTTATCTTCTTCCTTCAAATCAATGATTCTATTTACTTTTGAGTCTTCAGGAATGGATAAAGTATTATTTTCGAAATGAACGTGTACCATTCGTAAAGAAACAAGCTCTTTCAAAGATAATCCATAATCCAGCAGTAATATAACGATAGAAACATTCCGCTCTAAGATCATTGGGCGTACGGATCGTTGTTTTTCTGTAAGGCCTTCTAGTGAAGAAATGACTTCCTTTAAGCGCTTTTCTTCCTCGAAAGAAACGAAATCCTCCCTACGTAATGCTCGATTAGGTGGATCTATATGAGTAGTCCCTTCAATTGGGCTTGGTAAATCTAAGTATCCGTACAGCCTATTTAAAACAATATATATACGATGTACAGTTTTATCGGAGTATTGACGATCGGCTTTTAAATGGTTAAAAAATGATTCGAAATCTTTTTTCTGTAGTGATTCCCAAATAGTATCGTTAGTAAACCTTTTTGATTGGTGCAGCCATTGAATAAAACTTTCCACATCATAGATGTATCGTTTGATTGTAGAAGATTTTCTTCCTTTGTTTGATAAATAAGAAGAGAAGCCTTCTATTGTATGTTGGATCTCTTTTGAAGTCATGTTATATTTTTCACTCCTTATCCTCATACCTTTTGACTACTCTGTAAAACGTAGGACTTGTCATATTGCATTTCTTCATAGCGTATAGCGCTGTAATCTTTCCTTGTTTCCAATCGTTATATACATCGATAAATTCCTGAGTGATTTTAGTTTTAGGTCTACCCAAATGCTTACCTTTTTTCTTTGCAGCTTCAATACCCTCACGTTGACGAGTCTTTATTTTTGTTCGTTCTTCTTCAGCAAGCCAGGACAAGATTTGGAGTACCAAATCAGTAATAAGATTTCCTAAACTATCTTTATATTGAGTTGTATCTAAAAGTGGCATATCTAATACGACAATATGAGCTTGAATATTTTGGGTAATATCTTTCCACTCCTCAAGGATAGCTTCTTTATTTCTGCCGAAACGATCTAAGGAATGAATATATAAAATATCATCTTTTCTTAACATACGTTTTACGAGTTGATATTGATCACGATTAAAATCTCTTCCACTTTGTTTGTCGATAAAAATATCTCGTTCGTCAGTGATGAGTTGTTTCATTGCTTCGAGCTGCCGATCTTCATTTTGGTCTTTACTACTAACCCTTATATATCCGAATTTTCTTGTATTCAAAATAAATAGACATCCTTTCAAAAGTATTTCTAATAAAATTATATCAAATATACTTCAAAAGGTGTCATTAATTATTTATCACTTCAAAAGTATATTTCCAAACCTTTTGAAGCACTAAATCTATTAGGTTTTAATATACATCAAAAGGTGTACCTTTTGAAACGAATCTTGTAGGCATGTGCGTTTCCATCACATGAGGTGTTCCTTCTGAAATATATAACGGTGAATCATCCATTTCTATAAAATATATTTTTGTCCATTTTTACATGTTATTTGTAAAAATGGACACTTTATGAATGGAGGTGTTAACAAGAATGGATTTTGATAACATGAATTTAGAAATTGTATCTAGTTTTCAAAGAAATGGAAAAACATATCTTATTTTGGAATTAGAAAAAAACTCAATTGATACTAGTGGGTTAATTCCTTGGCCAAATTGGGACGACTTTGCAATAAGAGGTTATATTGAGGACGACAAGTTAATTATTGTAATTCTCTACAAAGGTGAGGAGAAATGGAGACGGGAGTATTATTTACCAGGACAATGCGGTAATTTAGACGACATAGATGTATTCAAAGTCGAGATAGATCATTTCAAATTCACTATTTATTTGAGGTACTTATGGATTTGTGCTTATTTAGATGAAGAAGATAAATATGTTAACTACAGTTTTCAAGTCTGGGCAAGAACAGGTCAATTAAAGACTAAATTAGGGGAAGCTAATGATGATGTGGACTACCCTGACCTTGATGATTTGTAAGTCAGAAGATATAAATATATGTACTCGAGTTAGTTTGTAGAGGTAGTAACAGTATTATTTGAAAAATTTGATGTAAACGCAGAGGTAATTTAATCAAATCTAAATGAAATAAAACAAATACATAAGTGATAGAAGGTCAATCACTACCTCTTTATAAAATAAAAAGGAGCAAATTAATTTGCTCCTTTTTTACTTGAATTCTACATGGAATTTCGTGTCAATGATTCCAAAAGCAACTTGACATGGGAATGGGTTTTTCTCTACTGAAGCAGCATGCATACATGAAAGTACCCAATATTCTAATTCTAAAGGTAGACGGTATGCTTGAATACTACCATCGTTATTTTTCACTGTCACAATTGGTGTATTTACCCTAGTTGTAGAAAAGCCGTCCGTTGTTACCATTGCAACTGAATCATTATTATGAAAACCAACGCTTAAAACCTCGTAAATCTTTCCATCTTTTTCATTAATAATCATGGGCATATTTAAATGGGGATAGTTATTTATATCATTATGAATAAATGTTCTTGTTGCATTCTTTCTTATCTGATTCCCTTGCATTTTATACACTCCTTTATATCATTTCAAACCTAATTACTTAAATCTATTCTATTTTACGTCTATTATATTAAAAAATTGCAGTTTTATCTTGTTATAAAAAGCATCGGTACATATAACAGCACTATTTGACGGATCAATATCAACAACAGTCATATAGCTAGAAAGTAAATAACCGTCTTCGTAGTATGTAATTAATATTTCTTCTTCTGATAATAAGGAACATAACAACATGTTCTCAACTAATTCTTTTTCGTCATCTGTTAAGATCGGCCGAGTTACTTTGTTTTTCTCCTTGATGATTTCACGAATACCAGCAAACTGTTCAGGCATTGCTGAGAATGGAGACCATTTGACCATACCTCTTCCTTTTGGCATATTAGCGTTATTCATGATCTGTGTCCTCCTATTAATGTATTTCGGTGTCTAGCTGTAGCGCTATGCGTGTAGGAAATCCCTCTTAAAATACTGTTCTTCCCAAACCTTGTGCGTATTTCATCCATTACTTTTGTTAACTTGACTTCTTGTTCACGTTTCGTGACATTATCAAAAAGAGAGATTTGTTCTTCTCCTTCTTGAATTAGGTTTGTTAAGGATATGTTTATGCTGCGAATGGGTTCACCAGTATATTGTTGATGTAAAAAGTATGTACAGATATGATATATATCCATTGTTAAATTTGTTGGGCGGTTTAAAGTATGTGTTTTTCTAATACCACCGGTATAACTCTTGCTATAACCAACAGAAAAATGAATGGTTTGAGCAAGCATATTTTGTCTTCTAAGCCGATAACAAACTTCTTCTATATGTTCCAATAGAATAATCGGAAATTCTTCTATTGTGTAGTCACGCATTAAAATTTGGCTTTTTCCAACAGAAGTTGTGGCAGGGACATATTTTTCTGAAATGCGACTAAAGTCGATTCCGTGGCTATGTAAGTGTAATTCTTCCCCAATCTTGCCAAAGCTCTGTTTTAAGTATTTAAGGGGATAATTGGCTAAATCTCCAATAGAGTATATTCCCTTTCTATTTAACTTTTCTTCTGTTTTATATGATATGCCCCAAAATTTGTTAAGGGGGCGTATGCTCCATAGTTTGGTAGGTATATCCTCGTAGTGCCAAAAAGCAATTCCATCTTTGTTATTCTTAGCTTCAATGTCTAAAGCAACCTTACTCATTAAAGGGTTGGGAGCAATTCCGATGGTACATTCAATGCGTGTATGTTCATATATTTCACGTTTAAATTTCATAGCAAATTCATAGGGATCGTTAGCAAATAAATGAATGCTATCAGTAACGTCCAACAGGAATTCATCGATGGAATATTGGTGGAAATCCTCGATGGGTACGTATTGTAAAGCTAACTTTGTTATGTAATTAGAGCATTTTATGTAAGTACTCATAATCGGATTCACAACAAGAATATCTTTTCTTCGAGGAATCTCGTAGAGCCTTGCCATCTTCTTTACGCCCAGGGCTTTTAAGGGTGGTGTTGCAGCTAGAAGGATTGAACCATTTCTATTTACATCACCTACTACAGCTAATTTTGTATGCATTGGGTCTAATCCCATTTTAATGCAGCTTACTGAAGCGTAAAAACTTCGTAAATCAACACATAAGATGATTCTATTCGGTAGAATTGAATAGTCATACACTGTGATTCCTCCTTAAAATATAAGAACTTGTGTTCTTTTATAAAGAGGTTTTAAAAATATAATCTAAATATAAACGTTTAATTAAGAAATATGTTTGAAGAAGAGTTCAAAACCCCAAAAACGAATCTTTAAGCTAGATTTGTTCTTTCTTTTATGTGCTTTTTTCTTTTTCTTTTTCATAATATACCCTCCTTTTTTTACTGCATGTTTCGGATTATACTCATCCTGACCTTATATTTTAAGTAAAAATCTAAAGAAATTTTATTTATTTTCAAATTCCTTTATTCCGACAAAACATAGCAAAGACCGTGCGAGCTTCGTCGATGGATTCTAAAAGGGATTATTCCTTTAATATGGAATTCCCATTATAGGAGGTGGTGTAGCGCTATGTCAGAAGCAGAGATAGTATATACCAGCAATGAGGTCTATGGTCGTTTAGGGGTAAGTAGTAGCACCCTTAGGAAGTATTCGGATGTTCTTGAGCGTGAGGGATATGATGTAAGAAAAAATAGTCGAGGAAGAAGGGAATATACAGAGTTTGATGTTGTACTCATTGAACAGTTAGTAGAGTTGAGTAAGCAAGATGGTATGACTTTAGAAAAAGCTGCGAAAATGATTGCAAAGCAGTTTGGAATTGATAATAAAAAAGAGGAATCCCAGGGGACAGATCTAGTTCCATATCAAATGCAGTATCAATTCCAGCAACAATATAGCGCTATGATAGAAGAAATTAATAAGGTACAGCAAGCTAACCTATTAGAAATGGAAAAGAGACTCGGTGATCGTATAGATCAAAGAAACAAATTAATCGAGGAAGATATGAAAGATCGTAAGGAACGTGAAAAAAGGATAGAAAAGAGGTTAGAACTACGGGATGATAATCTTATGAAGATGGTCAGAGAGATTCAAGATGCAAAACGTACTATTGTATCCGCTCAGGAAGAAATAGCGGCAGCAAAAAAGAAATCCTGGTGGAAGTTTTGGAAATGAGTACATTCATTGTTAGGTGTACTCATTTTTGTGGAAAATGGGAAAAATAGAAAGTGTTTATTTTTCTTACGTTGATGGTCGCGATACCCCAGTTAGAACTCTTTAAATGAAAAGAAAAAGAGCTGGATTTTCATCACAGCTCATGTATGGATTGGTTCTGTATGTGTACATGTAGGATATTGAGAACAGCCAAAGAACTTATTCCCTGTTTTATTCGAATTTCTAACGAATAAATGACTTTTACATGCTGGGCATTTCCGTTCTGCAGGTTTTACCCCTTGATATACATCTTTAGCCGCATATTCGGGATTAATTTTATTAATCAATTTCTGAAGTTCTACTTTAGAGCTAACTAATATACTTATTTCATTATCAGGTATATTAGGATTTGGTCTACTCATGAGTCATATTGTGACCACAATAAAAAAGAGTATTAATACTAATGCTTAGTTATTTCCAAAATAACTAATATAAAAAACATTTTCAGAAATATCTAATTATAATAAAATTGATTTGAAAGGGGTTTACCAAATTATGTTTAAAAACGAAAAAGAGCTAAATAAGGCTTTTGAGGCTGCTAAAGCGACTTTAGAAATTGAAGGAATGACTGTTACAAAAGAAATGGAAAAAGTTATGAAGGCTAAGTTAGGAGGGAAGATAAATCGGCAACAATTAATTGAACTAGCCGATATTATCGCAAGACGTGAAAAACGCGAATGAACAATCGAAATATTGTTACCCTGGAACTGATGTGTTAAAAAATAAAATGGATTACCAAGATAATGATCTACTTAAAAGTTTTGAAACTATCATGACCGGTGTTAGAATTGCAGAATTACAAGCGAATCCTATCACTGGAAACTTTGATTTAAAACACTTACAAGAAATTCATAAATACATTTTTCAAGATGTATACCCCTTTGCAGGAAAACTACGAGAAGAGAACATTGCAAAGGGGTCTTTTCAATTTGCTCATGCCTCTTTTTTAAAGGACCAGGCAACCGAATTATTTAAACAATTAAAAGACGAAAATACATTAAAAGGATTAAAGATTGATGAATTTTCAAACAGGGCTGCACATTATATGGCTGAAATAAATGTTCTCCATCCATTCCGTGAAGGAAACGGACGTACACAACGTGAATTTATTCGCTGTCTAGCCTTATCAAATGGATATTCTCTTGAATGGGAACGTGAAAAGAAAGAAGCTGTATTTAATGCCTCAGTAAAATCAGTCCTAGACCCTACAGATCTTAGCAAAATAATTAAAAATACAATTACCAATCATGCCCCCGACCTTAAAATCGCTAAACAATTTAAAACTCAGAAGCAAAATATCAGTAGATAAACTCATCAAGAGATTTTAACAATCATTCCGACTTTAGTTATTATTAACAGTAATCCAAATACTAAAATGCATACTAATTATGCTCGTCTTTTGTTTTATCTCTGCATTATGGTACGTGAAATTATTTATATTGACTGTTTCATTTGAGTTTATTCTTTCTAAACTCAAATTTCATGCGTATCGTATACAGACTAATATTGAGACTTTTTTATTGAGAAAGATGCTATATAATAATATCTGAGTATTCGATAATCTTTCTAGTTAATTATACTTATAAACTACATTTGTGTAGATCTTATAAGAAGAGTTTTATGCTGAAAAAATCCAATCAAAATCAGTATAGGTTTGCTGTTAACAAAGAGGTGATCGAACATTTTCAAAAAAGTGTCCAAATTACTTCTGGAGTTGTGCTATTAGGGAAGTACTTATAGAATCATATAAAAACCCAATTCTTAATAAACGTAACAAAAGATCGTGAAGAGAAAATTACAGATATAACGGTCCTATGCTTCAAAACAAAAATGTATTTCAGGGCACTAAAAATATTAACCAAGAATTCCTATGTCAATCTTTTTGAAGTTTCATTTCAGAAGTGTTATACCATTCCATAAAGACCTTGCTATTAATAAAAAATCATAGCAAGGTCACTCTCCTTTTTTACTAATGTTTTTAAGTATTCATATCCTTCTCTTGTAATCAGTAGCTCCCTACCTATCATTTTTACGCTACCCTTCAATAAAATATTCGAATCCCTCTTCCACAAAAAATATATATATTTAGGGTTTTTTCCTAGCTTTATACTTGCTTCACGAGCCGTTAAGATTTCATTCCATATTAATGACAAAAATGTGCCACCTCCAACATTTTATTTAGCACGTATTAATGGGCGATGGGACTCCAACCTTAAGAATTCAACAATAAAGCAAAAAAGTTAGGTGAAATAAATCAACTTGCCCGTAAAATCCCATTTGATTCTACTAATAATCAGTGAAAGGGCCTCCACTGATTAAAGTTTCACTTTATTTCATTCACAAGGTACTATACAATATCCTCTTTTAATTTTGTATAATTTTTATCGTTCATTTTCTTTTTTGCGTTGCCGCTGTTTTGGTTGCTCTTGTTTTTTTACTACCACTTCTTTTTCTTTTCCTAAACTTCCATACAGTAAATTTCGTTCTTTCGCCATTAATGACAATTTATAATGCAATTCAGATTCATCAGTTATAGCATAATTCTTTTTTAGATAATTCACATCACGTTTTGCAACATCATACTCTTTAAATTCATAATAATGTTCTTGTTTAAACGCCATTTTATTTTTAGTTTTTTTATACGTAACGATTAAAGGATAACTCTTTTTATAAGTTTGGAAACACCCCTTCATTTTCTTTAATTTAAAAATTTCATTATCAATACCTAAAAGCTGCTTTTCAAGGCTGTCAATTAGTGCTTCCTTATTTGCTTCAATTTCAACAAGTTCTGAAAGTGAAACATTTAGTTTATATAGTTTAGAGCTTAATTCATTTAGGTAGTTAATATTTTGTTTAGTAGCCCATTTTAGTAGTCCTTTATTGTTCTTAAATTGCTCTTGTGATTTATCTATCCATTGTCTATTAATTATACTTGTTTGGATTGGTGAATAACCTTTGTTTTCTATTCTGAATCTGATAGAGGATTCAAGGTAATTAAATCCCATTGTTTTAGTACGCATAAACTTCCCTGATTTCGGATTCTTAAACGATAGATATTTTCCTTGCTTATGCTCATATCCTTCTTTTTGCATTAAACCTAAAAATTCATTAAACGAATTTGATTTTGATATGTTTTTATCAATTGTTTCTTCTAAATTTCTTTTGAAGGATTTCTTCTTTGATTTAGCTACATATTCGTTAAAAGCTAAATATTTTTTCTTTCCCTTTCTTCCTTCTTCAATTATCGATAAACCATATTTTTCAGAGATTCTATCATTTTCTTCGCGTAATCTCTCCAAAGTATTTACACGCTTTGAATCGAACATTTTTAATTTATTAACATCAATATCATTGAAAATAATATGATTATGTAAATTATCTGTTTCTGTGTGTGTAATGACTGTATATTGATGATTGCTCTTCAAATAATTATCAGCAAATTCTACTCCGTATTGATGAACTTGTTCTGGCGTTAAATTATCCTCACTATCAAACGATTGTATTATCATTCTTGCACTCATTTTTTTATCACTATCATTCTTCTCATTGTAGTCAACTAAAATACTTTTAAAATCCCTATCTATTGTTTCTATAGAACACTCATAAGATGTAACTAATTCCTCGTTTGTTTTATGATCTTGCATACAGTAATTAATGACAGCTTTCAAGTCTTTGACTTTTTGTATTTTAACAATAGACATTGTAATCAGTCCCTAATTAATAAATTTCATATTCATCTAATATATCTTTCAGTTCAAACCAATCATCATCTTCAAAAATATTATCAAATTTGGATAACTTAAATTTTAATTTCTGAGCAAAAATAAAAATACTATTAGCCATTTTTATTAATTGATTATCATCTAACTTATATAACGTACGTCCATATAAATATTGCCATACATATTCTGTTACTTCCTTATCTTGTTCAGGCGAGTTTTCTATACATTCTATAATATAAACAAAATCTTCTTTTATCTTTTCGTACACCTCTTCTAATACTAATTTTTTTGGTATCTGTATTTGATTTTCAGATAACGATTGTATTAATTTTTCCTTTTGTTTTTTACTCAAGCTTTCGCTATTAAACGTGGTTTTCAAATCAATTAATCGGTCATATTCGGTATTGATTAAATTTATGATTTTCTTCTGATTAACTCTAAGGAAATCAATATCATTATCCGTGTAAATTCTATCTGTATTAATCCTTCTAATTAGGCTATTTATATTCTTACCAATGTAATTTATTTCTTTAGCTAAATTTCTATAAACCGCCATATCTACTTCAAGTTTGAAATGTGTTTTTGCACTATCAATAAGAAATGCTGATACAGTTTTATATCCCAAATCAGTTGCTTTATTTTTTATAAATTCCTTATCTTCTTTTGATAACGACAGTTTTAAATCTGTTTTAATTCTTGGCATATAAAAAATCCTTTCTTTAAAAAAATTCGAGCAAAGCGACAACAAATAAATAAGTAATTTTGTAAAAATTTCTTATTTATATTTGTAATGGTCGTAGGAATCTCCTACCAAGTCAAAAACATCGTTTTTGGGGTGTGTGGTCACACACCCGTAGCTTGCCCTAAAAGCTTTTAACATGGGTTATGAAAATAATGTTAAGGCATTAGCACAAGCCTACAACTATGGTAATTATTTCGCAACATGGCTTGGTAAAAGAGGGGGAGAATATTCCCTTGAGGTAGCTGAAGAATACTCACGAACTGTAGTAGCCCCAAGTTTAGGAAATACTACTGGGATTACTACACCTTACGTCAACGAAACATCGGTTCGAGTAGGTAAACCCTATAGATATGTTGATGGAGGAAACTTCCATTATGGTGAGTTAATTAGTGAGTACATTGGGGGTCCTGGTGCAAATATTTCAGGAGATTTCAAAACAGTATTAGCAGAAATTGAGAAGTTTCAAGGATGGCCGTATGTATGGGGCGGTAAAAATCCAACTCAAGGATTTGATTGCAGTGGGCTCACATCTTGGGGCTTAAAGCAAATTGGAATTGATTTACCATCATACGCACTGACTCAATATGAGTTAACTGTACCAATTAATCCAAGTGAAGCACAACCAGGTGACTTAATCTTCTTTAAGGGCACTTATGATGGTCCAGATCATATTTCTCACGTTGGGTTTTACATCGACGAAAACACTATGTATGACAGTCAAAATGCTGGGATTGGTTATCACAACTGGAAAACCCCATACTGGCAACAACATTTCGCTGGAATCCACAGGGTTAAAAGATAATAGTTTTAAAAAAGTATTAAGGAGTGGTTTTTTTGTCAGGTCGCATCAAAAAATTAGAGGAAAAAATCGCAAAAAGAGAACAACGAATTGAAAAATTACAAGACAATTTGAAAGACGAAAAAAGTCGATTAGCTACAGATAAAGAACTACTGTTTAATCTGAAATATAGTGAAGTGTTAAGACGGCTGCAAGAAACAGGAGTAAGTCCTGATGAAGCACTAAAGGCAATTGATAATGAAGTAGAAAAAGGCCAAGTTGGAACTGATGTGAAAGAAGATAACCAAAATAACAGTACTAAGCGAGAAGGAGCTCAAGGTTATGTTCAAACTTACTAGACGATTGTTTTTCACAACATTATTAATGGGTTCACTGTCATTCGGGAGTGTTTCCAATTTAACATACGCAGAAGAAAATAAATCTGAAACACAAAAGGTAACAGAAAATAAATCCGTAGGAGAGCCACCTTCTGGACCAGATGTTAAGGGTGAAAAGAAAGAACAAGAAGTCGAAGCTCAAACACCTGCAAGTGTTAACGGAAAAAAAGTTGATGGTACAGGGACCGTTACAGACTTTACAACAAGCGGTTCTAAAGCATTTTATACAATCACCGATAAAGATAGTAATGTATTTTACTTAATTGTGGATTTAGATAAAACCCAAAATAATGTCTATTTTTTATCAGATGTTAAAAAGACAACACTAGATGGTACTGCAACTGCTAGTAAAGATGGTACAAGCGCTAAACCGAATGTACCAAATCAGAAACAAGCAGAAGCTGAGAAAGCAAATACTCAATCTGCAACAGAAAAACCGAAAGAAGAAAGTAACAACAATTCGTTTCTTCTAATTGTATTATTGATTGCTGTGGTTGGGGTTACTTTATATTACTTCTTAGTTATGAAAAAGAAAAAGAATCAAACCAAGGCAAATGAAGATGAAGAAGTAATGGAAGATGATTACTATGAAGATAATTTTGAAGATGAAAGAAAGAAAAATAATAAGGAAGATTAATAAATGCTGATTAAAGCCTATATAAAGAAGCATATGTTTCATCTTCCTACTCTTAATAATCAGATATTAGAAATGCAAGTTGTACAGGCCTTAAATATAAAAGTTGATAAATCAAGAATTTCAAAGCTATATCCTCTTACAAAAATAGAAGATAATGAAAATATTTTAATCAAAAAACAACATACAAATATCTTCTTACTAAACTTATTGCTTTTAGTATTAAATCACAATAAAAAAAACATTGCTGTTCAAGAGTATTACAATAACGAATGTATTATTTCAAAATTAGAAGAAGAAACAAATTTAGAATTAAAAAATATAACCTTTGACAACTTAGAAAAAAATATTATGGCGTATTTAACTTCTTCTAATCTAGATGAGCCCTCTGAAGTAATCGATATGCTGGATCAAATGATAAAAGCAAACGAAAACAAGGAGGATTCAGCTCTTGAAAATGTTGAGTTTAGTTTGGATTGGCTAGAAAAGGCACAAAAAGAATTAAACAGAAGGGATTAATCATATGTGGGAAAAGTCAAAGCGGGTTTTAGTAAGTAGTGTTCTATCACTTTCTCTAATAGGTAACACAACAGTCCTTGCTACTGTAAATAATCCTACACAAACAAAAGAAAATGAAAATATTGCTCGGAATTATTTAAAAGTGAGCTATGAAGGTAAAGTTTTATTCCATGAACTAATACCATCCAAAGCGATGATCCAAGTGCTAAATGAAAATAATGATGTAGTTGAAAGTACGGTATTAACTAGTGATAAAGAAATGAACCTTGAAAAACCGAAGGTTAGTAATGGGAAAATGTTAAGTTACTGGTCAATTGAAATGAAAGATGGAAAATTACTTATTAAACCAGTCTTAACAACTAAAGAGGAATTTTCAGTGAAATTCTATGTTAAAGATGTAGGTGGAAATTTATTAGAAAATCATGCGCAAGTAAAAGAAGTAGTGAAAAGTGCTACTAAAGATACAAAACTAAAAGATGTTTTACCAGATATAAATCCAAGCACAAATTATAAATTTACAGGGTGGTTTGAAGCAGTAGATAAAGGTGATGGAAAAAAGGTAGAAGAAAAACTACAGGATATTGATAATAAAAAAATTACCGATTCTAATGGTGAATATTACGCTAAATTCTTCTCTGATTTTAATAACAATGGGATTGACGATAAAACAGAAGAAATTACGGTGAATTTTGTAACAAATATAGAAGAACAAATTGCACCTGTAAAATTAAATATCGGTCAAAAAATTAAAGCGCCTAAACTGTCTAATAAAGACAAGATTTTCATCGGTTGGTATACAAATGCTGAGTTAACAAATAAATTTAGCAATGACAACTTAAAAGATTCCATTACTCTTTATGCAAAATGGGAAAACGCTGAAAAAGTAATCACTGAATCTGAAAAAAAGCCAATTACAGATAAAGATGTTTCAGATCAGGTTGAAAAAATTTTAAATGAACGTTTTAAAGAATTACAAGAAGCCCAAACCAACACAGAAAAACCTAACGAAACTACAACCGAGGTACCAAATAAAGAAACAACGGGAACAACAGAGAAATCTAACGACAGCAAAGGTACAGCCACAAATAGCAATCAAAAATCGGATGCAAACAATGCAAAAACTAATAATGGTAATGTTATTCCCCCTACAAATAATCCATGGGGAGGTTCGATGCAAAACGATACTAAGTTAAAAGATTATTTAACTTCAAACAGTTCAAATAATAATAAAGTTAGCGTATACACTGAAAAAAAATACGTGTTTAAAAATAAAAATATTGGCGAGAAATACATGGTCAAATTTTTAGATGCAAGTGGCGCATTTGTTTCTAGCCTAACGCTACCCTATGGAAGAACAATTAAAATATTAGATGAAAACGAAAATTCTCATGAAGAATATGCGGTTCGACAAGATACCACAATTAACCTGGATACAGAAAGATACATTAATAAAGGTTCAACATTTTTGGGACTGGATACACGAACCGTACAAGTGAATGCAACAGAAATAACAGAAATATATCCAACTACCGCAAAGAACAACTCAAACAGTTTTTTATACAAAAAAGATGAAAAAAATAACCAAAATAAAGATTCAAACAATCAAAATATAATAATCGCATTAATTACAGTTGCGGTGATCTGTATCATATTAGGAACATTTTTATTCTTCAAAAAGAGAAAAAAGAAAGAGAAGAATCAAGAACAAAACATTAATATGTAAAAGGCGGTAAAGACTATGTTAGATATATATATTGTTATTCAAGTAGTATTACTTTTGATAGGCTTACCCCTTTTAATACAAGGCGGTTTAAAACTTATCAAGTATTATAAAATAGATGTTTTACTATCTATTCTTATAAAAAATGAATTACCAAATACAAATAAAGAAAAGGGGAAAAAATAATGCAATTTTTCAATACTGGTGTAGATGTATTACAAAAATTAGTTATCTTAATCGGTGCAGGTTTAGGTGTATGGGGAGTTGTAAACTTATTAGAAGGTTATGGTAATGATAACCCAGGGGCAAAGTCACAAGGGATGAAACAGTTTATGAGTGGTGCTGGTATTGTTTTAATCGCAACGTTACTCGTTCCTTCATTAAAGGGTTTATTTAGCTAAGTCAAGGTTACGCAAAAAATAGATAGGGGGAAAAATAATGCAATTTTTTAATACTGGTGTAGATGTATTACAAAAATTAGTTATCTTAATTGGTGCAGGTTTAGGTGTATGGGGAGTTGTAAACTTATTAGAAGGTTATGGTAATGATAACCCAGGGGCAAAGTCACAGGGGATGAAACAGTTTATGAGTGGTGCTGGTATTGTTTTAATCGCAACGTTACTTGTTCCTTCATTAAAGGGTTTATTTAGCTAAGTCAAAGTTAAACAAAAAGAGGGCGAGTAAAATTACTCGCCCTTCCTTTATATATAAGATTCATAAAAATAGAACGGTAAAATCCATGGTAACACCGCTAAAATAGGCATTCAACACAGTACAATTTAAAATGTTAAAGAAGGAGTATTACAATGGAAAAAATCAAGGAAAATAAAGCTTATATTATTCTTGGTGTAATTTTGTTTATTCTATTAAATTACCTTTTTTATTACTTTAGGGTAACTTTTGAAGGTAATACACTTGCTGCATTTGATTATTTGTTTTCAGAACCGCAATATCTCTTATACGCTTTTCCTTTGTCTTTTGACGTTATTGACTTGTTCGTCCCAATGTTTACAGTAGTATTTGCTGTATACGTTGTGATCGACAAGAAAAATAATAAAAAGAAATATAAAAAAGGTGCTGAACATGGTTCAGCGCAATGGGGTAGTGTTCAAAAAGATTTGAAAAATATGTATGACGAAAACGACCAATATAATAACATTATATTTTCAAAGAATACAAAGCTTAGATTAGACGATAAAGATGCTCCCTTTGATGTACGACGTAATAAAAATGTGACAGTAATCGGTGGGTCTGGTAGTGGTAAAACACGATTCATAGTTAAACCAAATATGTTACAGATGAATGCAAGTTTTGTAGTTACAGATCCAAAAGGGACGATTGTGAATGAACTAGGCATGGCATTAAAAAATGTAGGAAAATATAAAATTAAGATATTTAATACCATAAACTTTGCAAAAAGTATGCGATATAATCCATTAAAGTATGTGTACAACGAACAAGATATTTTAAAACTTGTTAATACTATAATGGCGAACACAGAAGGAGAAGGTTCAAAAAAAGGGGAAGATTTTTGGGTAAAGGCGGAAAGACTACTATATCAGGCGTATTTAAGTTTAATCGTTTCAAAATTCCCTAAAGACGAACAACATTTAGGAACATTAATTGATTTAATTTCATATTCAACGGTAAAAGAAGATGATGAGGACTATAAAAATCCTATAGATTATCTTTTTGAAGAATTAGAAAAAGAGGATAATACTCACTTTGCTGTAAAGCAATATAAATTATATAAAAACGCTGCTGGTAAAACAGCAAAAAGTATTTTAATCTCTTGCGGTGCAAGGTTAGCTCCATTAAATATCCCTGCACTGCGTGATTTAATCTCAAAAGATGAATTAAACCTCGATACACTTGGAGATCAAGGGCGTAAAACAGCATTATTCGTTATTGTACCTGATACAGATTCTACATTTAATTTTATTGTATCTATAATGTATTCACAGCTGTTTAACATGCTTTGTACAATTGCAGATGAAAAACACAGAGGTTCATTACCAACTCATGTACGATTTATACTAGATGAATTCGCTAACATTGGATTGATTCCAAACTTTGAAAAATTAATTGCAACAATCCGTTCACGTAACATTTCAGCAACTATTATTTTACAAACGCTCTCACAGCTGAAACCAATTTATAAAGACAGTGCTGATACAATTATTGGTAACTGTGATACGTCTATTTTCTTAGGTGGAAAAGAAAAGTCAACAATTAAATCTTTAAGTGAAGAACTTGGAAAAGAAACAATCAATGACTATAACGAAAGTAAAACACTCTCCAACAATGATAGTTTTGGGCAAAATTATTCAAAATTAGGTAGAGAATTAATGACACAAGACGAGCTGTTAACAATGGAACGTGATACCTGTATTGTCCAAATAATCGGTAAAAGACCATTTAAAGATAAAAAGTATGATTTACATCAGCATCCACGATACAAATTCCATTCGGATGGAAAAAAATATTGGTTTGATATTGATAAGTATTTAGAAGCTCTTAAAAATCCAAAGAATCAGCAAAAAAGAAACGTACCTAATAATCAAACAAATCAACTAGAAGAACTAAAGCTAACAATTACAACTACAAAAGGTAGCTTGGAAATATAGCACATTTACAAATATACTTGTAAAAAGGATAGGGAAAATATTATAGAGTACTGTTCCTTATATTCGATACCGCAATATTTGTACTTAACAAAGTTGCGGCAAAACAACAAGGATATACTGTGATTTGATTATTCCTTAAATAGCAAAAAGAATTCTGGAATTCCAGAATTCTTTTTATTAAATTAATAAGGTATTTTATTTAATTATTGAACTTGTTTCTTTTTTATTTAATTGAAATTCCTATTGTAATCTCGCCTGTATACCTTCTTAATATGTGTACTTCTGTAACCCCCTCGTAGGCCTCAAACACCTTAGGGAACTGACTTAAATACATATCTGTAGTTCTAATATAAAAGGACTTAACCTCACCTAAGTAATCGTTGTTTAGGTATTAACCCCTAATCTTGCAATGGTATCCGTTAGCTTCCAAGACTCCATAAAACTTGATTTTCATTTCATCTATATCAAATATTGATAACTTTCAATCCAAGAAGGGCAATAAAAAAGGACTTTCCAAATTGGAAAACCCTATTTCAATAACATTTTTAAATCACTTCTTCTGCTTCTTCAATTTGTTCTTCCATTTCTGCATCTGGATGTCTCAAGTGCAATTCCTTCAGGAACTGTATAAAAGAATCTGTTTTAAATTCATAAGCTACATCCTCAAATAGTTCACTCAAAAAATACAGTTCTTTACTTGATCTTTCTTCTAGGAACTTTTCGGTTTCGCTTTGGTTTTTAGAAAGAATTTGAGTTATTTCTTTCCACCATTCATCAAGTGGGCTCATCCCAGCACCGTGGTCAGCTACTTCAATTCGATTAGAAATGATCTCTTTAGCTCTGGACCAATCCATATTATTTATCTCCTAACTCCCCAAAACTGGCAAACCTACTTCCAAAACTCGGATCATTTCTTATCCTTACTCGCTGCAATCATCTTCTAAACTTCTGGATTTCTCTAATTGTTTACATGTGGCTTTTATCTCGGTCCTGGTTCTCCGCCATGTCCTCTTTAGTATTTGTTGTTATAAGCTTTTTGGATTGTGTTTTGAACACATGAGGTAGATAATATAATTTCTCTTACAATACAAAATCTGTATTTTTAATACATTAAGCCTAATAACAGATTACTTGCTACGAACCATAAAATAAACTCTTTAAATCATATAAAATACTAACATTTGTTACCAAAAACTATAAAAATAATATGTTTATAGCAAGGGAATGCATGTAGATCGATCTATACTGCATTCCCTTATTCTATGTATACTATCTTCTCATTCTCCTTTCAATTAAAATAGAATTTTGTAATCTCTACTACATCAAAAGTACAAATATAAATATATATAAATATATTAAAATATTATTATAACTATCATATAGAGTCACATGCAACTTTTTCTCTGTTTATGGGGCCCTTACGTATTAATAAGGACCATTTTTTCATTAAGTGTTGTATAAAATCTTAATATATGATTGTAAAAATAATCAGTTAAGTGTTAAAATTACATATATACTCCTTAGGGAGTTCTCATATAATTAAACAAGAGTTTAAAAATTCTCGAATCTTAGCCCCTTGGAGCGCCCTTCAAGGGGCTGTAACAATTAAAATATCGTTTTTGTTCACTTTTTTGATACATTTATGAAACATTCACGTATTATCTTCAATACGTTCTTTTCTTTTTATAATATCGTGTGAGATATACCAATACAGAAAGCCCTAGACCCCCTAATCCTAGTTTTTTTTAACTATGCACTTTATTATTTTCACATACCTTTTAAATTTAATATACATAATATATAGATATTGATGTTATAATACCTTTGTGAAACATTACGTGTTTCAAATACAACATTTTTTGATGACCTCTTATCTTTCCATAAGAGGTCTTTTTTTTAATAACCAATTTGTTTAAATTCACCTTAATTAGCAACTATTTTTCTTAATACTAAAATTAATAATTGTATAATATAATTAAACTATTTGTATAAGAGGTGATTTTTATGAAATGGAACCAAAAATACAATCCAAAGTATCTCTTTTACCGTATGTATAGTTATATTTATACAGCCCTTGATGGTATATCATGGCCTTTAAAATAATTTAGATTGTTATGAGTACACATTAATATAAAATAACGCTTTTGTTTAATTTATAGTATAAAAATTCATTTTCATAAGGACTTCCCTTATATGCTATACTCATTCATAAATAATTGTATGAGGAATGTTAAAAATGGATGATAGATCGTCAAGACAATGGAAAATGCTACAAAAGTTAAGAGAACTGAAAACAAAAAACAGAAACGATACAAATCCTTTGTTTAATGAATGCCTTGAATCCCTAGGAGACGAAACTCTCATTTTCTCTCAGGAAAAAAGCCAGCAAATTGCTACTACTTTAATGAATTTATTTTCTATAACTATCTCAGGAAGAATAGATTGGGAACAGATAGACAATCAATTAATAGCTTCAAACAAAGAACAACTAATTTCCTTGATTAGAGCAAAACAACTAGATTTTAATGAGCAAATTTTTATATTATGGGATAACTATGAAATCCCTGTAGTAAGTACAAATCTCAATACAGTATTCCAATCACTAGTTGACGTTGATGCGGTCAGTTTTTATTACTGGCTATTAGATAAAGAATATAGATTCGTAATTGAAATAATCGATGAAGAATTGATTAAGGTTGGGTTTCGCTAATACTCTAGGTATATTTCCTCATTCTGCGGTTCTACAAAATTCGAATTTCATTTTAATCAAATACTTCAATAACATGTAAAAGTTTCGTAAAGATTGCTATGATTCAATCCTTCCACCCTAGAAACGTTATATAATCAAATCACAAACAATCAGGTTTGTACCTTTCTGTACGACATAACTCTTTGCTAGGAGCAAATCCTAGCCTTTTTTATTTAATCCCCCTACTTCCAAAACTATTTAGTACACCAACTTCTCCTCTAAAACCACTATCCACAGTTCCAATTACCACGCTTAACTTTTTATTACGCGTCATAACGCTATACCTCCTAATCCAAATACATTATCTCTTCTAAGGTTCTATCCGAAATATAAGTAGTAATAATTTCTATCTTTCCTTAATTCTCTTTAGGCATTCCTGTAGCTTCGCTCTCGGACTTCGCCTCAAACCGACGAATCTTCCACTTTTCATCTTCGTTTTAAAACTCTACTAGAGAACGTCATAACGCTATTACGCTTCGAAAATTTGCTCACGGTATTTGTTTCGATATAATCAAAACCCCCAATTACCCCCTCCAGTTTTAGTTGATTCATGCCTCTACCCCCATTGGACGAGATTTAATTTTGTTCTTATCTGCCTGATCCATGATTAATACGATAATTTCTAATTGATACCTTCCTACCTCTTTTGCTATTTTAAAAATATCTTTATCCTAATCCCACATTTTTCGTAATTGAATCATTTCACTTTCATTAAACACTAAGTCCAACTCTTCTAAAGCGATATATAAGTTACGACGTAATTTCTTCATGTACCATTCCTGCTGTAACGCCATTGTGTAATTCTCCTTCTCCAAACACCTTCCAATTATTAGAATCTAATTTCCCCTCTAGTTGTAATTAATGAATTTTTCTTAGCTCCACCATAACGACATGACGTCTTCTCTCCAATTCTTCAGAGCTGCGATTCCCTGCTTCGCAAATACACGATGCAAATTGATAGCAGCCTCAAAATCATTCTTAATTACTTCCTTTCCTTCTTCACCGAATGTGCAATATGCAAGCAATGAAATACGCCATAAGGCTATACTCGACTTTATGAAACAACAGTACAACATTCTTACAAATAGCGATGAAAACTACATTCATGAAGTACAATCCTCAGGTTGCTGAAATAACCGCTAAACGTTTGGGATTACAGCCAAAGAAACTAGGTTTATTTATGAAGCAGTAGTTCAAATGGATGCTTTTAGATAAACTATAGACCTAAGTCATATTTCTCAATATATAAAACTAATTAATGTGGGAAAATAATATTTGGATGGGAGTCCAATACATATTATTACAATTAAAGTGGTTCAAGTTGAAGAAAGGCACCTTTGGGTGTCTTTTTTTATGAGTAAGAGATAAAGCCTAGATACGTATAAAAATAGGTTACAAGACTCAATTTTGGACTGAAAATTCTAAACAATATTTTTATTTTCTTTCGACATAATATAACAATATCCATATATACAATTTGTTATTATTAACTTGGCAATCTTACATTTTACATAATTGGAGGAACAAACGTGGGAAAGATATTTAAGTTTGGATGCCTAGGAATTATAGCTTTATTTGTAATCGGAATAATTGCTATGGTTGCTGGTGGTGGAGATTCAACAGAAAAAACTTCAACAGACAGTAAAGCAGTATCAAAAGAAGGTGTATCTTCTGATGTAAAAATCGCTGTAGGATCTATGGAAACAGTAGATTCTGTGGGTAATGAATATACAAAAGAACAAGCACAAGGTGTCTTTAAAATTTTAGAAGTTACACTTACTAATAACCAAAAAGATGCTATCACTGTTGATGCTAATAGTTTTAAGTTGGTAGATAACAAAGGTCGTGAATTCACATATTCAACACAAGGTCAAACATCTTTTGACTTAACTAATGGTGGGAAAACTGACTTCTTCTTAAAACAATTGAATCCTGGTCTAACACAAACAGGTAAAATTGTATTTGATATACCAAAAGATGCTGAAGGACTTTTCTTAAAAGCTAGTGGCGGTATGACAGGTAAAGAAATTAATTTAAAAGTAGAATAGTTGAAAGCACTCGAAAGAGTGCTTTTATTTTTCCTCAATGACCAAAATTACTTCATGCGGTAAAATAATATTTGGATGGGAGTCCAATGCATATTATTAAAATTAAAGTGGTTCTAGTTGGAGAAAGACACCTTTGGGTGTCTTTCTCTTATTTTCAAAAGGACCTGCTCAATTAATTCTTAAATACATAAAGTAAATTAAACCCATTAAAGCGCATGGAATGAACCCTAGTTTTAACCTCTTATCTAAAGGAGGCACTATTGTTATGGGATATGGTGGTAGTTGCGGCGAAGGCTGCGGTTTTGCCGGAGGATTCGCTTTACTCGTTGTACTCTTTATACTATTAATTATTATCGGATGCAGTTGCTTCTGCTAAAAAACTATTGGAAAAGACACTCTTATATGGGGGTCTTTTTTGTATATTAAAAACCCACCTATTTCTGTAGATGGACTAAATGTAATTTTGCACAATTAAGTTATAACAAAATCATTTATATCTAAAGTGATTAAATTTAACTTAATAACCCTAATACCTTAATAATCTCAATTGTTTTATTATCCTTTATTTTAAAATGAAGCCTTTTCCCTATACGTTCACTAATTACAATATTTCCAGAGGTCAATTTACGCAAATGTTGTACAATCAAATCTTCTGTAATTTTTGTTTGCTTACTTAAATCAGAAACTGACAACGATCCATATGTAACCAATTTACAAACAATTGATAATCGAGTAGAATTCCCTAATGACCTCAAAACTTTTATACTTTCTGTATAGAAACTAAAATCCATATGAAAAGCCTGTAACAAATCTTCCAACCTCCTAGAATAAGACAGATAACAACCAAAATATCTTAACATAAAAATAGTAAAAAGAACCCCAGAATATACCAATTATTCATTGAGAAAAATGATACTTGAATGGGAGTCCAATACATATTATTAAAATTAAAGTGATTCAATTTGGAGGAAGGCACCTTTGGGTGTCTTATCTTTTGTACATTATATCTATTACGTGCTCATTGATTTTTTATATGCATTTGATATAATTACTGTATTAGTATTATAGTAATACCTTGTGTATATAATAAAAGAAGAGATGCGCTAACATCTCTTCTAGTAACTGCTACCGTCAGGGTGGTGGTTATATCATTTATTTTTTACGAAACCCACCCTTTTGCTTCCGACGGCGACGAGGAGTGGGTTTTTTGTTATCTTTTTCTAAAATTTGTTTCCTAAAAACATACGCAGAAACTTCACGTACAATGGCTTTCACAAATTCTTTTAAAAGCTCAAACAAAAACTCCATAGGTATATCACCCCCTTTCCTTCCAAATGGAAAGAAGGGATAACCAATCACCCTCACAATATACAGTTAATTCTATTCTATCATACTAGTACAATCCCACCAATATAAAAAAGACTACCATTACTGGCAGTCCTTTTTGGGTAGTTTTAGAGATTTTCATTATAACATATTAATATTTAAATAATAAATATACATTTCTCCAAGATACTATGAATTTTTTATAATTCTTGATTTCTCAATCTTCGTTGCATGATTATATAATAATTAACAAATAACTTTAAAATTATTAATCCACTAGATTATTAGAAAAAGATGGTATCCATCTAATTATTTGGTAAAATATAGATATCCATTTAAGAAGGTAAAATTAATATAGATCAACTAAATAACGTAAAAAAATGTTTTATTGCATAAAAAAAGACTCCATTACTGGAGCGCTCAAAAATAAAATAAGTAAACGAATTAAAACAAATAACAGACAATTTAACTATATAGATAAAATATAAATAAATCTATATATACTAAATATTACATATATAGACCCTATTTATTGATGCTATAATAAGCTTACTCGATGATTGTTATATTTTTTGGGGTTTTTAAGCAATACAAACACCTTCTTAACACCAAGTGTACAAGTAAAAGGAGACATCTTAGGGTGTTTTTTTTATGCATTAAAAATCCTCACCATCCTATGAAAATGGTAGGGCCTTTAAAACAAATAATAATTGCAACTATATTAACTTTACATTACATTAAGGTTAGAGAATATCATACTAATAAAGTGCTAAATAGTAGGTGGGGAAA
>Ga0268252_1000475_pt1 | contig 25689 bp, 24 predicted proteins | sample AgamicMgSfrz_FD_200244 | JGI IMG/M metagenome (GOLD analysis project Ga0268252, IMG submission 200244) | Agave microbial communities from Guanajuato, Mexico - Mg.Sf.rz (v2) (version 3) | ecosystem: Host-associated > Plants > Phyllosphere > Phylloplane/Leaf | place: Guanajuato, Mexico | collected... | reverse complement strand
CGTCGATGCGGTCCGGCGGCAGCACGAACAGCGCGAGATGGGCGCCTTCGCCGTCGCCGGCCTCGATCGTCAGCTCGCCGACGCGCCGTTGCGTGCCCGTCATGCGCGCGAAGTTCGCGAGCGACCACGCGGTCTGCTGCGTGAACGCACGCCGGTACGCGTCGCCGCGGAATACGTCGAGCGTGTCCGTCACGTACAGCGCGAGATATCGGCGCGGGCCGCCGTCGGTCGCGCGAAAGCGCCGCGCATGCGTGAAGCCGGGAATCGCGACACGTTCCTGCATGTGCTCGCGGTCGTACCACGCGTTGAAATCGGCTTCGTGCGCGGGGTCGATATCCGTCCAGACGCAAAGCTGGCCGTGCGGAAGGGAAAGGCGGGTCATTGCGGGGTTCCTCGAGACGGGTAGGTCAGAAACCCCAGTGTCCCGAAGACGGTCCGCACCCGTCCAACAAGAAAACAAATTCGCGGTGAACAGGTTTTCTTATGAGCGGCGCGGACGGCGTTTCGCGGCGGGCGCGGCAGGCGCGGCGGTTTTCGGCGGGCGCTTCGCCTTTGCCGATGTGCTGTTCTTTGCCTCCGTCGCCTTGCGCGCGGGCGTTGCTTCGACGCGATCGGCGACGGCCGGGTTCGCGAGGTTCGCGGCGGCTGCCATCGCGCGTGCCACTTCGCTCGCGAGTTCCGCGATACGCGCGGCGACCGGCAGCCCCTGGCTGCGGTACGTCGCGACGAGCGGCAGCGCGGGGAATTCCGGCTCGACGTCGAGCAGTTCGAGCGTGCCTTCTTGCAACTCGCGCCCGATGATCGCAGGCGGCAGCGCGGCCACGCCGAGCCCGTCGGCGACGAGGCGGATCATCGCGGCGACCGACGTGATGCAGTTGATGCTGGCCGGCCGTTCGACGGCCGCGAACAGCCGCTCGATCGTCGCGTGCGGCCCCGAATGGCGCGAGAAACTGATGATCGGAAACCCGGCCAGGCGCACGACGTCGAGCGGCTGGCCGCCGAGCCCGAGGCGCGGGCTCGCGGCCCAGCGCACCGGGAATTCGCACAGCGGCAGGTTCGTGAAGTCCGGGCCCGGCACCGGGTCGGTCTGCAGGATCAGGTCGACGCCGTCGGTGCTGAGCAGGCGAATCAGATGCAGCGTCGTGTCGCTCGTGATCTCGACGTCGAGGCGCGGATAGCGCTCGCGCAGTTGCGCCATCAGCGCGGGAAACCAGCTGTGCACGATCGATTCGATCACGCCGATCCGGATCAGGCCCGCGTCGCTCGCCGCGTCGATGTCGCGCCGCATTTCGCCGTCGAGCCGCACGATCCGCTCCGCGTAGGCCAGCATGCGCCGGCCCGCGGGCGTGAGCGTGGCCGAGCGCGTGTTGCGGTCGAACAGGCGCACGTCGAACGCTTCCTCGAGCGAGGCGATGCGGCTCGACACGGCGGCCTGCGTCGTGTGCAGTTTCTCGGCCGTGAGCCGGAAGTTTTCCAGCTTCGCGAGCCAGACGAAGGTTTCCAGAAACCGGATGTTCATCGAATTCCGAACGGTGAGGCGGTGCCGGCGGCAGCGGCGGGATCGGTCGATGGTAGCGGATTTCCCGGGCAGGAAACGATCGGGCGACGCCGCGCGTGTCCGTGGGCGGGTACCGGTAGTCGCCCACGGACACGCTGCCCGCTCGATGTCTCCCGCGCGCGGCGTGCCTGCTGGCGTCAAAGCCGGTCGAACGCGAGCGTCGGTACGTCGACGACCATCGCGCCGCCGTCCGCGACGAGCGTCGCGCCGGTCACGAAGGAGGCGTCCGGCGACGCCAGGAACGCGCAGACGGCCGCGATCTCGTCGGGATCGGCCGCGCGCCGCAGCGGCACGTCGGCGCTCACGCGGGCATACGCGCCGTCGAGCGAATCGCCGTGCGCGGCCATCAGCGGGGCCATTTCCGCATCGGCCATCGGCGTGCGGACCCAGCCCGGGCAGACGGCGTTCGCCCGCACGCCGTGCGGGCCGTAGTCGCGCGCGAGCGATCGCGCCAGCCCGAGCAGTGCGTGCTTGCCGACCGTGTAGCCGCATACGCCGGGGCCGGCCGCGAGCGCCGCGATCGACGCGACCAGCACGATATTGCCGCGCTGCGCGATCAGGTCGGACAGGCACGCACGCGCGCTGACGAACGCGGTGTCGAGGTTCGCGTGCATCGCGTCGCGCCATTGCGCGTCGTCGGTTTCGTCCGCGCGGCCGATGCCGTGGCCGCCCGCACACGCGACGAGCGCGTCGACGCGGCCGAAGCGTTCGGCGATGCGCGGCAGGAAGCCGGCCCAGTCGGCGGGGTTCGCCGCGTCGCCGGCCAGCGCGAGACCGCCCGTTTCGGCAGCCAGTGCATCGAGCGGCGCCTGGCGGCGCCCGATCAGCACGACGCGGTCGCCGCGGCGGGCGAAGCGGCGTGCGCATGCGGCGCCGATGCCGGTGCCTGCGCCGGTGATCGCGATCGTGCAGGGTGGCGGGTGCGTCATGTCGTTCTCCGGAAAGGGGGCGTTCCGGCCACTTTAGGCGGCGCCGGCGCGCGCCGGTATCCGCCGAAAGGATGAACGCGGGCCGTCCGGATGGCCAGGTGCGGCGGCCGTGGCCCATTTTGCAAAGGCTGACGATGTCTGACGCCGAATCGCTCTATCCTCCACATTTTTGGGATAAGCCACGAAAGCCCGGCAAAATAGTGCGAGCGGGCGCTTGCAACGACGCGCGGCGCGTCGGCCAGCCGATTCCGTCGTAAGAATGGCGCGGCCGGCGAAGGCGCGGCCAGCAAAGGCGCGGCAGGCCGGATCGGCGCGAGCGGGCGTCCGACACACAGGTAGCGCATCCGCCGACGGCTCATGTCGCCCCGGCGTATCGCCCGGTTGCGCGCTGGCGCGGCCGGACCATCGACAAAAGAACAGGGAGGGGCCGGCAATGAGGCTGGACGACGAAAGAGAAAGCGCCAACGTCGAGGATCGACGCGGTGGCGGAGGGTTCGGCGGTGGGCGCGCGACGATCGGCATCGGCACGATCGTGGTCGCGCTGGCCGCCTCGTATTTCTTCGGGATCGACCCGCGCGTGGTGCTCGAAGGCGCGTCGGCGCTGCAGGGCCGGCAACAGCAGGCGCAGCCCGCGCCGACCCAGCACCAGGGCGCGCCGGCGAACGATCCCGGCGCGGTGTTCACGCGCAAGGTGCTCGGCAATATTGAACGCACGTGGACGGGCGTGTTCAACACCCAGCTGCACGCGCAGTACCAGCCGCCGAAGCTCGTGATGTTCACGAACTCGACGCCGACCGCGTGCGGCACCGGCCAGACCGCGATGGGGCCGTTCTACTGCCCGGGCGACCGCAACGTGTATATCGATCTCGGCTTCTACGACGAGCTGCGCAAGCGTTTCGGTGCGGGCGGCGATTTCGCGCAGGCCTACGTGATCGCGCACGAAGTCGGCCATCACGTGCAGAACCTGCTCGGCATTGCCGACAAGGTCGACGCCGCGCGCCGGCGCTCGAGCCAGGCGCGCGCGAACGCACTGTCGGTGCGGATGGAGCTGCAGGCCGACTGCTTTGCCGGCGTGTGGGCGAACAACGCGCAGCGCGCGAACCAGCGGCTGATGGAGCCGGGCGATTTCGAGCAGGGGCTGAAGGCGGCTGCTGCGATCGGCGACGACCGGCTGCAGCAGCAAGGGCAGGGCTACGTCGTGCCCGAAAGCTTCACGCACGGCACCAGCGAGCAGCGCGTGTACTGGCTGCGGCGCGGGATGGAGTCGGGCGAAGTGAGCGCCTGCGACACGTTCGCCGCGAACGCCCGCTGAAACGAGGCGCGCGCACCGCCGCGCGCCGGCATCGTCCCGCCTGAACCGGCCACCTGGCCGGCCCGGGACGATTTGCCGATTCGTGCTCACCGGCGCTTTTCGGCGCCGGTAGGCTGGCCCGGACTTCGAGATTCGATGCGTCCATCCGCCAGCCGATTTCCCATGCCGACCTTGTCCGTTCCCGCCGACCACGCTCCCGCCGACTGGCAGCGCGCGCTGCACGCGTGCGTGGATGCGTTCGACGCGTTCGCGAGCCCGTCCGCGATCGTGTTCTATCGGCTCGACCAGAGCGGCGAGCCGGCCGATTTCGAGCTGTTCGGGATGCCGGAATCGATGCACCGTACCTATGTTGCCCGCTACCGGATGCTCGATCCGCTGCATCCGTCGCGTTGCGCGGCGGGCGACCGCGCGGTCGTCACGCTCGCGTCGCAACTGCCTGACGAACGACGCGCGGCGTCCGCGTACTGGACCCGTTTTCTGCGGCGGCACGACGTGGCCGACGTCGTCGAGATCTGGCTGCGCGACGACGCAGGCCGCACGGTCGGCGCGTTCTCGCTGCTGCGCTTCGGCATCGGCGAAGCGAACGGCAACGGCACCGCGGGACGGTTCGCCCCCGGCGAGATCGATGCGCTCGCGCGGCTGCAGCCGGTCGCCGAAGCGGCGCTGAGCCCGCTGCTGCGCGCGCGGCGCGGCATCCACCGGATCGGTTGCGAGGAACGGCTGACCTACCGCGAGGAGCAGATCGCGCGGCTCGTGCGCGACGGCCGCTCGAACAAGGAGATCGCGCGCGACCTCGCGCTCGGGCCACCGACGATCAAGACGCACCTGATGCGCATGTACCGCAAGCTCGGCGTGTCGAACCGTACGGAGCTGGTCGGCGCGTTGTTCCTGTAAGTTTTCCCTGTCCGCAATCCCGCCGCGTCATTCGTCGGACGATAACGCGGCGTTCGTCCGTCGCGACGCCATGCTTGCGCGCGTCCGGCTCACCCGCATCTGATTCCCCCACGCGCTGCCAATTTGCGCTCACCGGGCGCGATTCCTCGTCGCTACAGTGGTCCGACGCCCGCGTGCCTCGGCGGCACGCGGTCCAGCCACGACAATCAACGAGACGCCCATGAGCAACACGAACTTCGTCGCCGTCAGCGACACCGTGCGCACCTTCGTTGCGCGCGATTTCGGCCTCTTCATCGACGGCGCCATGCAGCCGGCGCACGCGGCAGCGCGCGTCGACGTGTACGACCCCGCCACGGGCGAGCGGCTCGCGACCGTCGCCGATGCCGATGCGCACGACGTCGACCGCACGGTCGCCAGCGCGAAACACGCGTTCGACACGCGCGTCTGGAGCGGGCTGCGGCCGGCCGACCGCGAACGCATCCTGCTGAAACTCGCCGACCTGATCGAAGCCGACGCCGAAACGCTCGCGCAGCTCGAAACGCTGAACCAGGGCAAGTCGATTCACGTGTCGCGCGCGGTCGAAGTCGGCGCGAGCGTCGAATACGTGCGCTACATGGCCGGCTGGGCGACCAAGATCACCGGCCAGACGCTCGACGTGTCGATCCCGTTCCCGCCCGGCGCACGTTATACGGCCTATACGCGCAAGGAGCCCGTCGGCGTGGTCGCCGCGATCGTGCCATGGAATTTCCCGCTGATGATCGCGGTGTGGAAGCTGATTCCCGCGCTCGCGGCCGGCTGCACGATCGTGCTGAAGCCGTCGCCGGAAACCCCGCTCACCGCGTTGCGCCTCGCCGAACTGGCACGCGAAGCCGGCGTGCCGCCCGGCGTGTTCAACGTCGTCACGGGCGGGCGCGTCTGCGGCGCGGCGCTCGCGAGCCACCCGTCGATCGCGAAGATCTCGTTCACCGGCTCGACCGCGACCGGCAAGCTGGTCGGCGCGGCGGCCGTGCAGAACATGACGCGCTTCTCGCTGGAGCTCGGCGGCAAGAACCCGATCGTGATGCTCGACGACGTCGACGTCGCGCAGGCGCTCGACGGCGTCGCCGCCGGCGCGTTCTTCAACCAGGGGCAGGTGTGCGCGGCCGCATCGCGCATCTATGTGCATCGCAGCAAGTTCGCGCCGCTCGCGGACGGCCTCGCGGGCGTCGCGCGATCGATGAAGCTCGGCGCGGGCCTCGACACCACCGCGCAGATCAATCCGCTCGTGTCCGCGCAGCATCGCGACAAGGTGGTCCAGCACATCGAAGGCGCGCGCCGCGCGGGCCTCACGTTCCTCGCGGGCGGCACGCCGGCCGACGATCTGCCCGGCTATTACGTGAAGCCGGCCGTGATCGCCGATCCGCACCCGGACAGCGCGATCGTGCGCGACGAGGTATTCGGCCCGGTGATCGTCGTCGTGCCGTTCGACGACGCGGCCGACGCGGTGCGCCTCGCGAACGCGTCGCCGTACGGCCTCGCCGCGAGCATCTGGAGCAACGACCTGAAACGCGTGATGAACCTCGTGCCGCAGATCGAGGCCGGCACGGTGTGGGTGAACTGCCATATCCCGCTCGATCCGTCGATGCCGTTCGGCGGCTACAAGCAATCGGGCATCGGTCGCGAATTCGGCCAGTACGCGATCGAAGGCTTCACCGAAACCAAATCCGTCTGCATCGCGCATTGACGCGCGATTCGCGAACCCGATTCAACCGATCCGACAGTGGAGATTGCAATGAGCTACAACGAAGCGAAGTTCTGGCACCCGATGCTGCACCCGAACGAAATGAAACAGCGCAAGCCGATCCGTATCGTGCGCGGCGACGGCTGCTACGTGTTCGACGAACAGGGGCGCAAGCTCGTCGACGGCGTCGCGGGCCTGTGGAACGTGAACGTCGGCCACAACCGCCAGGAAGTGAAGGACGCGATCGTGCGTCAGCTCGACGAACTCGAATATTTCCAGCTGTTCGACGGCATTTCGCATCCGCGCGCCGAGGAGCTGTCGAAGAAGGTGATCGACATGCTGGAGCCGGAAGGGATGCGCCGCGTGCTGTACAGCTCGGGCGGGTCGGACTCGATCGAGACCGCGCTGAAGATCGCGCGCCAGTACTGGAAGGTGCGCGGCCAGGCCGACCGCACGAAGTTCATCTCGCTGAAGCAGGGGTATCACGGCACGCACTTCGGCGGCGCATCGGTGAACGGCAATACGGTGTTCCGCCGCAACTACGAGCCGAACCTGCCCGGCTGCTTCCACGTCGAGACGCCGTGGCTGTACCGCAACCCGTTCACGCAGGACCCGGAGGAACTCGGCCGGATCTGCGCGGAAATGCTCGAGCGCGAGATCCAGTTCCAGAGCCCCGATACGGTCGCCGCGTTCATCGCGGAGCCGATCCAGGGCGCGGGCGGCGTGATCGTGCCGCCGGCCAATTACTGGCCGCTGGTGCGCGAGGTGTGCGACCGCTACGGCGTGCTGCTGATCGCCGACGAAGTCGTGACGGGCTTCGGCCGCAGCGGCAGCCTGTTCGGTAGCCGCGGCTGGGGCGTGCGCCCGGACATCATGTGTCTCGCGAAGGGGATTTCGTCGGGCTACGTGCCGCTCGGCGCGACGGTCGTGAACGCGCGGATCGAGGACGCGTTCGCCGCGAATGCCGATTTCGGCGGGGCGATCATGCACGGCTACACGTACGCCGGCCATCCGGTGGCATGCGCGGCCGCGATCGCGAGCCTCGACATCGTTGTGAAGGAGGATCTGCCGGCGAATGCGGCGAAGCAGGGCGCGTATCTGCTCGAAGCGCTGCAGCCGTTCGCGGAACGCTTCGCGGCGGTCGGCGAGGTGCGCGGCAAGGGGCTGATGCTCGCGCTCGACCTCGTCGCGAACAAGGACACGCGCGAGCCGATCGATCCGCTGTCGGGCTATGCGAACGCCGTCGCGGAAGTCGCCCGCGAGAACGGCGTGCTGGTGCGCCCGGTCGGCACGAAGATCATCCTGTCGCCGCCGCTCGTGATCCAGCGCGAACAGCTCGACCGGATCGTCGACGCGCTCGCGGCCGGCTTCGAGGCTGTCCCGTTCGCATGACGGCGAAGCCGCGATGGAGGGTAAACGCCGTCGCGGATTTGCCGATTTGCGCTATGACCGGATTATTTTGCCTGCGTATTTTTTCGACATCGGATCACGCCGTGATCGACAGGGGACCCGGGCATCGAAGCGCTGAAGCACCGCCCGGGGCCGACCGCATAGCATCTGGCCCCGGCTGCTGACGAAGCGCCGGTTCGGGCCAACCTACGAAGGAGACAACGATGTCGGGATGGTCGGGAATGACCGGCGCCGCGGGCGATACGCCCGCCGGCTCGCCGGCTGAAGCGGGCGGCGGCACCGCGTTGAAGGCGGGCGCGGTCGGTTTTCCGACCGCGCTGGCGAGCGCCGTTGGCCTCATCATGGCGAGCCCGGTGATCCTCACCGCGACGTCGGGCTTCGGGATGGGCGGCTGGGCGTTCGCGGTCGCGATGATCATCGCGTTCGTGATGATGCAGGCGCAGGCCACCACGTTCTCCGAAGCCGCCGCGATGCTGCCGACGGCCGGCTCGGTTTACGATTACCTGTCGTGCGGGCTCGGCCGCTTCTGGGCGATCACCGGCACGATTTCCGCCTATTTCCTCGTGCACGTGTTCGCCGGCACCGCGGAGACGATCCTGAGCGGCATCATGGCGCTCGTGAACTTCGAATCGCTGAACGCCGCGTTCGAGAAGCACAACAGTTCGTGGCTGGTCGGCGTCGGCCTCGTGGTCACGTTCGCGATCACCAACATCATCGGCATCAAGGTGTTCAGCAAGCTCGAGATCGTGCTGACGGCCGGCATGTGGCTGTCGCTGATGATCTTCGGCATCCTCGGGCTCGCGGCCGCGCCGGCCGTGCATCTCGACGGCTGGTTCGGCGGCTCGGAGGTCGGCACGTCGATCCCGGCCGTGCTGTCGCTGGTCGGGATGGCGATGTTCATGTTCGTCGGCTGCGAATTCGTCACGCCGCTCGCACCGGAAATGAAGGCGCCGGGCCGCACGATCCCGCGCGCGATGGCGCTCGGCCTCGTCGGCGTCGCGATCTGCATGTTCCTGTACGGCGCGGCGATCCGTCGCCAGGTCGCGAACGTGCCGGTGAGCCCCGACGGCCTCACGCACCTGCTCGACACACCGGGCGCGATTCCCGCGTTCGCGCTGCAGGTGCTCGGGCCGTTCGGGCGGATCTGGTTCGGCATCGCGTTCCTGTGCGCGGGCGCCGCGACGATCAACACGCTGATGGCCGGGCTGCCGCGTATCCTGTACGGGATGGCGATCGACGGCGCGCTGCCGCGCTGCTTCGCGTACCTGCATCCGCGTTTCAAGACGCCGGTGGTCGGCATCGTCGCGTCGGCGATCGTGCCGATCTTCCATGCGTGGCTGATCAACGGCAATCTCGACAGCATCCTGCACCTCGTGCTCGCCGCGACCTGCGCGTGGGGTACCGCATACCTGCTCGTCACCGCGTCGGTCGTGATGCTGCGCATCCGCCGCCCGGACCTGCCGCGGCCGTACCGTTCGCCGCTGTTCCCGCTGCCGCAGATCGTGTCGAGCGTCGGCATCGTGCTCGCGATCTGGTACATCACGCCGCCCGGCATGAACCCGCGCGACATCTACGTGCCGTTCGGCGCGATGCTCGGGCTCACCGCGCTGTACGCGCTGTTCTGGACGCTGGTCGTGCAGCGCCGGCATCCGTTCAGGCCGGTGCCGGTCGAGGACGTGCTGCGCAACGAGCACGTCGCGTCGTGAAGGCCGCGCTCGCCCGCTGGCGCGCGGCGCCCGCTGCGCCGCCGCCGGGCCATCGGCCCGGCGCGATCGCCGCGCGCGTGCTCGCCGACCTGCGGGCCGTGCGCGATGACGACGGTGCTGGCGGCGTCGGCGGCGTTGGCGGTGCCACGGCGCGGTTGCCGAATGGCGTGCGCGTGCGCGTCGACGAGCGCGTCGAGCGTCAGTTCCTGATGCATACGGTCAGCGTGAAGGTGACGGTGGCCGCGAACGGTCCGGCCGTACAGGGCAGTGCGCGCGTGCGGCAGACCGGCTGGCTGCGCCGTACCGGCATCGCTGCGGTGCTCGCGCCCGGATGCGATCCCGCCTTCATCGACACGCTGGCCGCGCTGCTTGCCGACCCGGCGCTGGCCGACGCGCTGCGGCCGCTGCACCTGACCGACTGCGTGATCGACGCGCACGACGGCGACGCGCGCGACGGCCGCTGGACGCTCGCGATCGTGCCGTTCGGCGGCAGCGAGGTCGTCAACCGGATGCCGTCGTTTCGGCGCTATGTCCGGCTGATCGACGAGCAGGTCGCGGCGCTGTCGGCGGCCTGTCTTGCGTTCGAAACCGCACTACGCGGGATTTTGCGAGGGTAAGCTGTGGCGATGCGTGCCGCGCGAACCCGGCGGGCGCATCCAGGAATCAGGGTTTTACCGGAGATGCCGATGCTGTTCCAGTCACGCTCACACGAAGACGTGCACGATCACGGGCTCGCGATCGCGGGCTGGCATCAGGTGTACCGCCAGATGACGCCGGGCCGCTTCAAGGGCACCGTCACGCAGGTGCTGTACGACGATTTCCACTTCTTCCGCGAGACGACCAACCGGCGTGTCGCGCAAACCGGGCTTGCGCCGGCCGGGCGCACGTCGCTCGCGGTACCGTTGTCCGTGCCCCTCGCGGGCACGTTCCAGGGCCAGCCGGTCGACGGCTATGCGCTGCTCGCGCTGCGCGCCGGCGAGGATTTTGAATTCCACACGCCGGAAGGGATGGGGCTCGTCGGGATCAGCGCGTCGTCCGACATGGTCGACGAGCTGTGCGAGGCCGAATTCGGCGCGGCCGGCGCGCGCAGGCTGCGGCACGTGACGCGGCTGTCCGACGCGCAGGGCGTCGCGCTCGGCGTGCGGCTGTCGGCCCTGATCGACGATGCCCAGCGCAACCCGGGCTGCCTCGAATACGCGGCGACCCGCAAGATGTTTCGCGACGCGATGCTCGGCATGTTCCTCGATGCGCTCGAACAGGGGATCGGCGTCGAGCGCCGCGACATCACGCACGCGACCTACAGCGATATCGTGAGCCGCTGCGAGAAGCATCTGCGCGACCGTCCCGAAGAACCCGTCACCGTGCTCGAACTGTGCCGCGCGCTGCGCTGCAGCCGCCGCACGCTGCAAACGAGCTTCCAGCGCGTGGCCGACGTCACGCCGGTCGGCTACCTGCGCACGATCCGGCTGAACGCGGTGCGGCGCCTGCTGCGCACGACGTCGGCGCAGCAACTCGGCGTCGGCGAAGCCGCCGCGAGCTGGGGCTTCACGCATCTCGGCTATTTCGCGCGCGAGTATCGCGACCTGTTCGGCGAACTGCCTTCCCAGACGACGCGTCCCGAATGACGCATCCGCATTGCGACGGCGCCGCCGGGCATCGTCACGGGCCGCACCCCTCACCGTTTGCCGATTTGCGATAGAGGTCCGGAATTTTCGCTGGATAAAGTCCTGTCACCCATATCGACAACACATTCGGTTTGCATTGCGAATCGATGATCACAGAGGGGCGGGACATGAAGAACGGACGACGACTGACCGCGGCCGCGGCCATGCTGGGCTGCCTGCACGCACATGCGCAGACTTCGGGGAGCGTGACGCTGTACGGTACCGTGGATACCGGCATCATCTATTCGACGAACCAGCAGTTCACGCGCGCAGACGGCAGCACGGGCGGCGGCCATGCGTGGCAGATGGGCGGCGGCAACCTGGTGCCTTCCCGCTTCGGCTTCCAGGGCGCCGAGCCGCTCGGCGGCGGGCTCGATGCGGTGTTTACGCTCGAGCAGCAGTTCCTGTCCGCGAACGGGCAGGCGCTGCAAGGCGGCACCGCATTCAGCCGGCAAGCGTGGGTCGGGCTGCGCCAGGAGGGGATCGGCACGCTCGGCCTCGGCCGCCAGTACGACTCGTACACCGACATGCTCGGCGCATACGTGTCGAGCAACAACTGGTCGACGCCGTACGGCTCGCATCTCGGCGACGTCGACAACCTGAATGCCGCGTTCAACTTCAACAATGCGGTGAAGTTCACCAGCGCCGATTTCAACGGGCTCACGTTCGGCGGCACGTTCAGCTTCGGCGGGCAGGCCGGCGATTTTTCCGCGAAGCGCGGCTATGCGGTGGCCGCGACGTACACGCGCGCGCCGGTGGCCTTCTCGGTCGGCTACCTCGACCTGCACCAGCCGCTCGACGCGGCGCTCGGCGGCGCGAGCGGCTATATCGGCGATTTCGCGTGCAGCAACCCGGGCGCGATGTACTGCCTGCTGCAGGATGCCGGCTCGATGCGCGCGTTCGGCGCGGGCGGGTCGGTCACGTTCGGCGCGGCGACGGTCGCGCTGACCTACACGCATACGCGGCTCGGCGACAGCCGCTATTTCTCGACCGCCGCGCAGCCGCGCACGCAGGCGTTCACGTTCGACATCGGCGAGCTGAACGTCACGTACATGTTCACACCGGCGCTGCAAGGCGGCGTTGCGTACATCTTCAACGCCGCGCATACGGACGGACGCGGCACGACGCGCTTCCACCAGGTGAACGTCGGCGCGAACTACAGTCTGTCGAAGCGCACCGCGCTGTATGCGGTCGCGATCGGCCAGGTCGCGAGCGGCACGGGGCTCGGCACCGATGCGGACGGCAACGCGGCGAACTATGCGCAGATTCCGGTGCTCGCGAACAGCAATTCGAGCCGGCAACTGGCGGTGATGGCGGGGATTCGTGTGAACTTTTGACTCGGACCGCGGGCAGGGGCGGCACGTCGGTCGCGTGCCGCCGCGCGGCCCTCGCGCCCATGGCTCGGCGCCGGTCGATTGCTGGAAAGCGATGCTTGAAAAAAGCCGCCCGTATGCTTGACTGAATGGACCCGGATTGACGGAATCCGTGCGTCGAGTTGCCCGGCTTGCGGCTTGCCACAATACCTTCACGATCTGCGTGAACAATGGCGACGCTTCATGCGACCCGACCTGTCGCCGGCGTTGCACACGTGTGCAACGCACGAATGTTCCGCTCCATCGCCGATCGAGAGAGACCACATGACCCTGCTGAGCCGCCTGCGCGCGCTGTCCGCCGCCGTTGCGCTATCCGTTGCCGCCACGCACGCTTTCGCGGCGGATCTCGTCATCGCAGGCCGCGACGACATCTACGGCAAGGGGCTGGCCGACGCCGTCGCCGGCTTCAACAAGCTGCATCCGGGCACCGAGATCGAGCTGCTCAAGCTGCCGAACGCGAACCTGTACCAGAAGCTGAAGCTGTCGATGCGCGAAGGCACCGGCGCGTACGACCTCGTGATGATGGACGACACGTGGGCGCCGGAATTCATCGGCAACGGCTGGCTGAAGCCGCTGCCCGCGTCGCTCGCGGACGCCGATCTCGTGCCGTCCGCCGTCGCGCTCGGCCGTAACGCGGCCGGTGCGCTGTACGCGCTGCCGATCGTCGGTAACGTCGAGATGTTCGCGTACCGCAAGGATCTGCTCGCGAAGTACAAGCTGCAACCGCCGCGCAACTGGGACGACGTGCTGAAGATCGCGCAGACCGTCGGCGGCGCGGACAAGAGCGTGTCGGGCGTCGTGTTCCGCGGCACGAAGGGCAACCCGGTCGTGACGGGCTTCCTGCCGATCCTGTGGGCGTATGGCGGCGACGTATTCGATCACGCCGGCAACGTGACGATCGATTCGCGCGAAGCGCAGGCCGCGCTGAAGACGTTCCTCGCGCTGAAGGCGTTTGCACCGAAGGACGTCGACGTGTACGGCGCGGCGGAAGTACGCGACGCGCTGCAACGCGGCACGGCCGCGCAGTCGATCGAGGTGTGGCCCGCCTGGGTGCCGGCGCTCGATGACGCGAAGCAGTCGCGCGTGGTCGGGCAGATCGCGCTGCAGCCGCCGCCGGGGCAGACCGCGGGCCCGGCGCCGATGCTCGGCATCTGGCAGATGGGCATTCCGAAGGACGCGCCGCACGTGAAGCTCGCGCAGGACTTCCTCGCTTACCTGACCGCACGCGATACGCAGACGCGCCTCGCCGGCATCGGCATTCCGCCGACCCGCCGCAGCGTGTTCAACGATCCGGCGCTGGTGCGCCAGTATCGCTGGTATCCCGATCAACTGAAGGCGCTCGAGGCCGGCCGTGCGCGGCCGCGCGTGACGGACTGGCAGCAGGTCGAGAGCATTCTCGGCGATCAGCTTCAACTCGCGCTGACGGGGCAGGCCGCGCCCGACGCCGCGCTGCGCCAGGCGCAGCAGAAGATCGCGCAGGCGACGGCCGCGGCCGGCAAGTGATCGCGCACGTCGATCCATCGGCCGGAGGCCGCGCATGAAAGCGTTCGGCCGCAGCCTGCCGTTCGTCGCGCTGCTCGGGCCCGCGCTGCTGGTGCTCGCCGCGCTCGCGCTGTATCCGGTCGCGCAGGTGCTGATCGACTCGTTCTGCCGGGTCGATTACTCGGCCGGCCGCCGCGCGTTCGCGGGGCTCGCGAACTATCGCGCGGTGCTCGGCGACGACGCGTTCGCGGCCGGCTTCGGCAACACGCTGCGCTTCACGATCGTCGCGTCTCTCGCCGAAGTCGCGCTCGGCTTCGGCCTCGCGCTGCTGTTCGTGCGCGCGTTTCCGGGTCGCCGCATCGCGCTGCCGCTCGCGATCCTGCCGATGATGCTGTCCACGCTCGTGTGCTCGGCGATCTGGCGCAACTGGCTGAACTTCGACGGATTCCTGAACGCGCTGCTCGCGGCGTTCGGCATCGAAGGCGTGCGCTGGCTGTCCGACCCGCATCTCGCGTTGTGGTCGCTCGCGCTCGTCGACGTGTGGCAGTGGACGCCGATGGCGTTCCTGATCGTGCTGGCCGGGCTGCAGTCGATCCCGCAGGAGCTGTACGAAGCCGCGCGCACCGACGGCGCGAGCGAATGGCAGTGCCTGCGCGACATCACGCTGCCGCTCGCGGCGCCGCAGATCGGCCTCGCGCTGCTGCTGCGCTCGATCGACACGTTCAAGCTGTTCGACAAGGTCTATGCGCTGACGGGCGGCGGCCCCGGCAATGCGACGCAGACACTGTCGACCTATATCTACGACACGGGCTTCCGCTTCTTCAACGTCGGGCCGGCGAGCGCCGCGTCGGTGCTGATGCTCGCGGCGTCCGCGCTGCTGGTCTCGGGGTACGTATGGCAGACGGTTCGCAAGCGGCGCGCATGACGACGCGATCGGCGGGTATCCCGCGCGCCCGAACGGGCGTCGCATTCGGTCACGCGATGCCGTGGGCGCTGCGCGTCGTCGCGCTCGCGCTGTTGCTGCTGCCGTGCCTGTGGATGGCCGGCGCGGCCTTCATGCCGACGCTCGAACGCCTCGATCATCCGTTGCGGATCTGGCCGGCCGCGCCGACCTTCGAGCATTTCGCGTCGGTGTGGGCGAACGGGATCGGCGCGCCGCTGTTCAATTCGTTGCTGGTCGGCTTCGGCACGACGCTGCTCGCGCTGGCGCTCGCGTTTCCGGCCGCGTACGCGCTCGTGCGGCTGCGGTTTCCGGCGCGGCTCGACCTGCTGTTCCTGGTGCTCGTGCTGGCGCTGAAGCTGATGCCGCCGATCACGATCGCGGTGCCGCTGTTCGCGCTCGCGAAGCGGCTGCACCTGCTCGATTCGACGCTCGGCCTGATGCTCGCGTATCAGATCTACGCATTGCCGATGGCGATCTGGATGCTGCTCGCGTTCGTGCGCGACGTGCCGATCGAATACGAGGAAGCAGCGTGCATCGACGGCGCGGGGCTCGCGCGGCGGCTCGTGCAGATCGTGCTGCCGCTGTGCGCGCCGGGGCTGATCGCGACCGCGATCTTCGTGTTCATCGCCGCATGGAACGAATTCCTGATCGCGCTGCTGTTCGTGTCGACGCCGAGCCGTTTCACGCTGCCGCTCGCGATTGCCGGCTACGTGACGGAGAACGGCATCGACTGGGGCGACCTGATGAGCGCGGGGCTGATGGCGTCGCTGCCGACGCTCGCGGTGGCCGGCTATGTGCAGCGCTACCTGTTGCGCGGCTTCGCCGGCGGGCTGAAGTGATGCGCGGCGTGGCCGCGCCCGATGCTGCGCCATCACGCGCAACTGTCCCGCACCACCTGCGTGATCGGCACGACGCGCGTGCGCGACGGGCCGTCGAACGTCTGCATCCGGTCGGCGAGCAGGTCGATCGCCGCATGCGCGAGGCCGCGCGTGTCCTGTCGCAGCGTCGTGAGCCGATACGCATCGTATTCGGCGGCGGGGATATCGTCGAAGCCGATCACGCGCAGGTCGTCCGGCACGCGCAAGCCGAATTCGCCACGCGCGACGTCGAGCACGCCGAGCGCGAGCAGGTCGGACGAGCAGAACACGCCGTCGGGCCGCTCACTCGCCGCGAACAGTTGCCGCGCTGCGTCGATTCCGCTGGCATGCGTGTCGGACGGTGTGTCGATCACCTGCGCGAGCGTCGCATCGAATGCGTCGCCTTGCCCGATCGCCTGCTCGAACGCCGCGGCGCGCGACCGCGCGCTGTAGCTCGCGCCACGCGGGCCGACGAACGCGAGCCGGCGCGCGCCGGCCCGCACCAGCCGCTGCGCGGCGTGGGCGGCGCCCGCCGCGTTGTCGCTGACGACCACGTCGGCGCCCGGCAGGTTCGCTTCGCGGTTGATCATCACGACCGGAATCCGGTGTTCGAGATATTGCTGCGCGACCGACAGCGGCGGCGACGCGGACGTCATTACGAGGCCCGCGATCCGGTAGCTGAGCAGTTGTTCGAGCGATTGCCGGACCTGGCGCGGATCTTCCGCATTGGTCACGAGCGGCGTGAGCGCGCGCTGGCCGAGCGCGGCCATCAGGTCCGACAGCAGCCGCGCGCGGAACGGGTTCTCGAATCCGGCCGTCACGACGCCGATCATGCTGCTGCGCTGCGTGATCATGTCGCGCGCGATCAGGTTGACCTGGTAGCCCAGCGCCCGCGCGGCGACCATCACGCGCTCGCGCGTTTGCGGCGCGATGCTTGCCGTCGGCGAGAACGCGCGCGACACTGCGGAGCGCGAGACGCCGGCCCGCGCCGCGACATCCGACGCCGTCACCCATGGTTTTCTTTCCTTGTCATTCATCGATTCATGATCCCTTCGCGCCACGATACGTGCATGCCGCCTGCCGACTGGATGTCGGCGCTCGACGACGCGCGGCCGCTGCATACGCTGACCCTACCGGGCAGCCATGACACCTGTGCGTATACGGTCGACGATTCGCTGGTGCGCACGCAGCGTGCGCCGCTCGACGCGCAGCTCGCGCATGGCGTGCGGCTGCTCGACATCCGCTGCCGGCACGTGCGCGACGGGTTCGACATCCATCACGGCGGCATCGCGCTCGGCATGACGTTCGACGACGTGCTGGCAACGTGTACGCAGTTTCTCGATGCGCATCCGCGCGAATGCATCGTGATGTCGGTGAAGGACGAGTGGCCGGCGCATGCCTGCACGCGCGGTTTCGATGCGACGTTCGACGCGCATCGCGCGCGGCATCAAGGGTTGCGCTGGCACGCCGGCGGCACGTTGCCGACACTCGGCGACGTGCGCGGCACGGTCGTGCTGCTGCGGCGCTTTCGCAGCGGCCGGCCGCTCGGCATCGACCTGACCGCGTGGCCCGACAACGCGACGTTCACGATCGACCATCCGGACGGCGCGTTCGTGATCCAGGACGAATACCGCGTGCCGGTGGCCGCGTCGATCGCATGGAAGTGGCGCGCGATCGACGCGTTGCTGACGCACTTGCCGCTGCCGGACAGCGGCAGATGGGCGCTCAATTTCTGCAGCGGCACGGGGATGGGTGCGAATCCGTCGGTGGTCGCACACGGCGATGGCCGCGTGCCGGGCATTCATGCGCGGCTGGCCGAGCGCTTGCGCGAGCAGCCCGGCCCGTACGGCGCGATGCTGCTCGATTTCTGCGATGACGACGACTGGGCGCTGGTGCGCGCGCTGATCGAATGCAACGCTCACACGCCGGAGCAGGGCGCCTGGCGCAAGGCGTTTCGCTGTTAGTCAGCGAAGATTCGCGTTGAAGAACGCGAGTGCTTTCGCATCGAGCGATGCGTGGAACGCGGTGCGATCGAATCCCTTGGCGTCCGTGCAGATGTCGGGCGCGTCGTGGGTCAACTGCTCGGGGCACGGCGCGAGAAACGCGAAATGCGCTGAATTCGGCACGACGTGGAATTCGGGTCGTTGCGGCAGCAGCGCGGCCAGCGCGGGCGCCGTATCCGGCGTCACGCCGTCGCCGCCTGCCTCGGATGCCCAGAGCTGGATCGGCGCGCGGACGTTCTTCAGCGTGTCGGCGGTCGGGAATTCGTCGAGTGGATCGGCCAGCACGTAGGCCTTGATGCGCGGGTCGTGCGTCAGCGGCGCCTTCGGCAGGTCGCCGGCCCGGATTTGCTTGCAGATCGGCCAGGCCGGGTCGGGGCAGGCGACCGGCGCGTGCGCGAAATCCGGATTGCCGCCGGCCAGCACGAGGCCCGTATAGCCGCCGCGCGAAAAGCCGAAGAAGCCGATGCGGGCCGGGTCGATGTGCGCGGCATCCGGCGCGTGACCGAGCATGTAGTCGACCAGGCGCTTGATGTCGTCCGGGCGCTCGACGAATTCCTGCAGATCGGCCGCACGGCTCATGTCGGAGAACGTGTCGCCCGGATGGTTGATCGCCGCGACGACGTACCCCGCATCGGCGAGCGTTTCGGCCAGATCGTGGTGGCCGAGGAACGAGCCGCCATGGCCGTGCGAGATCACGACGAGCGGCAGCTTGTCGCCGGCGGTTGGACAGTCGCGGCGTCCTTTCAGTGTGTAAGGGCCGACCGTGAGCGATTGTGTGGCGTCCGCGCACGGTGTCCAGACCATCGCGCGCAACTCGGGGCCGGCCGCATCGGCAGGAATCCGAAGAAACTTGACGCCGGCCGCGTGCGCGACCGTGGCGGACAGGCAGAGCAGGGCAGCCAGCAGCCGGTTTTTCATGTCGATTCCCGAGGCAGGGGTGCGGCGCGCTTGTAGCGACTCACCCTATCGTTCGAAACGTCTGAAGTTTCGATTATAGTGACCGCCGTTCCCGACTGCCTCCCTGAATTGCCGTCATGTTTCCACCGATCCTGATTCGCCCCGCCACGCGGGAAGACGCGGCCGCGATGGCCGCCGTGGAAGTCGCCGCCGCGCAGCGTTTTCGCGAGATCGGCATGGCCGACATCGCCGACGGCGAGCCGACCGATGCGGCCGCCGTGCTCGTGCGGATCGACGACGGTCGCGCCTATGTGGCGGTCGATCCGCAAGGCACGTGCGTCGGGTTCGCGTTCTACCGGCTGCTCGATGCGCAGCGGCTGTATCTGGAGGAACTGGATGTCGCGCCGTCGCACGCAGGGCAGCGGATCGGCGCGCGTCTCATTGAACAGGTGATCGCGCGCGCGGCGCGGGAGCACGTCGAGCAGGTGGTGCTGTCGACGTTCCGTGACGCACCATGGAATGCACCGTACTACGCGCGCCTCGGTTTCCGGATCATCGACGATACGGCACTCGACGACGCGTTGCGCGCAATCCGCGCGCACCACGTCGCGCTCGGTCTCGATGAAACGCAGCGCGTGTTTATGCGTGCGGACGTGCACGCCTGAACCCGCGCTGTTCTACCGTCAGGCCGCGTCGCTCAGCGCCGGGTAGTCGGTGTAGCCCGTTTCGCCTTCCGCGTAGAACGTCTCCGGCACCGGCTTGTTGAGCGGCGCGCCGATTTCGAGGCGGCGCGGCAGGTCCGGGTTCGCGATGAACAGCTTGCCCCACGCGATCGCGTCGGCGCTGCCGTTCGCGAGCGCGGCCTGCGCGGTGTCGAGCGTGAACTGCTCGTTCGCGATCAGCGGGCCGCCGAACGCTTCCTTCAGGCGCGGGCTCAACTGGTCGCCCGAATACGATTCACGCGTGAAGATGAACGCGATCTTGCGGCGGCCGAGTTCGCGCGCGACATAACCGAACGTTGCCGCCGGATCGGAGTCGCCCATCGTATGCGCGTCGCCGCGCGGTGCGAGGTGCACGCCGACCCGGCCCGCGCCCCACACGTCGATCGCCGCGTCGACCACTTCGAGCAGCAGGCGCGCGCGATTCTCGATCGGGCCGCCGTACGCGTCAGTGCGGCGATTGGTGCTGTCCTGCAGGAACTGGTCGAGCAGGTAGCCGTTCGCGCCGTGAATCTCGACGCCGTCGAAGCCGGCGGCCTTCGCGTTTTCTGCACCCTTGCGGTATGCGGCGACGATGCCCGGAATTTCGTCGAGTTCGAGGGCGCGCGGCGTCACGAACGGGCGCGGCGGACGCACGAGGCTCACGTTGCCGCCCGCGGCGATCGCGCTCGGCGCGACCGGCAGGTCGCCGTTCAGGAACATCGGATCGGAGATCCGGCCGACGTGCCAGAGTTGCAGCACGATGCGCCCGCCGGCCGCGTGCACGGCCTGCGTGATCTGCTTCCAGCCTTCGACCTGTTCGTCGGACCAGATGCCCGGCGTGTCGGCATAGCCGACGCCTTGCGTCGTGACCGACGTCGCTTCGGTAATGATCAGGCCGGCCGACGCGCGCTCGGCGTAGTAGCGCGCCATCAGTGCGTTCGGCACGCGCGCCGCGCCCGCACGGGAGCGGGTGAGCGGCGCCATCACGATGCGGTTCGGCAGGGTCAGGTCGCCGAGGGTAACGGGATCGAACAGCGTGGGCATGGCAGATAACCTCTTCACGAAAGGCGGGGAAGCCGTCGCGTCATGTGCGACGGCGCCCCGCATGGCCGGTTCGGCCGTTGGCTAGAGTTCGCGGCGCAGTGCGTCGTGAAATGCGTCGATGACGGCCTCGTTGCGCTGGAAGAACGCCCACTGCCCGATCCGCGTCGACGTCACGAGCCCCGCGCGCTGGAGTGTCGCGAGGTGCGCGGAGACGGTCGACTGCGACAGCCCGCAGCGCGCGTCGATCTGGCCCGCGCAGACGCCGTGTTCGTACGGCAGCGTCTGCTGCGGGAAATGCTCGCCGGGCGTTTTCAGCCAGACGAGGATTTCCCGGCGCACGGGGTTCGAGAGCGCTTTCAGGATCGCGTCGATGTCGAGTTCGGTCGGCATGGAAAGGCTGGGTGTTCGGTCAGGCAAACGGGTATCGTCGATGTGCGAATCTTATATCGGATTTTTGCGATATGTTTGAAAGCACTGCCGGCAATGGGGTTGATAGCGTGTGACGATCGCGGGGGCGCATCAACGCCGGGCGCAGCGCCTGCAACCCGGCTGCCCGGTTGCAGGTTGCGTCGCCGACGATTTCCTATCGCTGCACGCGTAACATACGCGGCATTGTTCGTTGTGTTTACGGAGTCCTTTCATGTCTGTTCGGGCCGTCATATTCGATTTCGACCTGACACTGGCGGATTCGTCCGCCGCGATCATCGAATGCACCGAGTACGCATTGCATCAGCTGGGCGCCACCGGTCCGACGCCCGCGCAGATCCGCGCAGTGATCGGGCTGCCGCTGCCCGACATGTTCCATTCGCTGACGGGCGAAACCGAAGCGGCACGGGCCGAGGCGTTCGCACGGCACTTCGTGGTGCGCGCCGACGAGATCATGGTGCCGGGCACCCGCATCTATCCCGAAGTGCCGCCGCTGCTCGCGGCGTTGCGCGAGCAAGGGCTCGCCGTCGCGATCGTGTCGTCGAAGTTTCGCTACCGGATCGATGCGATTCTCGAGCGCAACGGCTTGCAATCGCTGGTCGACGTGTTGATCGGCGGGGAAGACGTGCAGCGCCACAAGCCGGACCCGGAAGGGCTCGTGCAGGCCCTGGCGCGGCTCGGTTTGCCTGCCGCGGCGGCGATCTACGTCGGCGACCACGCGGTGGACGCCCAGGCGGCCGAGCGTGCCGGCGTACCGTTCGTGGGCGCGGTGAGCGGCATGACGTCGTTCGACGCGTGGGCGCAAGCCGGCAAGCAGGCGGTGCCCACGCATATCGGCGAACTGCTCGGCATCGTGCAGCGGATGCAGTGTCGCGCGGGCGAAACGTGCGCCGACGCCGAACGCGGTGCGCAACCGGCCGGTTGACCCGTTTTCCATGATCGGCCGGCGGCGTGCGACGGATTCTGCGACCATCGCCGTTCAAGTCATATCCGCCACCCGAGCTGCCGCCATGTCCGTCATTTCCGTCGCGTTTTTCCGCATCCGACTTTCGCGCGTGCTGCCGGCCGCCCGGGCGCTGTCATATGCCGTTCCGCTCGTGCTGGCCTGCGCCGCCGTCGGCATGCTGGTCGGTGCGCAGCCGGCCGAAGCCATGACACCCAAGCAACGCGAACGGCTCGAAGCGCCGGTCAAGGCCGTCGCCGACCAGCGGCTGACCGTCGACACGCCGCAGGGCAGCGCGGTGCTGCCCGTCTACGCCGACCATCCGCTCGATCAGGCCGCGCCCGACGTTGTACGCGTATTCATCGTGATTCATGGCACGCTGCGTAATGCCGACGCGTACTACGCATCGGGGCGCAAGGTCGTCGACAAGGCCGGCTCGGCCGGCCCGGGCACGATGGTCGTCGCGCCGCAATTCCTGACACGCGCCGACATCCGTGCGTTTTCGTTGCCCGCATCGACGCTCGCGTGGACGCAAGAAGGATGGAAGGGCGGCGAACCGGCGCGCCAGCCGGGCCCGGTCAGCTCGTTCGCGGCGCTCGACGCGTTGCTCGCGCATTTCGCCGACCGCAGCCTGTACCCGTCGTTGTCGACGGTCGTCGTGATCGGTCATTCCGCCGGCGCACAGTTGCTGCAGCGTTATGCAGTGGCCGGGCGCGAAGGCGACGCGCTGTCCCGTACCGGCATTGCCGTGCGCTACGTGGTCGCGAACCCGTCGAGCTACCTGTATTTCGACGACGAACGGCCGAATGCCGACGCGCTGACAGGCGGCGCCTGTCCGCGCGCAACCGAATGGAAATACGGGTTGAAGTCGGCGCCGCCTTACGTTGCGTCGCAGGACGTGCGCGACCTCGAAACGCGTTACGTCGCGCGCCGTGTCGTGTACTTGCTCGGGCAGGCCGACACGAATCCCTATACGCATTTCATCGACCGTTCATGCGCGGCGATGGCGCAGGGGCCGTACCGGCTGGCGCGCGGGCTCGCCTATTTCGATTACCTGAAGAAGCGGCATCCGGACGATCTCGCGCAGCAGGTCGTCGAAGTGCCGGGTGTCGGACATGACGGCCTCGGCATGTTCACGTCCGTTTGCGGGCTGGCCGTGCTGTTCGGGCAGGCGTTGCCGCAGTCGTGTCCGGTCGTCGCCGGCACCGCGCCGGAACTGCGTGCAGCGGGGCAGTGAGCCCCCATGCAAGGCTCGCTCCGCGACGAAATCAATCGACCGGAAAATGCAGGCATCGTGCTGGGCTTCGTCTGCCACGCAGGCGAAGCGGACGACCGCCGTTGTAGGCGGCAGCCGCCCGTCGTTCGCCCGCGCGTTGCGGGGCGAGCCGCTTCATTCGACGGTGATCGTCTCTTTCATGTACGGATGAATTCCGCAGAACACCTTGTACACGCCCGGCTTGTCGAAGCGGAACGCGTACGTCTCGTCCTGGTCGAGCGCCTTCGAATGAAAGATGCCGGCGTCGTTGACGACGGTATGCGGCTCCGCGTCGAGGTTCTTCCACGTGATCGTCGTGCCGGCCTTGATCGTGGTCGACATCGGCGAAAACATGAAATTGCGGATCGTCACGAGCGGGCCGTTCGGGCCCTGCGCGAACGCGGCGGGTGGCGTGCCGGCGGCGGCGCCGCACAGGATCAGCGCCGCGACGATTCGAGAGCGTTGGAAGCGGATCATGTCGTTCTCCTTATATTGATCACGCGAGCGTCGCATCGTGCAGCGACGACGCGACCGGATGGCCGGCGAATTCGACGGTCGTCACGCCGAGCATCGACGGCAGCCGGTCATGCGGCACCGTGAGCGGCACGGGCCCCGGGCCGTTGCCGGCCGTCGGCTGCGGGAATGCGGTCGAGCGGGCGGTATGGAACGTCACGTTGCCCTCGACCTTCGACACGATCTGGTGGATGTGCCCGTTCAGCACGGTGACGGAGCCGAAGCGGCGCAGCAGCGCCATCGTCTGTGGCGCGTCGCCGGTGCCCCAGCCCCACGGTTCGTAGATGGTCCACATCGGCATGTGCGAGAACACGACGATCGGCGTGCTCGACGAGCGGCCTTTGAGATCCTGTGCGAGCCACGCGAGCTGCTCGTCGCCGAAGCTGCCGAGCCCGTTCGGCTTGAAATGCATCACGTTGACGAGTGCGATGAAATGCACGCCCGCGTGATCGAAGCTGTAATAGCCGCGGGTGTCCGACGCCTTGCCGAACCGGCCGAAATATTCGGCGCCCGAACCGTCGGTGACGTCATGTTCGCCGGGCACCGTATGCAGTTCCGGCACGCGCAGCGCGGACAGCAACTGCGACGCGTGGTCGAATTCCTCGGGCTTCGACAGGTGCGTGATGTCGCCGGTATGGATCGCCAGCGCGGGTAGCGCGGGCATCCCGTTGACGAGGTCGATCGTCTGCTTCAGCGTGGCCGACACGTCGGGATTCGCGTCCTTGTTGAAGCCGATGTGCGTATCGCTGATCTGCACGAACAGTGGCCGGCCCGCGTCCGCCGGGCGCGCTTCGCCGGTCTGCGCGAGCGCGAGGTCGAACGGCGTGAGGATGCCGCCCGACAGCGTGAACAGCGTGCCGAGCCCGCCGAAGGCCATGCATTGCAGGGCCTTGCGACGCGATGGGCGGGTGGGGGTCGATGAAGACATGTAAGCCTCGCATTCGTGTGACGAAACCGGACGGCCGGATCGTCCTGGAATAAGCCGGCGCCTTCGCATGCGATACCGGCGAAGCGGCGGATTTATTCCCGACCGTTGCGAGATCGAACACCCGTGTCGGCGGCCGGCGGGGCAGTGTGCGACTCCCGCCGGATGACCCGTCAATGTCCTGTAAGTGACACGTCACATTTGCGTCACGGCCGCCCGATAGCCTCCCACTCCGAATCCCCTCTCCGGAGCCCTTCATGCCGAACCTCGCGGCAACGGATACGGGCGGTGCGGTCGGCCACCGCACGCGCCCCCTCGGCCTCGCGCTGTTTTTTCCGGTCATTGCCCGCGGCATCGCCCATGTCGGCGTTCATCCCGGTGCCGACCTCCGCGTCATCGAGGAAGGCTCGGTGCTGTCGTTCGCGCCGCCGATCACCTCGCACCGGGTACTGCACGGACTGTCCTGATTCGCGCCGCTGCCGCGACGCTTGGCTGCGCGGCACGCGGCCGGACCCATCGATTTTCAATTCAACACAAGACACAAGACGCTACCGATGGATATCAGTTTCTTCGATCCGAATCGCACCGCCAACGCGTCCGCGTGGCGCGTGCTGCCCAACCGCTGGGACGCGATCGCGTTTCCGCTGATCATCGGCATACTCGCGATGGCGATCGTCGGTTTTCACCAGACGATGGCGCCGATCGGCGTGCTGCAGACGCAGAAGATTTCGCTCGATCCGTCGAACCTGCCTGAATACGCATTGCGCACCACGCTGCGGATGCTCGCCGCGATGATTGCGTCGCTCGTGTTCACGCTCGTCTACGGCACGCTCGCCGCGAAAAGCCGCCGCGCGGGGATGGTGCTGATCCCGATCCTCGACATCCTGCAGTCAGTGCCGGTGCTCGGCTACATCTCGTTTACGGTCACGTTCTTCCTCGCGCTGTTTCCGGGCCGCGTGCTCGGCGCCGAGCTGGCCGCGATCTTCGCGATCTTCACGAGCCAGGCATGGAACATGACGTTCAGCTTCTACCAGTCGCTGCGCACGGTGCCGCGCGACCTGGACGAAGTGTCGCGCGGCTTCCACCTGACGTCCTGGCAGCGCTTCTGGAAGCTCGAAGTGCCGTTCTCGATGC
>Ga0268252_1000473_pt1 | contig 25702 bp, 30 predicted proteins | sample AgamicMgSfrz_FD_200244 | JGI IMG/M metagenome (GOLD analysis project Ga0268252, IMG submission 200244) | Agave microbial communities from Guanajuato, Mexico - Mg.Sf.rz (v2) (version 3) | ecosystem: Host-associated > Plants > Phyllosphere > Phylloplane/Leaf | place: Guanajuato, Mexico | collected... | reverse complement strand
TAAAAAGAAGATAAGCCCATATCCGATTAAAAAATATAAAATTACAAAAAACACTCCTAGCACCTCCTCTACATGCTGAATTCTAGAAAGATAGCTACAATACCAATAATCGTTAAAAATCCCAGGACATTAAGTCCTGTTGTCTTTAAAGCTTCCTTTAGCAAAGAATCACCCTTTCAAAGCTCTTTTTTCAGCTATATCAATTCCCACCATACCTACACTAAACACCAACATTAAAAGAACACCAATTACGATCATGGAAAATCCTCCTATTCGTGTAATGATTCAATATAAGCCTGTAACTTTCTTGTTTCTGTTCTTGTTAATTCATTAGGTGACATCATGAAGAATGAATTACGTCCAACCTTTACTTTTCTGTGGTCGCGGAATTGTTCTCTTCGTTGCCAATGCATACAATCATAAGGAATTAAGATATAACCCATTTTCCCCGCCATATCCTCGGCTAGTTGCAATTGTTTAAAGAAAATGTATTTGTTGTACATCTTCGCTAACTTTTGCGCTGGTATGCTAGGATTAAGGTATAAAAGACTTTGTGGGTCTTTATCTCCGTATTTTGTCGGTGGAATTAATGAGTATGTATTCATATGGCTTTTATCTCCCCTAAACTGTCATTTTTTCTTTATCAAATACTTTTTCTAAAGCGATCGTAGTTTTTTCTTCCTTTTTTTGTTTCCCTTTGCTTTTACCCCTTGCTCTATCGTGTATCATTTCGAGTTTTTCGAAAAACTCGTCACTTGCCTTTTCTGTTGATGGTAAAGGGAATCCCTTAACCATTTGATGAGTATCGTATAATTCCAAATCAAATATTTTCTTCGCTCGGCTCATTGGTAAGAATGCTTTGTTTAAAACCGTTCCCTCCTGGTAATCAGTAAATCTAATATGAAAACCTTTCGGTGTTTTTCTTACATCAACCAGGACTTCTACAATTTGTCTAATACGACTATCAACGTTAGAAATATTAGGTGAACAGTACATTTGAACGCTTCTCATTTTCCCTGTATAAATCATTACTTCAGTAGCAATACTTTGCCCATGCTTTGACCATTTTCGGTTACTGAATGCCATGTGAGCCTCGTCCCAACAACAAATACTTCCCTGGGCTTCCGCTACTTCATACCAATCTGTGTAATGATCCATAGGCTTTGAATCTAACAATTGATAATTCGAGAACAATTGTATTTCTCCGCCCATTTGCTCGACTCTCATTTTCCAATAGTGTGCTAAAACTGACATGAGCAACGTTTTCCCCTGGCGCAAAGGCGCTTGAATAAATATGTGGAAAGCCATTACCTTCTCATTCCTTTCTCCGCCATGACGATTGGTTTTGGTGGTTTTGGGATTAATGCTTCTATTGTTTGAATGTAATAATGAGGGTCTGCTACTGCGATTTTGCTTTCATCTTTTATAAATTTGATTACATCTTTGTACGGGTTTTCGTCTCCGTGTAAATATGTATTTTCTCCTAGTTTTTGTAGAAGGATAAGCGCCCTTACCTGTGTTTCTTGTAATTCCTGGGCTTTATCTTTCATTACTTCAATGACTTGTTTTATATCCGAAACATGATCTACCTGCGGAAACAAATTGTCTCCTATTGCATTTTGTAACTTTTCAGCGTTAGTTGTTGGGTTTGACACCTTTCATTCTCCTTTCTACTTGTCTGTTTTTTGATATGACTGTGTAGGTACTTCTTGTTGTTGAGCCTTACCATTCGAGCAACTAACCGCACCAAATACGATGATGAAAACAATGATAACGATTGATAAAATTACGTTCATGATATTTAAGTTGCTTTCTGGTGGTTTTGGTCTGAAATTCGTTATTTTCGTTAGTACCAGGCTTTTTTCTAATTGAGCGAGTCTTTTTGTTTCTGTGATAGATTGAGTCGGCGCTCTATAAAAGAAATTTCTTCCTGTCGCACTATTTGTGATGGTACAATCTTCAATCGGTACTACATATTCACCGATAACCATTAATTTATCTTCTTCAATCACATTAATTCTTTTAATATCAGATGTTTTCTTTTCATCATCGAAAACAATTAACACGTCATTTGTACTCGGTTCAAAATCCTCTTCTCTCATTTTTTGTCTACTAAATTTACTTAGCATACTCACCATTCACACCTACCCTATTACGTCTTTTTGTTGTTTGTTTTTTGGTTTCCTATTGTGAATCTTTAGTCCGATTAATACAGCTGTAACAAGTCCTAGCCCTGCTGATAGGCTAATCGCATACATGTATAAAATTGCATCTACCACCATTTCACGCCCTCCTTAGCACTGTAATAAATTCGCATGATTGACCTAAAAATAATTAATCCACCTAACAGGGTAGCCGATAACAAAGCCGATACAATAACGCCCTGCCATGCTCCGGGCATATCGCCGAAAACGGAAAAATACTTCCCTATGTCGATTCCTTGCGAGGTGATTTGATTAAGCGCTCTTAATTTCTCTAATCCTAAATCTAAAAAGCTATGGAAAGGATTGAAGATAGAATCTACAAAGCTTCTTAATTTTCCTTTTAGCTCTGAAAAAGTAAAGTCTTTCATATCCATAAAATCAATCCCCACCTACTCTTATTGATGAAACATATTTAATGGCTGCAATGACTGTGGTGTACCAAATGATGAACATTAATATTGTCGCAACTGCATTCAACTGGAATGGTCCTAACATAGAAAATAGTTTCCCTATTGTTTCGGAATAACCGTGACCACTCGAACCTCTAGGAGTGTAATTAAAGCTTGCTAGTGTTCTTCCGAATCCTACGATCAATGACCATAACAATTTCATGGTTTCGAAAATTATTAAGAATAGCTTCACTACTATTACACCGATTTGATAGAGGAAATATAGAAACGCATCAATTACGGCAAAAATTACACCTACAATCATTTTTAGGAAATCAATAACAGGTTCGAAAATCTTATATAGTAACTTCCCTAGCCATTTAATAACGTCCCATAAGACGCCGAATAGCTTTTTAAATGCATCTCCTATTAATCCCATTCAATCACCCTTTAGAAGTAAAACTGGATTGAATTAACTCGATGATTTTGTCCGCAAATATGAATACCGCTAACAAGAAAATAACAGGAGCAATGACTAACATTAATTTAGAAAAAACTAGAGAGATAATTGAATCTAATAAAAACGAACTACTCACTTTTAATCTCTCCTTTTCTTATTTTGAATAGCATTATATAAAAACGTAATAATCGGTTTATGATATATGAATGCCAATCCTAATAGTGTTAATGGTGCAACGATTAGAAGAAGTATCATAGCAACGTCTATGACATCTTTTACACCAAAAGGCATCTTTACATCATATTCAACTTCTAAAGCATCCGAGGAAGGCTTGTCGGTCTTCTCTTTGCTCTTTTCTCCCTCTACATTGTTTTTATTAACCGCACTTACCTGGACTTTATAAGACTTGTCATTTTCTAAGTTTTTTACGATTAATTTGCTAGAGGTTAACGGTTTGTCATTAATTTTCTTGCCGTCCACATAGACGTTATAGCCTTGTAAATAAGGTGAATTCACATCATCCCAGGCAATGACTATCTTTTTATCTTGTGGCGTTAGAAATACGTTTTCGGGCGGTTTGATAACGGGCATCAATGTTGTAGCGTTTACGCTAGTTCCCTTTGTTTCCCCGCCGTTTTGGTCTATTGATTTAACTGTAAATGAATAATCTTTACTTGCATCTAATCCGTTCACAACATAAGAAGTTGTTTTGTTATCAAGATTTGCTATGATCTGTTTTCCTTGATAGATTCGTAAACCTTTAAAATTCTCTTCCCCTTCGGGGTTTTTCCAATTCAAAGTTACTTTATTTGCTTCGGGATTTGCTTTTAGATTAGATACGTCAGAAACAAGTCCATCGTCACCATACACGGATATCCAATGGAATTGCGTGCTATCTCTACCACTATTCCCTACAACTACATATCTCGCTTTCTCCAAGACACCAAAATCCCCACGAGGTCCATCTGTTTTCAATGTCCTTACCATTCGGAAATTAGAATCATAAAAAGATAAGTAAGCAAAATGAATTCCGCCATTCGCTGAATATGTAAAGTTTTTTATATAAAATTCTTTTCCTAAATCAGCGATTACTTCCCTTGAATATAAATAACTATAAGAATCTTCATTCCCTTTATAAATACTACCTTTTCCGTAATTGTTTTTATAAAATTGCTTTCCTGCTAATAAATCAGTTGTTTTTGCACTTGCAAATGTCGGAATCGACAAAACCGTCACAATAGCAAGTGATAACATCAAAATGTACTTCTTAAATGCCAATAGATTACCTCCCTTCTATTTCTTCTTTTGAATAGAATTGTATAAAAACGTTACTATTGGCTTGTAATAGATGAAAGCTAGTCCTAATAGTGTTAGTGGTGCAACGATTAAAAGAAGCATCATAGCAACGTCTATGACGTCTTTTAAACCAAATGGCATCTTTACATCATATTCGACTTCTAAAGCATCAGAGGAAGGTGTTTCCGTTTTCTCTTCGCTTCTTTTTCCTTCAACATCTATTTTATTTACTGCACTTACTTGGATTTTATACGCCTTATCATTTTCTAAATTTTTAACGATCAATTTACTTGAAGTTAATGGTTCTTTATTTATTTTTTTACCATCGACATATACGTTATATCCTTTTAGAAATGGAGACTTCACATCATCCCAGGCTACAACTATCTTTTTATCCTGTGGTGTCGAAAAAACGTTTTTGGGTGGGTCGATAACGGGCATTAAAGTTCTAATACTTTTGGTTATACCGTTGGTTTCACGTCCGTTTTTATCAACCACCGACATTTTAAAAGTGTAATTCTTTCCCTCTTCCAAATTCTCGACAACATAAGAGGTAACATTGTCACTAAGATTAAAGGTTTTTATCTCTTTTCCATCTTGGTATAACTTGGTTAATGTAGCATTGCTGCTATTTGCTGGGTTCTCCCAACTCAATGTAACCTTCTTATAATCCGCTACCGCTTTTAAATTAGAAATTTCGGGTATGTACTCTTTCCCTAATGCTTTAAAAGTAACGATTTTTCCTCCGCCACTTATAGAAACCTCTATATAACGAACGTCCTCCCTTTTCACACTAGGTTCGTATTTATCTCCAGGATGACTTGAACCTAAATATCTAAACTCATAACCCGAACCATACCATACCAATGTATTTTTCGAGTTATACAGTCTTACTGTTAAAAAACCGCCCGATGCTGATGTGTTTTTCCCGAAAATATAAAGTGAGTCGATACTATAAGAACCACCTAAATCATAACGAGATGCATTGCTTGAAAATTCTTTTCCGTTAATCATACCTTTTGATACATCTGTATTTGATTCCGCGCTTGCGAAATTAGGAATAGCAAAGCAAAACATCATAGCAAAAACCAATAAAAAACCGCATTTTTTTAAGTTCAAGATTTCCCTCCTTCCTTCTAGAATTAAAAATTAATTTAAGAACATTTGGATTCCATGTTAATAAATAACCCCTTTGTTGATTTGAAGTATTCCCGCATAGATTCAAGTTTCTTAGATTCTTCTTCTGTTAAAGAATGCTTTTTCTCTAATTCCGTTGTGAAATCTGCAAAAGAATCATTCAATACTTGCAAACTCTGAAAATATTTTTTTAGATCTCTTTTTTTAATTGTTTTCAATGCAATCACTCCTTAATCGGGACTCTTTTTATAATCAACCATCGGTGGAAGGTTCGTTCCTCCTGGTTTTGGTGGATTTCCTCCTCCGCCAGGTTTTGGTGGATTCCCTCCGTCTCCGCCAGGCTTCGGCGGATTCCCTCCGTTATCCCCTGGTTTCGGTGGTTTCGCATCGTTTCCGCCAGGTTTCGGCGGTTTATCGTCATTCCCGCCAGGTTTCGGTGGTTTGTCATCATTTCCGCTCGGCTTCGGTGGTTTGTCATTGTCCTTGTTTGGTTTAGGAGGTTTTGGCGGTTCTTCCTTACCTTTATCTTTTGGTTTTGGCAAATCCCCTGTCGGCTCTTTAGGTTTGTCTTGTGTCCAACCCGATTTCTCGGTTTCGCCAGGCTTCGGCAATTCCTTCGGTGTCTCGGGTAAATTGTCCAATGGATTCCCTATGTCAAAACCGCCCGAATCGTCTTTTTTCTCTTCTATCGGCTTCGCTTCTTTCTTTATATCGTCAGCCGTGAAATTTGAGTCTTTCAAGTCGGGATTATCTTTTATATCGGGCATGTGATTTTCCAAACCGCCTGTATCAATACCAGGCATATCGGGTATTGGTGGAGGGCTTGGTGGGTCGGGTGTCTTCCCTATAACTTCAGACATCTTATTCCCGATTTTATCCGCGAAAATATCTGATACTTTATCCCAATCGGGCGGTGGTGGAATCTTATTTCCTACTTCATCAAGTTTGCTTAATAATTTTTTGAAATAATCTTCCGGATCATAAGGTTTTTTGTTTCCTCCGTTGTCTCCGCCTTTATCCTCTTCTTTCTTTGAATCGTCAATATCACCCGAACCTTGAGGTTTATCTGGTGCTCCTTCACGTGTACAAATACCATCATTCTTTCCGTCAAGGTCTGCATAGTCATTAGGGTCTTGTATTCCGAGGTCGGGTAAATCGTAATATGTAGCCATTTTCCCAGAATAAAACGTACTTCCACCGCCTCCGCCGTTTTCCTTAAACCCTTTAAGTCTAAAACGTGCGTAAGCTAAAACTTTTCCGTTATGAAAGACGTAAAATGCGTACGTCCCATTCTGATTCCAGTTAATAGGGAACTCATTCTTTTCTTGCTCCGGTCTTCCCCACTTGCTTTTTCCGATATAGAAAGTACAATCGCTCACGAGCATTAATTCGCTCAACTGAAAACTATATACATCTTTCATATCGTTAACCTTTAACATAAGACTGTACTTACCGTTAACAACGCCGTTGTTCTCGATGGAAATGTTTTTGCTACCCAACAATTCAAAAGATGGGCCGTCGGCAAATGCTGACCTTATATTTACGAATGGCATGAGGAATACCATGAAACACATTAACGTTTTGAGTACCGTATGTTTTTTTATCATTTAAAAAACCTCACGTTTTTTGTAAAAAAAAGAGACAATAAAACGTCTCTTTTTTAGTTGTTTTTCCCGCCAGTTCGGAAAGAGTTTAAGAATAAAGAAATGAACTTAGGTGCAACTTTAAATGCAAGCCCTAAAAGAACGAATCCCGCAACTACTCCTACTAAAGCCATAGAACCTACAACAACGTCTGTAACTGTGAATGGTAATTTAACTCCTGTTAAATCAAGCATAATTTGAAAACCTCCAGTGATTTTTATATTTCACTAGCAAAAGTTCGCTAGAGAATGTCAGTCATAATAACGAACGTCATATTCGTCTTTTTCTTCTTGCTCATCATGATTTTTTGTGAAAATGTTCTTTATAATGTCGATAGTTTTTTCAACTGCTGGGAAACACATTGCAATCATTATCCCTGGTGCAATCAAGAATAAAATCCACTTCATGATTTTCCAAAAGTAAGCTAAATTATCCCCACTAAGAAAGGCTTGATATGGTGGTATATCCATAATTAACTACTCCCTTTCGATTTAACGGCTCTAATGATTACCTCTAATAATTTCCCTACCGCATAAATAGAAACCATAATCACGGCGAAGGGTGCTGCTAGTTTCAATAAGAAACCAAAGTTACCCCAAAAAAAATCGAAATCAAATGCACTACTCATATTACCCACAATATATTTCGCTCCTTTCTATTCCTTCGTCCTTTGATATACACCGAGCAACGTAAATACTAATGAATAGGTAACAAAGAATGAAAGGATTGAAAGCATAACTTCTACATTACCGAAAACCGTCTTTAACGCTTGAAATACAAGCCCTCCTAATCCCATTTGTTTCTCCTCCTGTTCGCAATAGCATTCATAATGATGATTGAAAGAGGATAGATAGAAAAACATGCTACAAAGAATATGAGGTAAATATAAAAGACGTCTTTAGGCGTTCCGAATACGACATCGTACATCTTAAAATCTCCTTGTGAAATTGTTATAGATCATAACAAACAAAATGCATGTAAGAAGAATGATCGTTATAATGTCACCCAATGTTATTGAATGAGAAATAACGAGCGTACCGCCATCAGTCGGAATAAGTGTTTCATTCATTTGTTACCACCTCTTTAAAAGAAATAAAAAAGGGACAAGTATACTCTTTCGATAAGAAAGACACACTTGTCCCTTGTTACACATACATCTATAAATGCACATATACAACTCTAATAAGAATGTGTATAATAGCACATATAGTTGATGTGAGCTTCGGCTCGGTTTTGAAGTATGTCGGTACTTCTTAGCCCTTACTTGGTGCTACCAACACCTTGTAGGACTCGGCTATTTTTTTATGGAATAAAATTGACTCGAAATATATCTGTTCCTTATGATAATCATTTTTATTTCGTAAAGGAAGTACCAAAATTATTTAGGTATATATTAAGATTGATGAATTTTCATTTTCCCCAAAAACTTTTTTTCGGTTTTCTCTTCATTAATTTTATAACTATACACGCTATATATTTAATACCCCTAAAACCCCAGTATCTACCGTACCCAACAAAATACTAAAGTGTGCGCATGAATTTTTTTAGTTATATATATAACGATAAAATACCGCACGTTTTTATGTAATAAATTTACATTTTTAAACAAATAAAAAAGACCGGATTTTTCATCCGATCAAACTGTTTTTTTATCCTATAAACTACAAAAAATTACCTTATACCTCTTCTATATGATGTCTTTCTAAGATGAAAAACTTTTTCTTTTTGAAGTTTTAATTTTTTTTCTTGCTCTCTTTCTTTTGAAAATTCCCCACTTATAACATAGAATAATAATTCCAAAATATGATAAAGTATCAAAAGTAAAATCAACGTACAACCAACCATCATTATAATTTCACTATAATTCATATTAATCTCCGCCTCCACCATCACAACTAGAAGGACTATCATAATTAGAACAACTATCATTATTGTTATTTGTATCTGAAAACGAACTACCTACGACTACGCCTGTAACAAAAGATGAAACATCATCATCAAAATATGTACTTCTTTTTTCTCCCACCTGTCTGAAACGATTAGAATTTCTTCTAGAAGTTCTAACAATATTTGTTTCATCGCTAGAAAATTCAATGTGTTCCTTAGTTAAAGTTATCTTACCAGAAGAAACTTTATTGTCTTTTAAATAATCAATACTTTTATCTATATCCCTGCTAGAAAGACTTGCATAATCACCAACTAACGTTCTGTGAATAATTTTTATTAAAAAGAAAACAGTCCAAAAACCAACTATACAAGCCAACAAAATATTAATACTTGAATTTACGAAAATACCCAAATCCATCAAAAAACCCCCTCTTTAAATTCGATTTTAACTACATATGGATAATACAATTTTCGAAAAAAACTATGATGCCGTTCGGGTTTGAATTGCTTCTAACACTTTATTTTTCCACTTGATTACATCTTCTTTTGAAATACCTAAATCTATTAATTCTTTTGGAATGAAACTGTTATCTAGCATCCATAAAGATAATCTTTCCAATGCTACATTTTCATTTCCGAAGTTATAGCAATGCTCATATCCTTTTTGATTAGTTTGTGTTTTACCTGTATATTTCCCTAAATAGTAATATCTTCTCTTACCTGCTTTCACACTTGTTAAAAACGCCACAAACGGCACCTCCTGTATTTTTTCTCGAAAATATATACAAACATGTATTCGCGCACCGATAAACCTGTTCGTATTAAATTAAAAAAAAGAAAGAAAACGATTAGTCTTTTTTTAAATTCTTGTTGTAATAATCCATGATGATTTTGCTTGCTATTTCATTCTTATTCCCTTGTTCTTCTAACGCCCAAATTACTTTCTTTGGGACTTTTACAAATATGGTATCAATCTTATCTTCTAAAGGTTTCCTGGGTCTTGGCACTATAAAATCCTCTTTATCTCTTTATTATCATCCTCTTTTCTTTTTCTTTTTTCTTTTTATTTTTTATCAGTATAGCATCAACTATATTTCTTTATAAAATCTTCTAAAGCAAGTTCTACGATCAATGATTTTTTCTTTGTTAAATTTTTCTCTGCTATAAAATCATCAAACATATTTTGAGTGTTTGTGTTCAAGAAAATGTTATTTCTTTCATTTCCTGTTTCCCTCTCGCCTATACGATCATATAACCCTTTTTCTACTTTAGTATCAACTTGTTTAAAGTTGCTTATCATTTCTCTAATGATTTCTATCTCTTCATTTGAGAAAGGATTACTTGTCATAAAATTGTTGTAAGGTTGTTCTTTTGGGGTTGTTTCGATGTTGTTAACTTGTTCTTCTATTGTTGTTTCATCGTTCAAAAGTTGTTCCCCATTTCCTTTTACCCAATGTTTATTTATTGCGATATAACCCGCTTTTTTTAGCTTAGTGCGAACTGTTGAATCACTTACACCTAAATGTCTAGCCACGTCTTTCATTAATACGCCTTTATCTAACTGACTTATAACCCATTTTGCATCCATTACCCTACACCTCCATATCAATAAATTCAAATTTAATAATTATATACTAATTATACCATGTAAACAACTACCAAACAACAAATAAACAACAATATTACAAGTTTTTAACAACTACATAAAGACAACTTAAATCACTTAAAAACACTTAAATAACAACTTAACAACTACAAAATCGTTAAAAGGGGTAGAACCATTTATTCTGATTAAATCTTCAAATGAACAATATAATACAAAAAATAATAAAGAGGTGATTTGATATGAAAACATTTTTAATTACATTTGTAGCTACTTGTTTAGCTAATATTGTGAGTCACTACATAATTTCTGTTTTATAGAAAATAGAATAATAATGTTCCGCTGCGCTTCACGTCTAAAGGGATTCTTAGGTGCTAGCCTTCTAATACCCTTTAGACCTTTGCGATAGCAAAGAAATGTAGTTGGGTGTAGTTTCTAAATTAAAACTACACCCCTAAACTACATTATTTGATAAAACGTTGCTATATTAATGTTTTAAAACACTTTATATCTTGAATTGGTGTAGTTTTGGTGTAGTTTTAGATGTTGATATAATAAGGATGGTGTAGTTTTGGTGTAGTTTTATTTTCATTAAAAAACCGCTTAAAACCTTGTTATATCAACGTTTATTGTATTATTGGTGTAGAAAGTGTAGTAAAAATCAATTCGGTGGGATTAAACAATAAAAAAAGTAAAAAAATACCATAAAATATTGTTTGGTATAAAAGAAGTGAAAAAAACTACACTTTCTACACCTTTTCTTATTAAAGCTTGAATTATCAAGGTTTTATACTATTTTCAAAACTACACCAAAACTACACCAAATAAAAAAAGAGAAGTTTTTCAACTTCTCATTCTCCACTTGGATCATAAACCGATACACCCATATAGACTAGTCCATGTTTCGTTCTTCGTTCACCTGTTGTGAATTTCAAGAAACGTTCTTTGAATGTTCTACTATTACAAACCTCAAATCCATTTTGCTTACAAAAATCTTTATAAGCTTCATATGTCTTTTTGATAGGGAATGTATATTTACTATCAAATTCACAACATTCATTAGCGAATTCACTTACATTGTTTGAGGATTTTGACCATTCTTCTTTTATTTCAAGGCTTCGTTTACATTCTGTAAATTTCTCGTTTTTTAAGGCTTCGATAAAACTATTAATACAATGAGTTATAACTAATTCGCTTTCTTCCTTATAAGCTGATACGAGTTTATTTACATCTTCTTTAGTAGGTTTGTAAGGCATTTCTAAGAATAACATACGTGTTGAAATTGCTTCGGTATCATCTTTGAATCGTGGTAATTTATTGGCTGAAAATAGTAATCTAGCAAAGTTTTCGAATGAAAAACCGTCTTCTCCTTTGAATTCAGCAAATATTGTATCTCCACCGGTTAAACCTTTTAATTCAGCCGATTCTTTGAAAAAATCTGCATCTATATCACCACAAGCGTTTAAATGTTTATTTAGTAATGATGATTTTGCGAAACGATTTTCTACTAATGACTTTAAAGATGCTGTTGAACAATTTTCGCCACCTACAAAATACTGAAACATTTCAATGATTCTTGATTTGCCGTTTTTTCCGTCTCCTGTCATGATTAGGATTCCTCGTGGGTTTTGTCTTTTATAAAAACATGAACCGAGATATTGAAATAACATCTCTTTTTCTCCCTCATTCATGAAAGGTGATAAGGCTTCAATTGTTTTTGTTGGTTTTTTATCGCTTTTAAATAAATCCTCATTGAATTTATGAGGGATTTTTGTTGTTGAGTAATCTTTTGGTTGGAATGACTCGATAAATCTTCCTTTTTCGTTTCTAGGATCGTTAGGGAAATAGTAAGTTCCGTTTTTGAAAATAACAACATTGTGTTTTTGATTAAAAGGTAAATCAGAACCATAAGAGAATGTTGTATCTTTTAGTAATTCAAGGGCTGTATTTCTTTTTGAAATGCTAAAAGCTGGCTTGATTTTCTTTGTGATTATACTTTTTATGAATGCATCTGCATGTTGTAGCCACACACCATTGTTTTCGTCGTAAACTGCGGTCATGACAGAGTTATTTATCAATTTGTATTCTTCACAGATTTCATCTACTAAAGCAATGTTATCAATTTCATATGTGACTTTCCCATGTATGGATACATTCTTTATAATATAGTTATTTTTTGTATCTTGATTTTGGGTTTGGATTTCATTTATACTATTTGTAGAATGTTTTGAAACAGACGTTTTTTCAAAAGTTTGGGGGCTAACCTCTTTTGAAGAATCGTCTTTTTTTATGCCGTTTACAACGGTGAATATTTTTTTATCTGAAGTGCTTTTCATACTTTTTTATTCCTCCTAAGTAATATTTCATAACTTCATATTTTGCATGTGTATCATCAGATAGTAGAATATCAATTTCGTATTCTAAAACTGGTAACTTATGATATATGAAGTGAAACAATTCTGTTTCGGTTGTGAATTCGAATTGTTTTAAAGTATCTTTGAAGAATCTTTCTCGATTGAGTAATAATTGCAACAAATGATTTTCTAAATGCTTTATTTCTTGCATCTTTTTATGTATGGCTTTTTGTTTAGCTATTTCTTTTTGCATGTTTTTGTTGTTTAGATTTACATCTAATTTTAATTCTTTTAAAAGAAAAGACTCTGCTTGTTTGTGTGTCCATCCATGCAATAGCATCAGACCAGAAAATTGGTCTATTGGTCTTCTGTTTCCGCATCCTGCAAAACAATAACAATTGTTATCTGATACATTTACAATCATGCTATCTTTATCATCTGCATGAAATGGACACTTGCACATGTAATTCTTTCCTCGTTTTTTTACTGTTACTCCACAATAGCTTTCTAAAAAATTTATGATTGGAAGTTTGCTTTTTATTAGATCGCTTTTTTGCATTTCTTTACACTTCTTTATCGTTGCTTATAAGTTTTATGTGCTTCGCTAAACTGTGCCCTCTTTGATAGAAAACATCAATTAAGCCTTTGTTTTCTAATCCTTTTAACGCTCTGTTAACGCTTGATTGGGATATGTTGCAACTTTTTATGATTTCTTCGTGTTTGATTTCGGTATGTCTTTTCCCGCAACCTCTATGTTGAAGGTAAAGCAAAACTAATTTTTCGGTTGAAGTTGTATGTTCTACTTTGAAAATTTCTTTTACTGTCAATTGGTTATCCTCCTATCAAAAAATGCTATATTTCAACTTTATCAGACAAAGTTTAACCTGTCAAATTGAAAAGTAAGTTGTTTTTAATAGAATTAGAATTAACCCTTTAGTAACGATGGTTGTAACGGATTCCCTACACTTCGTTATTCTTCGTTTTATTTTTTGCGAAGAATATTTATTTTTCCTTGTGAATCAGCAAGGAAATGCAATCTTCGTTATTTTGATAGTGTATTTTCATATTCCTTTATAATTTTGTAGAATGATGTTTTTTTGAGATTTAACATTTTGCTGAATTCCACACCTTTAATTTCTTCACTTTTCCACCGATCATAATTATCTTTTAAAATCTTTTGTTGTTCTTTAGATAAGGTTTCTAGTTTTATGACTGGACGACCAAATTTTTGCCCTTTTCTTTTGGCTTCTGCAATTCCTTCGGCTTGTCGTTGTTTGATTTTATTTCTTTCTTGTTCGGCTACATAAGAAAGTAATGATAAAAATTGGTCTTCCATTAACTTTCCCATGTCCCCCATATCCTTGAATTTTCTACTATCGAATAGTGTCTCGTTGTCTAAAACTACAATGTCGGCTTTCAGTTCCCTGGTTATATACTTCCATTCGGTTATGATGCCGTCATAATTCCGCCCTAGACGGTCTAGGGAATCTATGTGTAATAAATCCCCTTCTCGGATTATTTTCTTCATAGATTGATAGCTAGGACGGTCAAAATGCTTCCCGCTTTCTTTGTCTATGAAAATGAATCGGTCTTCTATTTGTAAATCTTTCATTTTCTTTAATTGTCGTTCGATATTTTGGTCTTTTGCTGAAACTCTTATGTACCCAATATTCATTTTGTTCCCCCTGTATAATTGATAAAATGCTAGCCCTACAATCCCTTTAGACGTGTAGCGATAGCGTAACTTTTATTGGTAAGGTATTTTTATGGAATTGAAATCTAGTCCGAAAATACTAGTATTCCAAATTAGATAGATAATTAGAATGAAAAATAAAGATGCGAAAAGTAAAGTATACAAAGCTTGTAACGAATCCTTCATTGTTTATTCTCCTTTTTATAAAATCTAAATCCTATTATAACAATAGCGTTCGTAAAAGTCTGTAATAAGTTGTGAACGTCCATAACTTAATGTACACACTTTTGCGAACGCAAAAATGATATTCTGTTTTCATTTCGTAAAAGTATACTTTTTTAAACTATTTTTTCTTTCTCCAAAAAGAATGACTTTTCATCAATTTGTCTTGATTTAGATATTTTTGGTGTGTTATTTCATTTGAAAAAACTGTGTTCTTATACCATAAAGTAAGGATTATACAGAACGTAAGATATAAATTGAACCAAGTGTCTATAACGGTATTTGAATTCATTTTTTCCTCCTGTGTATACTTTTTTAAACGAATATTTTTATGAAAGCCATAGCGGTGTATATAAAAGAAACGCATGAAACAAAAGTTATCATCGGAATTATGAAACATGTCAGGGTGTCTTTGTCGATTCCTTTTTCTTCACTTATTTTTTCAATCATTTTTTTCATTTTCATTTATCTTTCCTCTCTAAAATTCGTTTGTAATAAAATAGGACGACGACAAGAGAAATTCCTGGTGCCATTTTACCTATAAAAATGAAAATTTCATCTAAGTTCATTTTGTTTCTCCTTTTCATAAAACAAATTCTTCTTCTTCGTTATCTCGCTCTAAATATTCTAGGTATCTTTTTCTAACTTTTCGATTCTTGTAGAAAGATAAAGCAATAAAAACTATGATCATATTCATTGCTATAATTTCAATTGCATTTACTAGATTCAAGTAATCCCAAATCGTTAACATTTCTTTATCTTCCTTGCTAGATTAACGATTAAATCATAGATTTCAAAAGTTAAAATTATGATGGCTGCTATTCTAATAAAAAACACATTTACAACTTCCCTCCGTTTTTTCTCTCCATCATTGCTTTCATTATGAAAGGTAAAAAGAAGATAAGCCCATATCCGATTAAAAAATATAAAATTACAAAAAACACTCCTAGCACCTCCTCTACATGCTGAATTCTAGAAAGATAGCTACAATACCAATAATCGTTAAAAATCCCAGGACATTAAGTCCTGTTGTCTTTAAAGCTTCCTTTAGCAAAGAATCACCCTTTCAAAGCTCTTTTTTCAGCTATATCAATTCCCACCATACCTACACTAAACACCAACATTAAAAGAACACCAATTACGATCATGGAAAATCCTCCTATTCGTGTAATGATTCAATATAAGCCTGTAACTTTCTTGTTTCTGTTCTTGTTAATTCATTAGGTGACATCATGAAGAATGAATTACGTCCAACCTTTACTTTTCTGTGGTCGCGGAATTGTTCTCTTCGTTGCCAATGCATACAATCATAAGGAATTAAGATATAACCCATTTTCCCCGCCATATCCTCGGCTAGTTGCAATTGTTTAAAGAAAATGTATTTGTTGTACATCTTCGCTAACTTTTGCGCTGGTATGCTAGGATTAAGGTATAAAAGACTTTGTGGGTCTTTATCTCCGTATTTTGTCGGTGGAATTAATGAGTATGTATTCATATGGCTTTTATCTCCCCTAAACTGTCATTTTTTCTTTATCAAATACTTTTTCTAAAGCGATCGTAGTTTTTTCTTCCTTTTTTTGTTTCCCTTTGCTTTTACCCCTTGCTCTATCGTGTATCATTTCGAGTTTTTCGAAAAACTCGTCACTTGCCTTTTCTGTTGATGGTAAAGGGAATCCCTTAACCATTTGATGAGTATCGTATAATTCCAAATCAAATATTTTCTTCGCTCGGCTCATTGGTAAGAATGCTTTGTTTAAAACCGTTCCCTCCTGGTAATCAGTAAATCTAATATGAAAACCTTTCGGTGTTTTTCTTACATCAACCAGGACTTCTACAATTTGTCTAATACGACTATCAACGTTAGAAATATTAGGTGAACAGTACATTTGAACGCTTCTCATTTTCCCTGTATAAATCATTACTTCAGTAGCAATACTTTGCCCATGCTTTGACCATTTTCGGTTACTGAATGCCATGTGAGCCTCGTCCCAACAACAAATACTTCCCTGGGCTTCCGCTACTTCATACCAATCTGTGTAATGATCCATAGGCTTTGAATCTAACAATTGATAATTCGAGAACAATTGTATTTCTCCGCCCATTTGCTCGACTCTCATTTTCCAATAGTGTGCTAAAACTGACATGAGCAACGTTTTCCCCTGGCGCAAAGGCGCTTGAATAAATATGTGGAAAGCCATTACCTTCTCATTCCTTTCTCCGCCATGACGATTGGTTTTGGTGGTTTTGGGATTAATGCTTCTATTGTTTGAATGTAATAATGAGGGTCTGCTACTGCGATTTTGCTTTCATCTTTTATAAATTTGATTACATCTTTGTACGGGTTTTCGTCTCCGTGTAAATATGTATTTTCTCCTAGTTTTTGTAGAAGGATAAGCGCCCTTACCTGTGTTTCTTGTAATTCCTGGGCTTTATCTTTCATTACTTCAATGACTTGTTTTATATCCGAAACATGATCTACCTGCGGAAACAAATTGTCTCCTATTGCATTTTGTAACTTTTCAGCGTTAGTTGTTGGGTTTGACACCTTTCATTCTCCTTTCTACTTGTCTGTTTTTTGATATGACTGTGTAGGTACTTCTTGTTGTTGAGCCTTACCATTCGAGCAACTAACCGCACCAAATACGATGATGAAAACAATGATAACGATTGATAAAATTACGTTCATGATATTTAAGTTGCTTTCTGGTGGTTTTGGTCTGAAATTCGTTATTTTCGTTAGTACCAGGCTTTTTTCTAATTGAGCGAGTCTTTTTGTTTCTGTGATAGATTGAGTCGGCGCTCTATAAAAGAAATTTCTTCCTGTCGCACTATTTGTGATGGTACAATCTTCAATCGGTACTACATATTCACCGATAACCATTAATTTATCTTCTTCAATCACATTAATTCTTTTAATATCAGATGTTTTCTTTTCATCATCGAAAACAATTAACACGTCATTTGTACTCGGTTCAAAATCCTCTTCTCTCATTTTTTGTCTACTAAATTTACTTAGCATACTCACCATTCACACCTACCCTATTACGTCTTTTTGTTGTTTGTTTTTTGGTTTCCTATTGTGAATCTTTAGTCCGATTAATACAGCTGTAACAAGTCCTAGCCCTGCTGATAGGCTAATCGCATACATGTATAAAATTGCATCTACCACCATTTCACGCCCTCCTTAGCACTGTAATAAATTCGCATGATTGACCTAAAAATAATTAATCCACCTAACAGGGTAGCCGATAACAAAGCCGATACAATAACGCCCTGCCATGCTCCGGGCATATCGCCGAAAACGGAAAAATACTTCCCTATGTCGATTCCTTGCGAGGTGATTTGATTAAGCGCTCTTAATTTCTCTAATCCTAAATCTAAAAAGCTATGGAAAGGATTGAAGATAGAATCTACAAAGCTTCTTAATTTTCCTTTTAGCTCTGAAAAAGTAAAGTCTTTCATATCCATAAAATCAATCCCCACCTACTCTTATTGATGAAACATATTTAATGGCTGCAATGACTGTGGTGTACCAAATGATGAACATTAATATTGTCGCAACTGCATTCAACTGGAATGGTCCTAACATAGAAAATAGTTTCCCTATTGTTTCGGAATAACCGTGACCACTCGAACCTCTAGGAGTGTAATTAAAGCTTGCTAGTGTTCTTCCGAATCCTACGATCAATGACCATAACAATTTCATGGTTTCGAAAATTATTAAGAATAGCTTCACTACTATTACACCGATTTGATAGAGGAAATATAGAAACGCATCAATTACGGCAAAAATTACACCTACAATCATTTTTAGGAAATCAATAACAGGTTCGAAAATCTTATATAGTAACTTCCCTAGCCATTTAATAACGTCCCATAAGACGCCGAATAGCTTTTTAAATGCATCTCCTATTAATCCCATTCAATCACCCTTTAGAAGTAAAACTGGATTGAATTAACTCGATGATTTTGTCCGCAAATATGAATACCGCTAACAAGAAAATAACAGGAGCAATGACTAACATTAATTTAGAAAAAACTAGAGAGATAATTGAATCTAATAAAAACGAACTACTCACTTTTAATCTCTCCTTTTCTTATTTTGAATAGCATTATATAAAAACGTAATAATCGGTTTATGATATATGAATGCCAATCCTAATAGTGTTAATGGTGCAACGATTAGAAGAAGTATCATAGCAACGTCTATGACATCTTTTACACCAAAAGGCATCTTTACATCATATTCAACTTCTAAAGCATCCGAGGAAGGCTTGTCGGTCTTCTCTTTGCTCTTTTCTCCCTCTACATTGTTTTTATTAACCGCACTTACCTGGACTTTATAAGACTTGTCATTTTCTAAGTTTTTTACGATTAATTTGCTAGAGGTTAACGGTTTGTCATTAATTTTCTTGCCGTCCACATAGACGTTATAGCCTTGTAAATAAGGTGAATTCACATCATCCCAGGCAATGACTATCTTTTTATCTTGTGGCGTTAGAAATACGTTTTCGGGCGGTTTGATAACGGGCATCAATGTTGTAGCGTTTACGCTAGTTCCCTTTGTTTCCCCGCCGTTTTGGTCTATTGATTTAACTGTAAATGAATAATCTTTACTTGCATCTAATCCGTTCACAACATAAGAAGTTGTTTTGTTATCAAGATTTGCTATGATCTGTTTTCCTTGATAGATTCGTAAACCTTTAAAATTCTCTTCCCCTTCGGGGTTTTTCCAATTCAAAGTTACTTTATTTGCTTCGGGATTTGCTTTTAGATTAGATACGTCAGAAACAAGTCCATCGTCACCATACACGGATATCCAATGGAATTGCGTGCTATCTCTACCACTATTCCCTACAACTACATATCTCGCTTTCTCCAAGACACCAAAATCCCCACGAGGTCCATCTGTTTTCAATGTCCTTACCATTCGGAAATTAGAATCATAAAAAGATAAGTAAGCAAAATGAATTCCGCCATTCGCTGAATATGTAAAGTTTTTTATATAAAATTCTTTTCCTAAATCAGCGATTACTTCCCTTGAATATAAATAACTATAAGAATCTTCATTCCCTTTATAAATACTACCTTTTCCGTAATTGTTTTTATAAAATTGCTTTCCTGCTAATAAATCAGTTGTTTTTGCACTTGCAAATGTCGGAATCGACAAAACCGTCACAATAGCAAGTGATAACATCAAAATGTACTTCTTAAATGCCAATAGATTACCTCCCTTCTATTTCTTCTTTTGAATAGAATTGTATAAAAACGTTACTATTGGCTTGTAATAGATGAAAGCTAGTCCTAATAGTGTTAGTGGTGCAACGATTAAAAGAAGCATCATAGCAACGTCTATGACGTCTTTTAAACCAAATGGCATCTTTACATCATATTCGACTTCTAAAGCATCAGAGGAAGGTGTTTCCGTTTTCTCTTCGCTTCTTTTTCCTTCAACATCTATTTTATTTACTGCACTTACTTGGATTTTATACGCCTTATCATTTTCTAAATTTTTAACGATCAATTTACTTGAAGTTAATGGTTCTTTATTTATTTTTTTACCATCGACATATACGTTATATCCTTTTAGAAATGGAGACTTCACATCATCCCAGGCTACAACTATCTTTTTATCCTGTGGTGTCGAAAAAACGTTTTTGGGTGGGTCGATAACGGGCATTAAAGTTCTAATACTTTTGGTTATACCGTTGGTTTCACGTCCGTTTTTATCAACCACCGACATTTTAAAAGTGTAATTCTTTCCCTCTTCCAAATTCTCGACAACATAAGAGGTAACATTGTCACTAAGATTAAAGGTTTTTATCTCTTTTCCATCTTGGTATAACTTGGTTAATGTAGCATTGCTGCTATTTGCTGGGTTCTCCCAACTCAATGTAACCTTCTTATAATCCGCTACCGCTTTTAAATTAGAAATTTCGGGTATGTACTCTTTCCCTAATGCTTTAAAAGTAACGATTTTTCCTCCGCCACTTATAGAAACCTCTATATAACGAACGTCCTCCCTTTTCACACTAGGTTCGTATTTATCTCCAGGATGACTTGAACCTAAATATCTAAACTCATAACCCGAACCATACCATACCAATGTATTTTTCGAGTTATACAGTCTTACTGTTAAAAAACCGCCCGATGCTGATGTGTTTTTCCCGAAAATATAAAGTGAGTCGATACTATAAGAACCACCTAAATCATAACGAGATGCATTGCTTGAAAATTCTTTTCCGTTAATCATACCTTTTGATACATCTGTATTTGATTCCGCGCTTGCGAAATTAGGAATAGCAAAGCAAAACATCATAGCAAAAACCAATAAAAAACCGCATTTTTTTAAGTTCAAGATTTCCCTCCTTCCTTCTAGAATTAAAAATTAATTTAAGAACATTTGGATTCCATGTTAATAAATAACCCCTTTGTTGATTTGAAGTATTCCCGCATAGATTCAAGTTTCTTAGATTCTTCTTCTGTTAAAGAATGCTTTTTCTCTAATTCCGTTGTGAAATCTGCAAAAGAATCATTCAATACTTGCAAACTCTGAAAATATTTTTTTAGATCTCTTTTTTTAATTGTTTTCAATGCAATCACTCCTTAATCGGGACTCTTTTTATAATCAACCATCGGTGGAAGGTTCGTTCCTCCTGGTTTTGGTGGATTTCCTCCTCCGCCAGGTTTTGGTGGATTCCCTCCGTCTCCGCCAGGCTTCGGCGGATTCCCTCCGTTATCCCCTGGTTTCGGTGGTTTCGCATCGTTTCCGCCAGGTTTCGGCGGTTTATCGTCATTCCCGCCAGGTTTCGGTGGTTTGTCATCATTTCCGCTCGGCTTCGGTGGTTTGTCATTGTCCTTGTTTGGTTTAGGAGGTTTTGGCGGTTCTTCCTTACCTTTATCTTTTGGTTTTGGCAAATCCCCTGTCGGCTCTTTAGGTTTGTCTTGTGTCCAACCCGATTTCTCGGTTTCGCCAGGCTTCGGCAATTCCTTCGGTGTCTCGGGTAAATTGTCCAATGGATTCCCTATGTCAAAACCGCCCGAATCGTCTTTTTTCTCTTCTATCGGCTTCGCTTCTTTCTTTATATCGTCAGCCGTGAAATTTGAGTCTTTCAAGTCGGGATTATCTTTTATATCGGGCATGTGATTTTCCAAACCGCCTGTATCAATACCAGGCATATCGGGTATTGGTGGAGGGCTTGGTGGGTCGGGTGTCTTCCCTATAACTTCAGACATCTTATTCCCGATTTTATCCGCGAAAATATCTGATACTTTATCCCAATCGGGCGGTGGTGGAATCTTATTTCCTACTTCATCAAGTTTGCTTAATAATTTTTTGAAATAATCTTCCGGATCATAAGGTTTTTTGTTTCCTCCGTTGTCTCCGCCTTTATCCTCTTCTTTCTTTGAATCGTCAATATCACCCGAACCTTGAGGTTTATCTGGTGCTCCTTCACGTGTACAAATACCATCATTCTTTCCGTCAAGGTCTGCATAGTCATTAGGGTCTTGTATTCCGAGGTCGGGTAAATCGTAATATGTAGCCATTTTCCCAGAATAAAACGTACTTCCACCGCCTCCGCCGTTTTCCTTAAACCCTTTAAGTCTAAAACGTGCGTAAGCTAAAACTTTTCCGTTATGAAAGACGTAAAATGCGTACGTCCCATTCTGATTCCAGTTAATAGGGAACTCATTCTTTTCTTGCTCCGGTCTTCCCCACTTGCTTTTTCCGATATAGAAAGTACAATCGCTCACGAGCATTAATTCGCTCAACTGAAAACTATATACATCTTTCATATCGTTAACCTTTAACATAAGACTGTACTTACCGTTAACAACGCCGTTGTTCTCGATGGAAATGTTTTTGCTACCCAACAATTCAAAAGATGGGCCGTCGGCAAATGCTGACCTTATATTTACGAATGGCATGAGGAATACCATGAAACACATTAACGTTTTGAGTACCGTATGTTTTTTTATCATTTAAAAAACCTCACGTTTTTTGTAAAAAAAAGAGACAATAAAACGTCTCTTTTTTAGTTGTTTTTCCCGCCAGTTCGGAAAGAGTTTAAGAATAAAGAAATGAACTTAGGTGCAACTTTAAATGCAAGCCCTAAAAGAACGAATCCCGCAACTACTCCTACTAAAGCCATAGAACCTACAACAACGTCTGTAACTGTGAATGGTAATTTAACTCCTGTTAAATCAAGCATAATTTGAAAACCTCCAGTGATTTTTATATTTCACTAGCAAAAGTTCGCTAGAGAATGTCAGTCATAATAACGAACGTCATATTCGTCTTTTTCTTCTTGCTCATCATGATTTTTTGTGAAAATGTTCTTTATAATGTCGATAGTTTTTTCAACTGCTGGGAAACACATTGCAATCATTATCCCTGGTGCAATCAAGAATAAAATCCACTTCATGATTTTCCAAAAGTAAGCTAAATTATCCCCACTAAGAAAGGCTTGATATGGTGGTATATCCATAATTAACTACTCCCTTTCGATTTAACGGCTCTAATGATTACCTCTAATAATTTCCCTACCGCATAAATAGAAACCATAATCACGGCGAAGGGTGCTGCTAGTTTCAATAAGAAACCAAAGTTACCCCAAAAAAAATCGAAATCAAATGCACTACTCATATTACCCACAATATATTTCGCTCCTTTCTATTCCTTCGTCCTTTGATATACACCGAGCAACGTAAATACTAATGAATAGGTAACAAAGAATGAAAGGATTGAAAGCATAACTTCTACATTACCGAAAACCGTCTTTAACGCTTGAAATACAAGCCCTCCTAATCCCATTTGTTTCTCCTCCTGTTCGCAATAGCATTCATAATGATGATTGAAAGAGGATAGATAGAAAAACATGCTACAAAGAATATGAGGTAAATATAAAAGACGTCTTTAGGCGTTCCGAATACGACATCGTACATCTTAAAATCTCCTTGTGAAATTGTTATAGATCATAACAAACAAAATGCATGTAAGAAGAATGATCGTTATAATGTCACCCAATGTTATTGAATGAGAAATAACGAGCGTACCGCCATCAGTCGGAATAAGTGTTTCATTCATTTGTTACCACCTCTTTAAAAGAAATAAAAAAGGGACAAGTATACTCTTTCGATAAGAAAGACACACTTGTCCCTTGTTACACATACATCTATAAATGCACATATACAACTCTAATAAGAATGTGTATAATAGCACATATAGTTGATGTGAGCTTCGGCTCGGTTTTGAAGTATGTCGGTACTTCTTAGCCCTTACTTGGTGCTACCAACACCTTGTAGGACTCGGCTATTTTTTTATGGAATAAAATTGACTCGAAATATATCTGTTCCTTATGATAATCATTTTTATTTCGTAAAGGAAGTACCAAAATTATTTAGGTATATATTAAGATTGATGAATTTTCATTTTCCCCAAAAACTTTTTTTCGGTTTTCTCTTCATTAATTTTATAACTATACACGCTATATATTTAATACCCCTAAAACCCCAGTATCTACCGTACCCAACAAAATACTAAAGTGTGCGCATGAATTTTTTTAGTTATATATATAACGATAAAATACCGCACGTTTTTATGTAATAAATTTACATTTTTAAACAAATAAAAAAGACCGGATTTTTCATCCGATCAAACTGTTTTTTTATCCTATAAACTACAAAAAATTACCTTATACCTCTTCTATATGATGTCTTTCTAAGATGAAAAACTTTTTCTTTTTGAAGTTTTAATTTTTTTTCTTGCTCTCTTTCTTTTGAAAATTCCCCACTTATAACATAGAATAATAATTCCAAAATATGATAAAGTATCAAAAGTAAAATCAACGTACAACCAACCATCATTATAATTTCACTATAATTCATATTAATCTCCGCCTCCACCATCACAACTAGAAGGACTATCATAATTAGAACAACTATCATTATTGTTATTTGTATCTGAAAACGAACTACCTACGACTACGCCTGTAACAAAAGATGAAACATCATCATCAAAATATGTACTTCTTTTTTCTCCCACCTGTCTGAAACGATTAGAATTTCTTCTAGAAGTTCTAACAATATTTGTTTCATCGCTAGAAAATTCAATGTGTTCCTTAGTTAAAGTTATCTTACCAGAAGAAACTTTATTGTCTTTTAAATAATCAATACTTTTATCTATATCCCTGCTAGAAAGACTTGCATAATCACCAACTAACGTTCTGTGAATAATTTTTATTAAAAAGAAAACAGTCCAAAAACCAACTATACAAGCCAACAAAATATTAATACTTGAATTTACGAAAATACCCAAATCCATCAAAAAACCCCCTCTTTAAATTCGATTTTAACTACATATGGATAATACAATTTTCGAAAAAAACTATGATGCCGTTCGGGTTTGAATTGCTTCTAACACTTTATTTTTCCACTTGATTACATCTTCTTTTGAAATACCTAAATCTATTAATTCTTTTGGAATGAAACTGTTATCTAGCATCCATAAAGATAATCTTTCCAATGCTACATTTTCATTTCCGAAGTTATAGCAATGCTCATATCCTTTTTGATTAGTTTGTGTTTTACCTGTATATTTCCCTAAATAGTAATATCTTCTCTTACCTGCTTTCACACTTGTTAAAAACGCCACAAACGGCACCTCCTGTATTTTTTCTCGAAAATATATACAAACATGTATTCGCGCACCGATAAACCTGTTCGTATTAAATTAAAAAAAAGAAAGAAAACGATTAGTCTTTTTTTAAATTCTTGTTGTAATAATCCATGATGATTTTGCTTGCTATTTCATT
>Ga0268252_1000470_pt1 | contig 25716 bp, 25 predicted proteins | sample AgamicMgSfrz_FD_200244 | JGI IMG/M metagenome (GOLD analysis project Ga0268252, IMG submission 200244) | Agave microbial communities from Guanajuato, Mexico - Mg.Sf.rz (v2) (version 3) | ecosystem: Host-associated > Plants > Phyllosphere > Phylloplane/Leaf | place: Guanajuato, Mexico | collected... | reverse complement strand
ATTTGGTTGAAAATACTTATGTCCCAGCTTCTTTTTTGACCTTTAAAAAAATATAAGTTTTAAAGCAAATTTGTGTCTAGCTGTAAGCACTTTGGAGCTGATGTGTATGTGATTAAATTATTTATACGCTGCTAAAAATTCTTCAACTTGTTCCGGTGTTTTTGCATTAGCACTATGTAAATGACCGATTTTTTCACCGTTTTTAAATATTAGTAGGCTTGGAATCCCCATTACATCGTATTTTTCAGCTATTTCTGGCAGTTCATCTTTATTTAGGGTATACCATGTTTTGTCATTATTTGCTTCAACGATATCGCCAATGAACATATCCATTCTTGTACAATCTGGACACCAAGTCGTAAAAAACTTTACAATATTTATTTCTCCATTATTAATAATTTCTTCAAATGCATCTACTGTTTTAATTTCTTTCATTTTTAAACTCCTCATTTTAAAATATTCCTTTTAACTATTAATAAGTTATTATTATTTATTATACACATTGCACACACTTATTTCCTGCAAAAATGCTTCCTTTTTTATTTTTATATGAAAGACAAGCATTTTATTTGCATTATGACGTCAGAAAGACAAGAATATACAAAGTAGGAGATTAAGGCTGTGAAGAGATAAATATCAAGAGAAGTTATATTGCCATTATAAAGTGAAACCTCCATCCTTGGGGGTTTTCCTTCCTCCCCCAATCATGGTTAGTTGAACCAATCGTACCTTAACGGACAAGTTGATCTCTTCCCTAGCTTCCTCGTGTACTCATAAGCTTGAGTAGGGAGTTTTACTGTCCGTTAAGAGTGGGATAAAATTATATGTAAGCAGCTATTCTTGGACAGTTTTTTTCGTTATAATAAACGAGATGTTGTCATATGATAAAAAGGGTCAATTTTACGGTTTCAAGTAAGAGGAGGTTACAAATGAGCTCAACAAAAATAAACATTGCACCAGTGGAAAATACGTACATACGATTAATATTAGCAATTGAAAATATGGATAAAGAAAAATTAGTAGATCTAGGTGATTCCTATTTACTGAAACTGAATAAGAAAAATAAAAGCGGTAACGAGTTGCACTTTTCCATGCTATTTAATAAAAAGCTAATGAACAAAGTAGCAAGAAGTACGAATCCAACTGTTAATATTACGAAGAATAAAAATCTTATCTCTCTTGAAATTACTATAATGCTTGATTTAACAGAGCCAACGAAAGAAGATAATTACTACTGGATTAAAAAAGAGTTCGCAACCACGCCAGCTTTTGAAATCTCCTACAAAATGAACGAAGAATATTTTGATAAAAAAGTTTTACAGCATCTAAATAAACAGGATGCTAGTGAAGAAAGTACAGAAGTTTAAAAAGGATCGGCCTCTTAACTTGGGGCCGATCCTTTGGTTTAAAAGAGTATTTCCAATTATTCTGTAATTAATCCTAGCCATTTCAAACCATTGTATATTCCTGAATCTGTGACAGAAGTTGTTTTATGTTTTGCATACGAGAACAACATCTCGTGAGCATTTCCCATTGCGAAGCCTTCTCCGACTACTTGGAGCATTTCTTTGTCGTTAAGGCCATCTCCAAAGGCAATGGAAGATGCTTTTTCGATGTCCAATTTTTTTAGAATAAGGGATACTGCAAATCCTTTATTGACTTTATCGCTAATGACATCATAAGAATGCCTGAATCCATCAATGTTTACTTGCGAAAGGTGGACGTCAGGGAATGCTTCGTATAAAGCAATATCTTCTTCTTTTAAGTTTACAACGGTTATTCCAAGAATATTTTCTTTTTCATCTGTCGTAAAGGCTCTATTCTTCTTTAGATGGAATTTTGCACTGAATTGTTTCGTCATTTCTCCTTCAGGATGTGAAAGGAGATTATGAGTATTTGTATATAAAATTAGTTCATTTCCTTTTTCATTTGCGATTTCTAAGTATTTGGTTACTAAGTCTGGGCTCATTGGTTGTCTAAATACATCTTCACCATTATGTATAGCGTAAGCGCCATTGTATCCGATAAACGACTGAATGGCAAGTGTTTCACCAATATGTGAAATTTCATGTAGTGGTCTACCAGTTGCTAAAAAGACTTCTAATCCTTTTTCTTTCATTAATTGTACTGCTATTTTCGTTGAATCTTGAATTGTATCTTCCGGTGTTAAGATGGTTCCGTCAATATCAAGAAATAAAATTTTATAATTTGTAGACATTTTTACCTCCAGTTAATACATACTATTACGTTTCTCCATACCATACTATCATATAAAAAGAGCAAAAGAAAAAGAGTAATCAAAATTTGAAAAATTTTTGATTACTCTTTAAGTGTTTTTACATAAGATTTATCGTTTTATACTTATGTAAAAATCAAGAAAAAATTCTCCACCATTGACGCCTTTTTTCTTGAGAGGCAGCAGTATGGCGAAAGGTTTGTACTAATTCTTGAAAATTTCTTTCTCTTTGCTTAATTTCTTTATTCATTTGTTCTCTTTCTAATCGAAGAGTTTCCATTAAATATTGATCATTTTCATTTAACTGTTCCACTGTTTTATTTAATTCTTCGTTCGATTTAGAAAGATGTTCAATCATTGATTTAATTTCCTTTGTGGAAGAAACATTTGATGTCCATTGTTTGGAATATGTTTTTCTTTCCGCTTTTGATATTTGAGAAAGTTTCTTGATTTTAGACTGAATTTCTTCATATCCCGTTGCTGTTTTTTCTGTGTTTTTATGTAATAGTTCAGAAAACTCTTCTAAATGTTCGCTAGTTTTCTCCTGTGTTTTGTTCACTGAATTTGTAATATGATGAATCGTTTCTTCACTGCCAGCTTTAATTTCCTTCGTAATTGTTTCTAATACTTCTTTTTTTATTCCATTTCGGATCTCATCTTTGACTTCTTCTAGAAAATCTTGCTTGTAATTTTCCAAGGAAGAAAGAAGGATACGGAAATTTTGCTCTACAGTAGTTGATAGTGTAGATTCTATAGACTGAGACGAATCTATTTCTTTTTTATCAACAACTTCGAAGCTTGTCTGTTCATCGTCTGCTTCCTTTTTTTGTTTTTGAACTTCTTCGTCTATAGGTCTGTTTATAAGCATCGTTAATGTTTCTTTCACTTCTGCAGTTTTCCGTTTTTCTTTATATAAATTTTTTACTTCATGAAGTAATGTAATTTCTTTTTCTGTATAGATACGTGCCCCGGTTTTAGTTCTAGGTATCACGATAATTCCTTGTAACTCCTTTTCCCATTGCTTTAACTTAGTTGGCGTTGCAGTAAGTTTTTTAGATGCTTCTCTAATCGTATATGCTTTCATTTCTCTCTCTCCTTTGTTATATATCAACGTAATATATATGTCTCTTTAGGTATTTATTTAGAGAATCGTGAAGTAAATTCCTGCAACAAGACAAAAGCTATCAAAACTTCTAAATTGTTGACAATTTTCCCGATTTTTCTATTTCAGGAAACCATTTTGTTTGCTGCTTTCTTCCTCTTGGTGTAGTTCTTTTCGTTAATGTATAAACTAAGAGAATCGAAAGGAATGCTGGGAGTAAAGGGGAGACATCCATATGAAGAAGAAATTTTTACTTATTCTTTCCGTCACACTTATCCTTTTTATGCAGATACACGCAAAACATATAGAAGCAAATAGTGCGATTGTTGATGAATCAACCGTTAAACTGCGAATTTTGGAAACAACAGATATTCACTCTTACCTATTGGATTATAATTATGAGAAAAAAAAGAAAACGATTGAATTCGGATATAACCGAGTTGCTAGTTTAATCGTACAGGCAAAAAAAGAACAAAGAAACACACTATTGTTTGATGTAGGTGATGTTATAAAAGGAAGTCCATTAGCGGAGTATGTAGCAAGTTCTCCTATGTTTTATTCAACTGATATTCATCCCGCCTACAAAAGTATGAATTTAATGGGGTATGATGCAGCAACAGTGGGTAATCATGAATTTAATTTTGGATTGGACTTTTTATTAAACACATTAATGGGTGCTGATTTTCCTTATACAAATGCGAATATTTATGTGGATGATCGAAACGGCTACGAACAGGATGATATTCATTTTTTTCAACCGTATTTATTATTGGATAAAAAGGTTGTAACTGAAAAAGGAAAAATGGAAAATTTAAAAGTGGGAGTAATCGGATTGATCACTCCAATAACACAGGAGTGGGATAAGGAACATTTTAAAGATAAACTTATTATAAAAAATATGCGTAAAACAGCAGAAGAAATCATTCCACAAATGAAAAAAGAAGGGGCAGATTTAATCATCGCCTTAGTACATGCAGGCTTATATTCTGATCAGGATTATTGGCCAAAATCAGGTAATAACGTAAGAGATATTAGTAAGGTGGAAGGAATCGATGTTATCCTTTATGGACATTCACATGGCGTTTTTCCAGTAAAGGGAGAAAAAGGATCAAAAGGAGTTAATCATCAAAAGGGATTGATTAATGGAAAACCAGCAGTACAAGCAGGGAACTGGGGAAACCATCTTGGTATTATTGATTTAACACTTAGAAAGAAGAAAGGTAAATGGATGATAGCCGATTCTAAATCAACCGCAAAGCCCATTATTCGGATTATCAAAAAGAAGAAAATATCAATTGTATCGCCAATGCCGCAAATTGAATACATCCTTTCCCGTTATCAACATGATACATTGGAGTATATGAACAGCAAGGATTTATTAAATCATTTTGACTAAACTTTTTCTGTAAGCCGAGGTTATGCAAGTAATAAAGTTGAAGGAGTGATAAACAAGTACAAAATGTTATTATTTCATTTTGTACTTGTTTTTGTGTATGATAAATCTATAGATATTTTTTGTTTAGCTCGTAATAGTTGGAGGGAATTGCAGTGAAAACAACCATGAATTTGGTTAATAAAGAAAAAATTAAACAGATTTTAAAAGAGATGGTCGATGATGCATATGAAAATATAAAAGGAGAAGAGGTTCTACTTTGCATGGAATGCTGTGACGTCGATTTATATATTGCTGCAGATTCTTGTGAACCTTTTCTGGAAGCAGTTAAAGAAAATTTTGCATTAGATGAATTAGGAGAAATTATGGATAGAGAAGCTTATCATATTTTAATGAGGGAACTGGATGAATATTATGTGGAGTTGCATATAAATTCAGGATACTATGATTACTTTCCAGCAGGCAATTATAAAGTAAATGGAAGGGAAGAGGAGTCAGAAACAAATATCCTCGCCCCAAAGGGAGTATTTTACGCACCCTTTGAAGAAGCGGTTATTAAATAAAGAAAACTTCCATCAGCTGGAGTTTTCTTCAATCCTCACTGATGGTTAGTTACACTAATCGGACCTTTACGGAGGAGTTTCAACACCTAGTTTCCTTGATTTTCCATTGCATGTGGTTATGTCTTACTGGCCGTTAAGAGTGGGATAAAATTTGGTTAGGAGCTCCGAAAGAGGATACCTAACCTTTTTTCATGAAGAGTTATAGTTTTACCACAGCAATTATCATTTAATCAATATTTTCCCATTTCATGTATTTTTTTTCGCTTTTCATATTTATGAATCGAGTGGGGCCAATTTAAAATTCCATCATCTTTATCAAATTCGATGATAACATCTGATACGCCCTTTTCTGTGAGGATTTGTTTTTCAATTCGTTGTCTAATTTTATCAACTTGTTCGACGGTTAACTTACTATCGATTTCGATGCTAAGTTCCACATGAAAATCTTCTCCCTCTTTATAAACAGCAAGGCCTTGAATATCTCGTACGTCAGGATCTTTCATAGCAATATTGCCGATTACACCTTGCATCTCTAAGTCAGCTTCGCCAATTGCACCTGCAGCATTATCTAAAAATACTTTTCCGACCACAACAAACATAAGGATTCCAATAATGATGGATACAATGCCTTCTGCTTGCTTAAAGTTTGTATACTCCGATACGATTACTGCTAGGATTGCTAATATTCCTCCTGCGGTTGCCACGGAATCTTCCAAGAATACCAATTTAGTTGCTGGTTTTGCTGATTTCAAATAGGTAAAGCTAGAAGGGAATAATTGTAATCCTTTTGTTTTTAAGCCAGCTGTTGCAACTATTTCTCTCATTGCCTTCAATAGTACTGTAAACTCTAAACAAACGGATATGGAAAGGACAATGATAACAAGAAAAAAGCCAGTCGATTCCTGTGGTCTAATAATATGGTCAATTCCTTCACGTACTGTTTCATATGCCATAATACCGACGATAAGAACAGCAAACAATAAGACAATATTGACTAGTCTGCCGAATCCGCCTGGGAATCGTTTTGTAGGTGCTTTTTTGCTCAAGGCAGAACCAATAAATACAAAAAACTGATTGGCTGCATCTCCAAGAGAATGCATTGTTTCTGCAAACATAGCGACATTACCAGTGAGAAAATAAGCAACTCCTTTTAATAAAGAAATAATGGTATTTACAAGAGCCGCAAGGAGAGCGGATCGATTTCCGTTCTTTAGTAACAATATAAATTCCTTCATTATCTTTAGTACCCTTCTTCCTTACCCATGATACAATCAAATCCAAATAAAAAGAGAACTTCCCTCTAATATACAACCAATTAAAAATGGTTTTATGTTTATGGGAAGCCTCTATTAGCTTCTGTATTGTATATGTAACAATTAACAGAAGTCTTTTTTTGTAAGTCTTTGGTGCTATCACACGATTGTTGAATATGTATGTCTAAGAAGTAATAATAGTGGTTAGGTTTTAAGCTAATTCGCTTTTTTCAACTGCACTATTCCAATCAGGAAAATAATGTAGCGCATGGCGCATTAAATCTGGATGGCTTTGTTTTACTTTCTTTTTATTCATATTCATGCCACTTGTACGTAATTGTTGAATAGCCAACATTACTTCATCAGCAGTCATGTTAAGATCCATTGACTTACCTCCTTTTGATTTTGTTCTTATTGTTTACAAGTACTAAGAAAAATATACGATAGATAATAATATTTCTTGGGAAAGCGCAAAATACGCTATTCGAAGACAAATGATGACTAATTCTCGCAAAAATGATCGAATTAACTATACGAATATACCACTTCATTGTACGAATGAGTGTTCATTCGCTATAATTGGGAGGGATATAGAAAATAGAAGGACGTGATTTAAAAAGTGAATAGGAAAATATTGCTTATATTTCCTTTAGTTGTGCTAATTATTAGTTTGATAGGAATAAATACAGTTTCTGCCCATGCTTATATAACAAATTCCAATCCTAGTGAAAATGAAATATTAGAGGCAGCTCCAGAAAAGGTATACATAGAGTTTAATGAAAAAATTCAAACTGGGTTTACAATATTAAATGTTTTAAACTCTTCAGGGGAAAGAGTTGATCAGAAGAATATTGTGATTAACGCAGATACGGAAAAATCAATCGAAGTAGATTTAAAACCAGACTTACCTAACGATATTTATACGGTAGAATGGAGAGTAGTATCGGCAGATGGGCACTCTGTTTCCGGAATGCTTCCATTTAGTATTGGTGAATTGCCTGAGGGTGCATCATTTCCAACACAACAAGAGAATGGGAATTTAACTACATTTATTAGTATGATGATAAATAAAGGCTTTCTTTATATCGGATTTTCTTTATATATGGGACTTTTCTTATTTTATACGATTTGGTTTCAGGAAAAAAACTTGTCAGGCACATTAGTAAAACGAACGAAAACAGTTTCTATGACTGCAATCATATTGCTTGCGATTAGTATTATTAGTTTCCTTGTAATACAAACACAAAGTTATGCAGGTGGTGGCATAGTAGCTTCCATAAAACCTACCAATTTATTAGAAACATTGTCAAGTACGAAAGAAGGAACCATTTGGATTATCCAAATTATCCTTTTAGCCATCTTATTTGTAGCACAACGATCTATTTGGACAAAAGAAAGTTACTTCGAAAGAAAACGCTGGTTTATTCCAGGTTTGGCTTTTTTAGGTATTATGGTTTCGAAGGCGTTTCTTGGTCATCCATCTAGTTCACCATATGAAACAGTGGCAATTTTGTTTGATTTTTCTCATTTATTAGCTGCATCCATATGGCTTGGCGGAATGCTTGTTATTGTACTCTTTTTAAGAGAAGGAATATTTGCTAAAGAAGGAGAAGGCCATGACATGTACTGGGCAACGATGGAAAAGTACTCCTTATGGGCTCTTTTCTCTGTTGCAGTTTTAGCTATTTCAGGTGTAATAAATGCTTCTTTATTAATTCCTGATTTTCATTCACTAGTAAGTACGGCATATGGAAAAACCTTGTTAATTAAAATTGGTTTGCTTGCATTTATGCTTATTTTTGGAGCGTATCACTTGGTAAGTAGAATCCTATTAGGAAAGAAAGATTTTTATAAAAAATCCATAAAAATTGAAATTGGACTAGGTATCTTAATATTACTTGTAACTAGTGCATTTACACAAATTCAAACACCAACTTTGCCAATTGATTTGCCTTTCTATAAAGAAGCAGAACTTGGTGGTTATAATGAAAATATTAGTTTATCGATTACACCGAAAAAGACCGGTATGCAAAATCAATATGAAGTATTTGTATTTGATAATAATCGCAATCCAATCGATCCGATCGAACAAATTACGATTACTTTAAAGCATGGAGAAAAAGAGACTTCATTTCCTCTAACACAGGAAAAGGAAGGACATTATTTTGCAGAAAATCTCCAATTAAATCAGCCGGGAAAATGGGATGTGGAAATACATGTTTTGACCGATGAATTAGAATCGCTAGACTTTTCTTATTCTATCCAAGTAAGATAATGTTTCATTGATAGAATAATCGGGAATGAAAATAGGCAAGTATTTCTCGGGAAAGCGCACAATCAGACAGGATTTTTAAAATGAACAGTCGTTTTATGGCGAAAGATAGAGGAAATCGGCGGTTTTAGTAATAAACAAGTCCCCACAGATGTGGGGACTTGTTTATTACTGATTAGAATTAGAACTCCAATTTGTATGGAGAGTACTTTTTTTAACAACGGAATTATACAATCGATAACCAACAATTCCAGCGATAAACGTAAGGATGATATCTTTTACTAACGGAAGAACCATCCAACTCCATAAAAGTTGATAAGTAAAGCCTTCTGGAGCAGCATACCAAAGTTTATATGCCATATACATCCAACTAGTTCCGATTATGTAATTAATGATTAAACCGATGAATCCGCTAAAAATATAGATAGGAACAGATTGTTTTTTTTCAACTATTAATCCAACAAAGAAAGCAGTAATGATAAAAGCTAAAATAAATCCGAAAGATGGTTTTGTAATCGTAATAAGACCACCTGATATACCTGCGAAAATTGGAATGCCGATAAGACCAACGAGCATATAAACAATCATTGCAACACTACCGAGTCTTTTTCCTAAAAGTAATCCTGCAAGGATAGCGAAAAATGTTTGAAGGGTCACTGGAACACCCCCAATTACTAGAAAACTTGCTACATTAGCACCAACTGCCATAAAAGCAACAAATAAGGCAATCATTGTAATATCAATTGTTTTCCACTGTTTCAAGCTTGTCACTCCTTTTTATAATATTTACTTTATTTACTATACTTACCGAAACGATTTATGTCAACCAAAAATATTTTTAGTTAACATATTAAGCGTACATAATTTCTCATTCCATGTTCATACTAAAAATATGATGAAAGGAGATGATTGCATGAAAAAATTAAAGTTTCCATTCATAGGCATCTTATTGCTGAGTGTATTTCTTATGCAGTTACTTCCTCTACAAACAGAAGCAGAAGCATTACCTTCTTATGTTAAATGGGGGAGAATTGCCATGACAAAGGCTCAAGAAAAATACCCTAATAGTGAGGTTACCGATTATCTGCATGTTGGTAAGGAAGATAAAAAGGGAACTTCAGTGGAAAAATTTAAGCTTATTGTAAAGCAGGATCAAAAAGAAATAGGTGTATTTGTCAACTTAACTTTTGATACGCGAACCGAACGTTTATTATCTGTTGAGATGAAAGAAACCCAACCTTAATATCCAAAGAACTCTCTAAAAGAATTGGTTTTAGGGAGTTTTTTTGTTTTAATGGAAGAAAGAGAAAGGTAGGGGAGAGTTATGATTGTTGGAAAGGTACATAAAATGATGCGTTATCCTGTAAAATCTTTTACCGGAGAAAGCATTTCGAAAGCACGAATCATGCCTTATGGTATATATGGGGATAGAAGTCATGCTTTTATCGATAAGTCGACTAAGGACAAGCATTTAACGATTACTCAATATCCTAAAATGGTTACATACAAAGCAGCGTTTATAGGGGATGATTGTTTAGAAGCTTTTCCTAAAATAAAAATTAGTGCAAGCGATGGTTCAGAATACAATTGGGATGATTCAGCTTTATTAGAAAGGCTGGAAAAAGAAACAAATCGAACATTGGAAACAATCACCTATTCTCCAAACTATGTTCCGTTCCCGGCAATTGAAGAAGACAATATTTTGTTAATCTCTACACAGGCACTATCCGAATTATCTTCTTCGTATGGTGAAGTAATTGATGAAAGGAGATTTAGAGGAAATGTTGTATATGATTTACAAAATAGTATGAAGGAAGAAGACTTGATAGGAAAACAAATAAAAATTGGCACAGAGGTAATTCTTGAAATCAACAAGTATTGTGAAAGATGTATGATTATTACCGTCGATCCCGAAACAGGCACAAGGCAACCAAAGTTATTGAAACAGCTTGTAAAAGACCAAAATAATCATTTTGGACTCTATGCGAGTGTCATTCAAACCGGAACTATCTATGCTGGTGATGCAATTTTTATCTAATCAGAAGGATTAAGAAGTGACTGTGGACTTACGTCTGCAGTTTTTTATCCCACTCTTAACGGACAGTAAGACTCCCCCCTCAAGCTTATGAGAATACGAGGAAGATAGGCGGGAGATCAACAGTCCGTAAAGGTCCGATTGGTTCAACTAATCATCAGTGGGGGAGAAAGGAAAACCTCCACTGATGGATGTTTCACTTTATATAGACATAGAAATCAAAAATAATTCCATAAAGAACTAACAGCCTTATTAATCAAACGATTGATTAATAAGGCTGTTTTCGTAAAGGTTGTTGCGATTACCCGCAGCGGGAATAAACTTCGCTTTCCGTGGGGCTCACGCTAAGCCAACAGGAGTCTTCATGTATTCCAGCTGCTCCATTTTTCCTACTAATTCTTTTTCCTATTGAAAAAACAACAATCTTTTAGAAAACTGTCTTAAATAATATATTGCTATCACTCATTAAAATATGATATAGTTACCTAGGTAATTAATTTTAGATCGGAGAAAGAGATGAACACGACTCATGAATTATTCCATTCTATCCAGCAGCTTGCAAGGCAATTTACCAAACATTTAAATACAGCATTAGAGCCCTTTGATATTTATAGTTCGGAATGGGCAATTTTGTTTGTATTAAAAAAGAACGGTCCGCTTACTCAAAAGGAAATTGCTGAATATTTATCTATAGAAGCACCACCTGTAACACGTACGGTGAAAAAGCTTGTTGAGAAAAAATATGTGCTTCAAGTAAAGGGCGAAGACAAACGCACGAACAAAGTGTTTTTGACGGATGTAGCATTACAAAAGTACGAAGAATGGGAAGTCGCTGTTTTACAGGCAAACCAAGAATTGCTTGCACAATTGCCAGTTGATTCTTGGGTATATTTGCAACAAACTATTTCGCAGTGGTCTCATTCATTAGCAATCAAGGAGGAAAAGAATTGAATAAAGAACCATTATGGACAAAGGGGTTTATCCAAATATGGATAAGTAACTTTTTTTTATTTATGACGTTTTATTTTTTATTAGTATCATTACCAATTTATGCGATTCGAGAACTGAACGGAAAGCAGTCAACAGCAGGATTGATCGTTACGGTCTTCATAATTACTGCGATAATCATTCGACCAATAGCAGGTAATTTAATGCAAAAGTTTGGAAAGAAGGCCATATTTCTAACATCCTTACTTATTTTCTTACTTGCCGCAATTTTTTATTTATTTACTGATTCTATTGAAGGTTTACTTGTTGTTCGTGCTTTGCACGGGATTGGATTTGGGATGGCTACCACTGCAACTGGGACCATTGTAGCAGACATTTTACCGAGTTCCAGAAGAGGAGAGGGCATGGGGTATTATTCCATGAGTATGAACTTAGCAATGGTTGTTGGTCCTTTTATTGGATTGCAAGCTATTAATTCATGGGGAAATACAACACTATTTACATTAGCGCTTATTTTTGCACTTTTAGCTATTTTAACAGGTGGGTTCATGAAATTTGAGCCATTGGTAGAAACAGAAACGGTAGAGAAAGAAAATAATAGTAAGAAGGGATTTAAATTCGAGCAAATCATTGAAAATACAGCGGTGAAAATTAGTATCGTTGCTGCAATGTTTGGAATCGTTTATTCGTCCATTCTTTCCTTTGTTTCTGTCTATGCAGAAAATATAGGGCTTGTTAGTGTATCCGGTTATTTCTTTGTAGTTTATGCAATTTTTATGCTTATGGCAAGACCTTTTGCAGGAAAATGGTTTGATCGATATGGGGCAAATAAAATCGTTTATCCCTGCATCGTATTATTTGCTATTGGAATGATTGTCCTTGGAATGGCTCAATCAGAATGGATGTTTTTACTTTCTGCAGCATTAATTGGATTAGGATATGGATCTATGTTCCCATGTCTACAAACAATCGCCATCCAAAAAGCAGCTCCACAGAGACGGGGACTTGCAACAGCAACGTTCTTATCTATTTTTGATATCGGGATTGGTTTTGGTTCATATATTGTCGGAATTATTGGCGACGCAATTGGCTTAAATACTTTTTATTCTTTAAGTAGCATTTATATTTTGATTGGTATTGTTTTTTATTACTATTTACACGGGAAAATGATTGGAAAAGAAACAATCGTAAACAAGAAAGAAAAATATAGTACAGGTGCATAAATTAAGAAGGCTCTCTTTTTTCGAAACGGTAATGTTTCTCGAAAAGAGAGCCTTCTTTTGATACTTTTATTTAGCTTTTTTGACAACCTTTGTAACGGTTTTGCTGACATTCCCAGCTTTATCTTTTGCTGTTATATTTAGGGAGGTTTTTTCCTTTTGTTTCTTTATTTGAATGGAAAATGCCCCTTTGTTATCTGCTTTTCCTTCTGCCAAAATTTTATTTTTAATTTTAATGGTTATCGTTGCATTTGCTTCAGCTTTTCCTGTAATCTTCGTTGTTTTAGTAGTAACATTGTTTACATTTGGAGCAGCAGGAGCTATTTTATCAGCAACCGTAATTGTTTTTTGTTTACTTTCATTTTTTGCTTTATCTGTAGCAGTTAGGCTGATCTTAGTGTTCGCTTTTTGCTTTTTGATCTTAATCGTATACTTTCCATTCTTATCAGCAATAGCAGATCCGAGCGTAGTTTTTCCGACTTTAGCTGTAACGGTAGAGCCAGTCTCTGCTTTTCCAGAAATTTTATCAGACTTATTACTAATAGTTCCATTTACAGATGGAACAGAAGGAGGCGTGTTATCAATCACTTTAATTGTTGTTGCTTTACTTTTATTTTTTGCTCCATCTGTAGCTGTAACGGAAACAACTGTGTTTCGTTTTTGCTTTTTGATTTTTATAGCAAATTTTCCGTTTGAGTCTGCATTTCCATTACCAATCGCTTTTCCATTTACGGCAGCGGAAATACTAGCAAAGGCCTCACTCGTTCCTTTCAGCACTACATCATTATCGCCAAGCTTTTGAACGGTTGGAGCGTTCGGTGCTTTTGTGTCATTTTGAACGGTTGTTCGAATGGATGTACTAGCCTTCCCATCTTTACTTGAAAAATGGATATAAAGAAGTTGGTTTGTTTGAGTTAGCGGTATTTCTGCTGCAAATTTCCCGTTCTTATCAGTTGTAGCCGAATAAGTTTTACTGCCCAGCTTTACACTTATTACACTTCCTTGTTCAGCTGTACCTGTAAGTAATCTAGTACTATTATAAATCGGTGCAACCTTAGCTTTTAATTGCAAGGCACTAAAAGCAGAATAGGCATTTAATCTGCCCCAACCAGATACTTTATCAAAGCCTACTGGATAGCTGTCTACAGGAAAGTCCTCAGGAAATTCTTCCATATACTCGTTTTCAGGATTGTCATTTTCTTTAAAGATAATGGATGTAGCTGTATCTGTTAAATATTTTTCCACTTCTTTCGGTTTTAGGTTTCCGTTTAAAGAGAGCAGTAATCCAGCCACAGCAGCAACGTGTGGGCTAGCCATAGAAGTACCACTGTAAAGCACTACATTACCATTAGGAACAAGACTTGGAATATTAGAACCTGGTGCTACAAGATCCAGCTCTTTTCCATAGCTTGAATAATCGGCAACGATGTCTAAATCATTTGATGCACCAACTGCCGTAACGTATTGAGAAGAACCTGGATAATCAAGACCTTCATAGCCTCCATTTCCACTAGCGGCAATGATAGTGACGTTTTTGCTATAGGCGTATTGAAGCATCGATTCAATCACTCTACTATACCCACCGCCTAAACTCATATTAATTACTTTTGCGCCATGATCTACTGCATATTTAATTCCTTTAGCAATTTGTTCTGTATCCCCCGAACCTGAGGCATCTAATATTTTTACCGGCATTATTTTTGCATTGGAATGGATGCCAGACATGGAAAAAGCATTATTTATGCCAGCGGCGATAATACCACTTACATGGGTTCCATGATTATTGTCATCATATACATTCGTTGATTCATTGATGAAATTATAGCCAGCAGTTATTTTATTTTTAAAGTCAGCTAAAGAAGCGTCGACACCAGTATCTAATACAGCGATTGTCGTTTGTTTCATGTTAGAAGATTGCTGAAGCTGAAATAGTTTTTCGAATTGAATATCAGCGCCTTTCTTCCCATTTGTTTGTGCTGTATTTTTTAATGACCATTGATAAGGGGCAGACACATCACTTGGCAAAGCCAATAATGAATATTGTTGCACTGGCTCTATATACTCGACTTCTTTGGCTTGCTCCATTTTGTTAATGAGAGTATTAGCACTTTTGGCAGTATATTTACCTTGATCTAATTCAATTGTAAACATGCCGTCTGCAATTTGTTCTGTGCCTTCTAAACCATTAATCGTTTGTGCGGTTGCTTTACCTAGACTGTTTTTTAAGGAAGAAACAGTTCTTCCTGCTTTCATTTTTACGATAAATTTATTATTCATTTCTTTGTTGGTAATAGTGGAACTAGAAGCCCCTAATGTCTTAAAAATATCGGCAATGGTTTTGCCTTCTAATTTCGACAAATCTATTTTTTTAGCTATTTTTTCCATTTTTGTTTGTAAAGCAGCAGGCGATGCTTCGTTAGCAATAGCATATAAATTATTTATTGCCTTTGCTTCGTTTTTGCTTATCTCGTAATTGCTAGTTGTCCCATTTTCTAGCAAGTTAGTGAAAATTGGTTTTAATGTTGTTAAATTTGTTAATACTTCTTGTCGCAATGTTTTATTAAATACCATTTTTGCTGTCAGAAAAGGAGAGACTTGATAATATAAGCTAGAAAGATTTGTCCCATTTTCTGTAGATGATAAAATGGTATCCCGAATGGTTCGTAATTGTGTAAGCAATGTTTGATTATCTTTTGTATCCAGCGTGCTTAATTCGACTGGACATGCTTCTTCCACTTCAATGGTAGGTGCCAACTTTGTATCCGTCACTATTAAGGAAAAATCTCCATTTGTTTCAGGTAACTCTTCCTCGTCTATGTATTCCTCATCCTCTAAGTTGGAATAGTAGTCTACTCTAATATAATATGGTCCATCCCATGCAATTGGAAAATAGATTACGCCTGCATAGTCGATAAAGCTAACTGTGTTATATTGGCTAAAAGTATTACCTAATTGCGCATTTTCTTTACTAGAATATACAGAAATATTCATTTCTTCCGTAGAATTTAATTTAATCTCTAAATGAGTTGCGTTTTTTACGACTGATGCAGGATCAATCATAAACCATTTTACATTTTCATCTGCTTGAAAAGATGATGTTATTTCTTTTCCAATGGAAAGAGTTTCAGCATGGGTGATGTTTTCTTTCGCTTGTGCTTCTTTCATCGGTAGGATGTTAAAAACGAATGAAACAATTAGTAATAAAGCAAAAAAAGATTTCCAATTACACTTTTTCATAAATTTCCCCCTTAAGGTGATATATTACAAATCTATTAAATCACCTTTCTATCATTTTGTCCTCTTATTTTTTGTATTTTTAGCAAAAAATGTATATCTTTTTTGTAATCTACTAGGAAAATTCCTACTAATTTTTTGCTTTTATTTTCTATTTTTGAAAATCGAAACCGTTTTATTACGGAATATGTTAGAATAGTCTTGTAAATATTGTAAAGAAGGAGTTCCATTATCAAATGAACGAGCCATTATTTTTTAAACCAGTATTTAAAGAAAGAATTTGGGGCGGTACTGCGCTCCGTAGCTTTGGTTATGATATACCGAGTGAAATAACAGGGGAATGCTGGGCGTTTTCCGCACATCCGCACGGACAAAGCATGGTTAAGAACGGACCGCTAACAGGTAAAAATTTAGAAGAGTTGTGGGAAAATCATCGTGAGCTTTTTGGAAATTTAGAAGGTGATCGTTTTCCATTATTAACAAAAATATTAGATGCAAATCAAGACTTATCTGTACAAGTCCATCCGAATGATGAATATGCAAAGGTTCATGAAAATGGGGAGCTTGGGAAAACAGAATGTTGGTATATTATTGATTGTCAGGACGGGGCAGAAATCATCTTTGGCCATCATGCAAACACTAAAGAAGAATTAAAAGCGATGATAGCTGAAAACAGATGGGATGAGCTACTAAACAAGGTACCAGTAAAGAAAGGCGATTTCTTCTTTGTACCTAGTGGAACAATTCATGCTATTGGTGAAGGTATTATCATACTTGAAACACAACAAAACTCAGATACAACCTATCGTGTCTATGATTATGATCGTACAGATAGTGAAGGTACTAAAAGGGAATTACATATTGAGCAATCAATTAATGTAACAACAGTCCCACACCAATTAGCAGCAACTTCTCCAACCGTTGAGCAAAAAGGAGATTTGGAAATTACCAACTTTGTTGAATGCGATTATTTCACAGTTGAAAAATGGGCATTAGACGGAAAAGCAAATAGAGAGCAAGAGCAATCTTTCTTATTATGCAGCGTAATCGAGGGAGATGGCTATCTAGAAAAAGATGGGAAAGAATTTGCTTTCCAAAAAGGAGATCATTTCTTGCTGCCAAATAAATTTGGTGCATTTGAATTAAACGGGAAAGCAGAGTTAATTGTTTCCTATATTTAAAAGTAGTTTGTTTAGATAAATAAAGAGAGTGTCTAGTTTAGTTGACACTCTTTTTATTTATTTATTTAGTGATCTAATTTAAATACATGCTCTAATTTCACATGTCTATTCGTATTGGTTTTCTTTTTTCAAATGTATAATAGGAAGAGAAACCTGCTTCTTTTGCTAAATTAAGTGCTTCTGTGAAGCCTGCGCCAACATCTTCTTTTTTATGGGAATCAGAGCCAATCGTTAGTATTTCGCCTCCTAATTCTTTATATAACTTTAAAACTTCTAGAAATGGCAATGATTCATTTAATTTTGTTCTCCAACCAGAAGTATTAATTTCTAAGCCAATTCCTCTTTTTATAGCCATTTTTAATATGGAACTAATAATCTCTTGATAGTCTGCAAATTTATATATTCCTCTTGTAGCATGCGCATATCGTTTCATTAAGTCAAAATGTGCAAGCACATCGATATCTGCATATGTAACTAATTCATACATCTCTTTAAAGTAGGCGAGATAAATATCCTCATTTGGGTGTGCGTTCATATATTTACGAAGTGTTAGACCATCAAGATTATGGATAGAGCCGAGTATATAATCAAAAGGAATTGGTGATAAAGCAGCTTTGTATTGTTCACGCATTAAATGTGGTTCGCACAATTCAATTCCTAATTTTATTAGAAGTTGATCTTCATAAATAACTTGGCATTTTTGGATATCTGCTAGGTAGTTTGCCCATTTCATATGACCATAGGTAGGAGCATTTGGATTGACCGAAAAGTGTTCCGTAAAACAAATTTCTTGCACTCCTTTAGTTATTGCCTCTTTGCAAATTTCCATCATTATTGCTTTCGAATCAAAAGAATGATTGGAATGGTGATGATAATCAATATAATACATAAGAATCTCCCTTTTATAGACCATTTTATCCCACTCTTAACGGACAGTAAGACTCCCTCCTCAAGCTTATGAGAATACAAGGAAGCTAGGTGGGAGATCCACTGTCCGTAAAGGACCGATTGGTTCAACTAACCATCAGTGGGGGAGGAAGGGGAACCTCCAATGATGGAAGTTTCCCTGTATTTGACCAGTAGATAATATTTTCTCTATAGTCTATTTTATCATAATGTTTTTTTAAAACGTGAATTGCCAAGGCAGTAACTTTCCTTTATGATGAAAAAAGATTTCAGAAAATTGTTGTTTTAAACTTACTAAACAGGTAGGAATAATATATAATGAATAATTATCATGTGTATATAGGGGGAAGTGGAGATGAGCGAGGTAAAGACAATCAAATGGAAGGACGATGATCTCATACTGTCTGTCGATTATCCAAATGAAATCTACAACGAATATAAAGTAATAATTATCTGCCACGGATTGATCGGCAGTAGAGTTGGAGTAGACCGACTGTTTGTTAAAGCAAGCAATTTACTTACTGAAATGGGCTATTTAGTGATTCGATTTGATTATAAGGGATGTGGAGAATCTAGTGGTGAATATGGTAGGAATCGATTGTCCGATTTAATTGACCAGACAGAAGCAATGATTCAATTTGCGTCTGATGAGTTCTCGGTAAAAGAACTCATTTTACTAGGGCATAGTCTTGGTGGGGCAGTCGCATTATTCACTGCAATCAACAATTCGTACGTAAGCCGTTTAATTCAGTGGGCTGCTGTTGGGAATCCAGCATTTGATATTAAACGAATATTTGGAGAGGAAAGGTTGTCCGAATTAGCAGAAAAAGAAGTAGTGGATTTTTATGGCTATTCGTTTTACCAAACATATTTTGATTCTTTATCGGATTATTTCCCGTTAGAAAGCTGCCGACAATTTTCTGGAGATGTTCTTTTAGCGCACGGAACGGCAGATAAGGATATTTCGTATCAGTATTTGAATGAATATAAACAAGAATATTTACGAAGAGACAAAGGAACGGTTGAAACTTTACTTATTGAAAATGGAGAGCATACATTTTCATCTTCAACTCAATTTAATCAATTAATAAATGGAACAATCAAGTGGTTAGAAAGTAACTAATTAAAAATCCGCAGATGGATAGAATCAGCATCCATTTGCGGATTTTTTTAAGTAAAAATAATTAATTTGCTTATTTTTACTTATTATTGTGGAAATTAATAAGTAAATGACTTAAAATAGAAAAGGAAGAAATGAATTTGAGGGGATAATATGGCACAAGAACAAAGATTAATAGACATTGTTCACTATTTAAATAAGCATGAAAAAATTACTGTGGAAGAAATTTGTTCCCTCTTTCACGTTTCTCGTGATACAGCTAGACGTGATTTAGTAAAGCTTGAAGAGGAACAGGCAATTATTCGAACAAGAGGTGGTGCACTATTACCTAAAGTTCATCGGAAAGTAGATAATTATCATAATCGATTGAAATCCGTTTCAGAAGAAAAGAAAGCTATTGGAAAAATAGCAGCATCCTTTGTTAGAGAGAATGACCATATTATTCTAGATGCTTCTACGACCGTTCAGGCAATGGGAAATTACATTAACCAAGAATGTACGGTGATCACAAACTCCATTAATTTGGCTGATATTTTATCAGATAAACAATTGCCGAAAATTCACTTGCTAGGTGGAGTAATGCAAAAAGAACATCGATATTTATATGGAAATTCTGTAATTCAGCGATTAGATAAATATTATGTAGATAAAGTGTTCATTGGTATTGTCGGTATATCCGAAAAAGGACTTACTATTGTCGACGAAGAAGATGGCGCAGTTAAAAAGAAGATGATGAAACAAGCAAAGCAAGTCATTGTAGTAGGGGATAATAGCAAGGTCGGCATCACCGATTTTTATCAATTTGCCAAGCTTTCCGATATTGATCTCTTTATCACAGATAAAGAACCAGAAGACTGGTTTATTGAATTACTAAATGAAAATGGTGTGGAATTATTGGTGGCAAACAGAAGGGATGGAGAAGCATGATTTCATGTATCGTAACGGACTTAGATGGGACACTTTTAAATCACGAAAGCAAGATTAGCCCTCAAAATGTGGAAAGTTTGAAAATGGCACAAGAAAAAGGCGTAGAAGTGATTGTAGCAACAGGGAGAAACTATCCAGATGTTATCGAAATTTTTAAAGATACCGGTTTAAAAACATGGATAATTGCGGCTAATGGGGCAACGATTCATGACCCTGAAGGCAACCGTTTTGATCATGTACCCATGGATAAACAGAAAGCGATGAAATTATTGCAATGGTTGGAAGAAAGAGATTATTATTATGAGGTTTTTAGTAATGATTATCTATATTCGCCACAACGAGGAAGACAATTAATTGAAATTGAGCTTGATCGCCTTTGTACAGCTAATCCAGAGATTAGTCGAGCAGAACTAGAGAAATATGCAATCACCCAATTTTCACAAACAGGTTTTTCGTATATTAATAGTTATAAGGAAATAGAAATGCCTACTATTGATGTATACAATATATTGGCCTTTTCCTTTGATAAACAAAAATTGGATGCAGGTTGGGAAACGTTCAAAGATGATTCATCGATTACACTCGTGACATCTGGTACGTATAATTTTGAATTTGAGCATAAGGATGCATCAAAAGGGAATGCATTAGTAAAACTAGCAAAACATTTAGGTATTTCATTAAAAGATATATTAGCAATGGGCGATAGTATGAATGATTTATCAATGTTAGAAAAAGTCGGCTATCCAGTTGCTATGGGGAACGCAAGAGAAGATGTAAAAAATGCTTCAATTGAAATTGCTGAAACGAATGATGAGCATGGCGTAGCTAATACGGTTAAGCGACTTGTTTTATCTTCAATTGCTATATAATTTATAAAAAAGAAGAAGGTGAATCCGTCTTCTTTCAGTTTGTCGAAAAAAGATTTTTAGAAACATAAATGGAATTTTCATGCGTCGCTTGGAGTGGAAGGGCTGAGACTCCTGTGGGATTAGCGAGACAGCTTAGACCCTGCAGGCCAAAGGCCGAAGCGGCTAAGCGCGAGCCCCTGGAGTGGAAAGCAACATCTCTATTCAAAGGTACTAATAAATATGCTATATCCAAACCTCTATTTCTAAAATTCAGGGTTTGTCTACAGTCTGAAAGAAGAAGGCGAATTCGTCTTCTTTTTTTAGACCATTTTGAAACATACTTCCGAAAGAAACGATAATCATCTACTAGCAATCGTTTTTCCTAGAACTATAGTGCCTATTTGTAGTGGTTTGACACTATTTTTTTTAGCAATTTTGAGATATAATAAGTAGGTAGTAAAAAATATAGTATCTACTACTAATAGTAGATGATATAATTTAAAATGATGATTTTATTGTGGCTTATTAAAATCTTACATATAGTGAAAGATCATATAAAGAAACATGAAGTTATTTTGCACATAAAGGAGAAAGAAAAAAATGTATGCATTTACGAGTCGATTTGCAAATGTAGTTTTAAAAATTTTTGGGAGAACAAAAGTAATTAATAAAAATAAATTACCGAAGGATACTGGTTATGTCGTAGCTTGTTCCCATATAGGATGGGTCGATGTTGTGGCACTCGGTACTGCTTTGTTACCAAATGAAATTCATTTCATGGCGAAAAAAGAGTTATTTGCTAAACCTCAATCAGCTAAATTTTTTCATAGCATAAATGCCTTTCCAGTTGATAGAGAGAATCCTGGTCCCAGCAGTATTAAAACGCCAGTTAAACTACTAAAGGAAAAGAAGATTATTGGAATTTTTCCTAGTGGCACTAGGACTTCACAGGATGTCCCTTTAAAGAAGGGGGCTGCTACAATCGCTAATTTGGCAAGGGTACCAATTGTTCCAGCTGCATATAGTGGTCCAACTGATTTAAAAGGACTGTTAAGGGGAAAAAAAATACATGTTATATTTGGTGATCCAATTTCCTTAAAAAATGAGGATGGAACAAAGAAAGATCCAGCTGATATTACTAAAGAATTAAGTGATGTAATGGCCCAATTACAAAATGAATTAGATAAAAGAGGCGGTCAGAAATGATGAATCTACAGAAAGTAAAGGATATACTAAGTCGTTATCCTCTGCCTCTAGTAGATGAAATATTAGAGTTAAAAGAAGGACAAATGGCTGTTGGGGTTAAGCAAATCAACAAGGAAGACACATTTGCAACAGGGCAAAACCCAAATAATCCGATTATGCCAGGCGTCCTTATTATTGAAGCGATTGCGCAAGTTACGGCAGTAGCTATTCATAGTGAAGAAAAACATAGTAATAAATTTGCTCTTCTAGCAGGGATAAATCATTCTAGAATACGAAAAGCAGTTTTTCCGGGTGATGAGTTGTGCATGGAAGTCATGGTAGAAAAGGTAAAAAATAGCTTTGCGAAAGCAAAAGGAAAAGCGACCGTAGCTGGCGAATTGATTTGCGAGGCGGAGTTTCTTTTTGCATTTCAGTAATATCAAAAGCTACTTTAACTAAAAAGTTATAGTTAAAGTGGCTTTTGATATAGGTTGTCATTTTATCTTTATCAGTAAATTTTACGCATTCAAATAATTTATAAAATTTCAAATCATTCATTAAAATAATTACATTTCCCTATCAAATATTTCATAGATTACATGACTAATCTTTAATAGATTGGCATATATCTGTAATTAGAAAGGGGATGTACTAATTATGCAAACCTCCAAAACACGGACATTAATTCAATATTTGAATACAACAATATTAGGAATTATCCTAATGTTTATCCTTATTGCAGGAATCACGACCTCTATTTTTTCCTTCAAATTGACTTCAGATAATGTTGCCAGTATTTTGAAATCGGTAAATTCAACAGAAATTTACACGGAAATATTTCATAGTGAAAATCATCTATTTCCAAAATCAGATGGGAAAGGACTTTCTCTTGGAAATATCTTGTTCCAAATAGCAACTAATATTCGTTTAGATGATACGCGTACACTTTTAGGTAGAGAATTACCTGCTTTGACTTCTTTTCATACAGAAATTGTTGTCGCAGAAGAAGGGACAAGCCTTGCTAATCTACCATTTGAGTCTACTCCTTCAGAAGAACTTATGAAAAATCCGAAAGAAGTGGATGAAGAAAAAGTAGAGAAGGAAGAAAAACCATCAGAGAATAAAGCACCAGTAACTACTCCTAAAAATAAAACGGTGTTAGTCTACAATACTCATAATTTAGAAGCCTATCTACCACTTTTAAAGAATGCGAATGAAAATGAAGCAGTAAGTTCGGATGAACGAGCAAATGTGGTTGGATTGAGTAATAAGCTAAGTAATCTATTGCAAGACGAAGGAATTGGAGTTCAATTAGATAAAACAAATATTAACCAAAAACTTCTTGATAGAGGTTGGAACTTTTTTTCATCTTATGCGGTTTCAAAAGAAGTAGTTGAGACAGCAGTTAGCGAAAATAAACATTTGAACTATTTAATTGATATACACCGAGATTCTGCACGAAAGAAAACTACTACAGCAACAATTGATGGAAACAGCTATGCGAAATTACTTTTTATTATTGGTGATGCGAATAAAGGTTATGAAAAAAATCAGGAATTTGCGAAAAAGCTTCATGCAGAATTGGATAAGAAGTATCCTGGTATTTCTAGAGGTGTATTCTTAAAAGGAAAAGAAGAAGGGAATGGGGTATATAATCAGGACTTCTCTGATCGTGCTATTCTTCTAGAAGTCGGTGGCATAGACAATACACAAGCAGAATTGAATCGCAGTATTGAAGCATTTTCCGAGATTTTCAGCAAAGTATACTGGGAAGAAAATGACGCAACACAGCAATAATGTAAAAAGATGAACCTTAAAGCGAGGGTTCATCTTTTTTACAGTTAAGAAAGTCTATGGTTCCGATATCCATTTGGTAGTTAGTTCAAGCTCCAATTGGCTTGTAAAGTTCCGACTATTCCTTTTCGTAAGTAAAATCGACTCAACGACTATTTACCCTGTTTCTTTTATCACAGGAAATGTCACTCTACCCAATGTACCTAAATGGGTGCACTTCGCTTTTCTTATTAGTCAAGCCTATTTTTGTTCTTTTTCCTGTAAATATTGTTTATATCTTCTTAGCGCTGCTTCACTTGTTAAATGAAACTGCCGCATTATGTTCTCATCGCACACACCGTTTGCTAGTTCCTCTAAAATTGCTGTATTTCGGAAATTAACAGCAGAAATTTTTCGTAAACCAGCTCTTCTTACTTCATCTTTAATCATTTCTTGAATTGCACGGACAGATAATGCTTTTGGTTTTTGTCGATCATAATCATATTGAAAGGAATAAGAAATATTGTTGAATGCGACAAAAACGGGATCGTTGGAATAATACTTTGGCCGAAACGATTCTGGAATAGAAAAATAGTAATCTCGTAATTTTGCCATAATGTTGTGAGGAAGGGAAAGGATTAATTGAGTAGTGTCTCTACTAAGCGTAAGCTCACCTTGTGCAAGGTTTAAATCCTTCATTTTGATACTATGTAGATCAAAAGGTGTAAGACCAAAAGTTCGTAACAATGCTACAATCGTCCAATTTCTTGTCAACAGATAATTTCGAGCTGATTTTTTTGTAACTTCTGCATCTTTTGTTAATAGCATTTGCGCTAGTAGGCTATATTCATTTTTGGTTATAAAATCTTTTTCTGTTAGAGAACGTAATGGGGCAGCTTCAGCTAGTTTGTGAATTTCATGAGCACAAATACATTGGTGGTAAATCATTAATCGACTAAGAACAGATGCTAGCCTACGTATAGTAGCTTGCGACAATTGCTTTTCCTTTAAATAATGAAAGTAGGCGCGAATATCATCAGCACGTAATGCTTTTATTGTTTCAAATTTAGTGTTTTCTTTGTAGATATCGAGCCAGCTAAAAAATTTCTTTAAGTCAGATTCGTACTGTTTTAATGTAAGTTTGCTTCGTCCAGATTGGTTTAAATTCTCCATATAATCAAGTGCATAATCAGGCAAGGTAATCATCATATATGTTCCATCCTTCTTATGAATTTTTTTCAAACAATCCGAAATGCAATAACCTCTCTTCTTATTTTAACATAGGTTAAAGAAGGAGAGAGAAAGGGGGATTTTTAAATTGATCAGAATTAAAGTTGGTGAATCTATATACCATTATAATACTGAATTGGAGCATTATTTTTCAAAGATAAAGAATCATATCATTGGAAATAACTTAACCTTTTCTACACCTTATGGAACTAAAAAGCTGCTATATGCTGACTGGACAGCAAGTGGCAGATTATATAAAACGATTGAAGAAAAGATTACACATAAATTAG
>Ga0268252_1000461_pt1 | contig 25961 bp, 21 predicted proteins | sample AgamicMgSfrz_FD_200244 | JGI IMG/M metagenome (GOLD analysis project Ga0268252, IMG submission 200244) | Agave microbial communities from Guanajuato, Mexico - Mg.Sf.rz (v2) (version 3) | ecosystem: Host-associated > Plants > Phyllosphere > Phylloplane/Leaf | place: Guanajuato, Mexico | collected... | reverse complement strand
CCAGCGCGGCGCGATCGCAAATATCAACCTGTTTAAAAGCAAAGCGATCGCTGTCGGCAACCGGCGTCAGCGAGGAAAGATTACCGGCGTAGGTCAGCTTATCGGCCACCACAACCCGATGTTCCGTCTGTTGAATAAGGTGACGTACCACCGCCGAACCGATGAAGCCCGCGCCGCCGGTAACCAGAAATTGCTTCATCGCCATACTCCTTTGGTATCCACAACCCAGCGCTGCGCGACCCGATCGCCGCTTACGGCTTTGAACGCATGATGATCGACCAGCATCACCAGCACATCAGCCTGCTGTAGCGCCTGCTCCTGTGAAACCAGCGTAGCTTCATGCGCCAGCTTTGCCGGAATAGCGTCTACGTTTGGCTCAACCACCCAAGTCGTGCCAGCGTGCCAGCCCGCCACCAGATGCGCCACTTCCATTGCCGGACTTTCACGCAGGTCGTCAATATTGGGCTTAAACGCCAGACCAAAACAGGCGATAGTCAGCTCGCTGGCGCGCTTGCCGGTCGCGGTCAAACAGTCGGCAACCGCCGCTTTTACCTGTTCCAGTACCCAGTGCGGCTTGGCGTCATTCACTTCGCGCGCGGTGCGGATCAGGCGCGCCAGTTCAGGGTTCTGCGCCACGATAAACCAGGGATCGACCGCAATGCAGTGACCGCCAACGCCCGGACCCGGCTGGAGAATATTGACGCGCGGATGGCGGTTGGCCAGCGCAATCAGTTCCCACACGTTAATGCCCTGTTCAGCACAGATTAGCGAGAGTTCATTAGCAAACGCGATATTAACGTCACGGAAGCTGTTTTCGGTGAGCTTGCACATTTCCGCGGTGCGGGCGTTTGTTACTACGCATTCGCCTTCAAGGAAGATGCGATACAGCTCGCAGGCGCGTTCGGAACAGGCTGGCGTCATGCCGCCAATTACGCGATCGTTTTTAATCAGCTCCACCATCACCTGACCTGGCAAGACGCGCTCAGGACAATAGGCGATATGAATGTCAGGATTCTCCGCCTGCGGCGGAAACGCGAGATCGGGACGTGCTTCAGCCAGCCACCGCGCCATCTGCTCTGTGGCGCCCACCGGCGAGGTGGATTCCAGAATCACCAGATCGCCCTTTTTCAGCACCGGCGCCAGCGACAGCGCGGCCGCCTGCACATAGCCCATATCGGGCTGGTGTTCGCCTTTAAACGGCGTCGGCACCGCAATCAGAAAGGCATCGGCTGCGACCGGCTGCGTGGCGGCGCGCAGAAAACCATCCTGAACCGCCTGCCTGACGACCGTGTCCAGGTCCGGCTCAACGATATGAATTTCGCCGCGATTGATGGTCTCTACCGCGCGCGCGTTAATATCAATGCCAACGACGTTTTGCCTGCGTGAAGCAAATGCCGCCGCGGTAGGCAGGCCAATATAGCCCAGGCCGATAACCGAAATAGTGTTAAAACTCATAGGGTTACTCTGTGATTTTTTAGCGCCTGCAGAATGCGCGCGCAGGCATGGCCATCGCCATACGGATTATGCGCGCGGCTCATCGCCTGCCAGGCTTCTTCATTAGTTAACAGATGGGTGACTTCCGCCACGATTTTCTGTTCATCGGTTCCCACTAAACGTACCGTTCCGGCTGCAACCGCTTCCGGTCGCTCGGTGGTTTCGCGCATCACCAGTACCGGTTTGCCGAGCGAAGGCGCTTCTTCCTGGATGCCGCCGGAATCGGTAAGAATCAGCCACGCCCGGTGCATCAGCCAGACAAAGGGCAGATATTCCTGCGGCTCAATCAGAATAATATTGTCGATGCCGCTCAAAATACGGTTCACCGGCTCGCTCACATTAGGATTCAGGTGAACCGGATAAACGATTTGTATATCAGGATGCTGGCGCGCCAGCGTTGCCAGCGCGCTACAAATACGCTCGAAGCCATCGCCAAAGCTTTCACGACGGTGTCCCGTGACCAGAATCAGCTTTTTCGTCTCATCAAGAAACGGATAGCGCGCCGCCAGGCTGTCATAGTGCTGGCGATCGGAGAGGATGCGGTCGCGCACCCAATACAGCGCGTCGATAACCGTATTGCCGGTCACGAATATCTGGCCGTCCGGCAGATTTTCGCGCAGCAGGTTTTGCCGGGAATTTTCGGTGGGCGTGAAATGCCAGGTGGCCAAATGGCCGGTCAGCTTACGGTTCACCTCTTCCGGCCAGGGCGAATAGAGATCGCCGGTACGTAATCCCGCTTCAACGTGGCCTACCGGAATACGATGATAAAAAGCGGCCAGACTGGTCGCCAGCGTAGTCGTGGTATCACCATGCACCAAAACCACATCGGGACGAAAATCGGCAAATACGCCTTTCAGCCCTTCCAGAATACGGCTGGTAATTTCCGTCAGCCCCTGCTCCGGGCGCATGATATTCAGGTCGTAATCAGGCTGTAGCGTAAACAGACGCAGAACCTGATCGAGCATCTCACGATGCTGGGCCGTCACACACAGGCGAACATCAAATGCGGCGTCGTTCGCCAGCGCATGAACCAGCGGCGCCATTTTGATAGCTTCCGGCCTCGTGCCAAAAACGGTAAGTACTTTCACTGTTTTTCTCTTCGTTCGTTAGCCGTCTCAGTCACAGCGACACCTGCAACGCGCGTATCAGGCACGAGGACGGCGAATGAGCGCGACGCCTGCACCAACCAGCGCGCCAATGGCGCCCCACATAATCATCACAAACGTCCGGCGCGGACTATCGCGTTTTACCGGTTCTTCCGGGGTACGCAAATAGCGATAGGTCTGGAATTTTTGATCAAGCGTGGGACCGACATTTAACGTATCCAGCATGGCCCGATTTTGATCATAGTCCAGATCGTAAGTCGGCCCATTGGCTTCCAGGCTTTCCAGCCGGGCCTGCAGCATCGGCCGGCCGAGCAGGAACAGCTCAGAGTCAGGCAGCTGTTCCGACGGCGTGCTGGTTTTCACCTGGTCGATACCCTGCTGTTGCGCAATCTTCAGCGCCTGCTCGACGCTGTGCCGCTGGCGCTGATAAACCGCATTGGCGACGGTTTCCTGCCGCTTAACCTGTGCCTTCATCTGAACGGTGCGCGCCGCCCAGGCAGCGGTCAGCTCCTGGTTTAAATGGCGGGCCGCGCGTTCGCTGGCAAAAGCCACGTACTGGCGCAGCAGGTTATTGGCATCCGCTGCGGTTTCCGCGACCAGCCTGACGCTGTCGCTCTGGTTCCTGGCATTATCCGCTGGGGTGAACTGAATATTGCTGACCATTTCGTCCAGCAAGGCCGCGTCTTTGCGCACGTTGCCGCTCTTACGATGTTTGTAGTAGTCAGTTTGCAGCCAGAATTCGCGACGCGTATCCCATGAAGAGAGCTGCATAATGAATTCCTGATAAGCATCGTCCATCACCGAAGGCTGCGGCACCGCCAGCGCCGCGCCGCCGTTGCGCACGTCAAGGTTGCGTAAGAACTGCTGCTGAGAGTAATAGCTACCAATCATATTCACGGTAGGGCGATCGGTTACCGCCGTCGTACTCCACTCCTGCTTAACCAGCAGCGACCACACCCAGGCCAGCAGCATGCCCAGCAGCGCCAGTCCAATAATCCAGCGTTTACCGCGCCACAGCGTACAAAACAGGCTACGAATATCCAGTTCGTTATCCACGAAGTCAGAGGTCATAGGTAGGGTATCCTTTTCCAAAGGGCATTAGCCCGGAAGCTTATTCTTATTGGCGCGACGCAGGCGACGCTTGAAGCGTTTGATCATACGGGCTACACGCCAGGCGCGTTTGATGCAATAGCCATAGAGGATAAAAGCAAACAGAAACAGCAGCAGCATTACCCATTCAGGGATGAAGGCTAAGTATTCGCCCAGCACCCCTACGCCAGCCAACAGCGCAGCGGCAAGCGTGATTAGCACAAATGCCTGTCGTGAAGTAAAACCGGCGCGCATGATCAAATGATGAATATGCTGGCGATCGGCGGAGAAGGGACTCATCCCTTTACGCAGACGACGATACATAATGGCGACCATATCCATCAGCGGAATCGCGATCAGCCACAGCGCCGTCACCGGCGTAATGGGATGCGTTACGCCCTGCGTGGTTTCCAGCAGGATCCAGATAATGGTGAAGCCGATTAAGGTGCTGCCGGCATCGCCCATAAAGACTTTGTAGCGCTTACCGAAAACGCCAAGGTTAAGCAGGATGTAGGGAAGCGTGGCGGCAATCATGGCGAAACACCACATCGACAGGCTGTGCTGCCCGTCAAAGTAGAGAATGATGCCCATCGCGCCAAAGCTAACGCAGGAGAGACCGCCCAGCAGTCCGTCGATCCCGTCCACCATATTAAAGGCGTTGATCGCGGCCCATACGGCGAACAGCGTCAGCACATAGCCAAACGGCCCGACGACCAGTTCCATCGGCCCAATAATATAGCCGAGGCTAAGCAGGTAAAGCTTGCCGACCACCATCATGACAATGGCGATCGCCGCCTGCACGACGGCGCGAATTTTGACGCTAATGTCAAAACGGTCATCCAGCGCGCCAATTAATACCAGCACGCCCGCACAGATCAGATAAAGCGTCGCATGCGGCAGGTAATAATTAGTGATCGCAAACGTGAAGCAGATGCCGGCATAGACGGAAATGCCCCCGACCAGCGGGATCAGCCCCTGATGACGTTTACGATAGTTAGGTCGATCGACCAGGCCGACATTTTTAGCTGCTTTACGCGCAAAAAAAATGAACGCCAGTGAAAACAGAAAAATTAAACCAAGCTCGGTACTCATGGTGAGTAAATTCACATTAACAGCTCTCAGCTAAGACACCGGGTAACTATAAGCAATTATTATGCCTGCCAGCCTGCCTGACGTCGTGATAACGCAATTTCGCCGTTTGACCGCTTATTATTTAAGCAAAAAACATCCGCTTTTAGCGTACCTTACGGCTGACGACGCCTGACAATCGCCTTATCCTATAGTCCCAAAATGAAAAACGCCACGTCTGAGCGTGGCGTTACCCGAGTTTTCTTACCGTTGTAATGAGCATTTAACTTTCACTGTTGCTCAACGGTAAAGAAAGTTACGAACGTTTCATCATGTCGAAGAATTCATCGTTGGTCTTGGTCATTGCCAACTTATTAATGAGGAATTCCATTGCATCGATTTCACCCATTGGATGAATGATTTTGCGCAGGATCCACATTTTTTGCAGCTCTTCCTGAGAAGTAAGCAGCTCTTCTTTACGTGTACCGGAGCGGTTGTAGTCGATCGCCGGGAAGACGCGTTTTTCCGCGATCTTACGTGCGAGATGCAGCTCCATGTTACCGGTGCCTTTAAACTCTTCGTAAATCACTTCGTCCATTTTCGAACCGGTATCAACCAGCGCGGTCGCGATGATGGTCAGGCTGCCGCCCTCTTCCACGTTACGCGCCGCACCGAAGAAACGTTTCGGACGATGCAGGGCGTTGGCATCCACACCACCGGTCAGAACTTTACCGGAAGCCGGTACTACGGTGTTATAGGCGCGCGCCAGGCGGGTGATGGAGTCGAGCAGAATGATGACATCCTTTTTATGCTCAACCAGACGCTTGGCCTTTTCAATCACCATTTCAGCAACCTGAACGTGACGGGAAGCCGGTTCGTCAAAGGTAGAAGCGACCACTTCGCCCTTCACCAGACGCTGCATCTCAGTTACTTCTTCAGGGCGTTCATCAATCAGCAGCACCATCAGCACGCAGTCAGGATGGTTGTAAGCGATGCTCTGCGCAATGTTTTGCAGCAGCATGGTTTTACCGGCTTTCGGCGGCGCAACGATCAGACCGCGCTGGCCACGACCGATCGGCGAAGCCAGATCCAGTACGCGAGCAGTCAGGTCTTCTGTGGAGCCGTTACCGCGCTCCATGCGCAAACGTGAGTTGGCATGCAGCGGCGTCAGGTTTTCAAACAAAATCTTACTGCGCGCATTTTCCGGTTTGTCGTAGTTGACCTCATTAACCTTCAACAGCGCAAAGTAACGCTCGCCCTCTTTCGGCGGACGAATTTTGCCTGAAATGGTGTCACCAGTGCGAAGGTTAAAACGGCGGATTTGGCTGGGAGAAACATAGATGTCGTCGGGACCGGCGAGGTAGGAGCTGTCTGCGGAGCGGAGGAAACCAAATCCGTCCTGCAATATCTCCAGTACGCCATCACCGAAAATATCCTCTCCGCTTTTCGCGTGTTGTTTGAGGATAGCGAAAATGATGTCCTGTTTGCGCATGCGCGCCAGGTTTTCCAGCCCCATGTTCTCGCCGAGAGTAATCAGCTCTGAAACCGGCGTATTTTTTAGTTCGGTAAGATTCATAATGGTGGGTTCTTAAACTCGGGGTATATCTCGAAAAGGTTGTCGTGAATGGTATGGCAAAGAAGGTCCATGCCCGTTAATGGCGCCGTTTTCATGTCTGCTCGATGATCTTATGCGTGAATGCCGATCTGAAAACGAGGAGACGGTTGAAAACAGATACCGGAAATTGATACTAACCGTCAGATTGTTGATGCACTGTGAAGAAAAAGCCAGCGTTCAACAAGGGAAACAAACTACAGGTAAGTTCGTAATGCAGTAGATTTAACTTAGCATGCTTCATGCCGGGCGTCTAGCGGTCTGGGAAAAATTACTCGACCGCCAGAGCCCGCAATGAATCAACCCAGGTTCGCGTTCAGGAACTCTTTGAGCTGGCCTTTAGACAGCGCACCAACTTTAGTGGCTGCGACTTCACCATTTTTAAACAGCAGCAGCGTTGGGATGCCGCGAATACCGTATTTCGGCGCCGTTTCCGGGTTCTCATCGATATTCAGTTTGGCAATGGTCAGCTTACCGTCATACTCTTCTGCTACTTCGTCGAGGATCGGGGCGATCATTTTGCACGGACCACACCATTCTGCCCAGAAGTCCACCAGCGTCAAACCTTCGGCATTCAGCACGTCGGTTTCAAAGCTTTTGTCGGTTAGATGAACGATTTTATCGCTGCTCATGTCTTACTCCACAAGATTATGCCTGGCTGGTTGGCGTAAAATCTGCCAACGTAGGTTGACTTTATTTCACCGGATACGCTTTCGTAAAGCAATAGTAAGCTGATATTCTACCACACTATGAGCAAAACACACTTAACCGAACAGAAGTTTTCCGACTTCGCCCTGCACCCACAAGTTATCGAAGCCCTTGAAAAGAAAGGCTTCCATAATTGTACGCCGATCCAGGCGTTAGCATTACCCCTTACATTAGAAGGGCGCGATGTCGCAGGTCAGGCGCAAACCGGAACCGGCAAAACGATGGCGTTTCTGACGTCAACGTTCCATTATTTGCTTTCTCACCCGGCAGCCGAAGGCCGCCAGATTAATCAGCCGCGCGCGCTGATTATGGCACCGACCCGTGAACTGGCCGTACAAATTCATGCTGACGCCGAACCGCTGGCTGAAACGACCGGGCTGAAAATTGGCCTGGCTTACGGCGGCGACGGTTACGATAAACAGCTAAAAGTGCTGGAAAAAGGCGTGGACATTCTGGTGGGTACTACCGGCCGCCTGATCGATTACGCCAAACAAAACCATATCAATCTCGGCGCTATTCAGGTCGTGGTGCTGGATGAAGCCGATCGCATGTTCGATCTCGGCTTTATTAAAGATATTCGTTGGCTGTTCCGCCGGATGCCTGCCGCTAATCAGCGTTTAAGCATGCTGTTCTCCGCTACGCTTTCTTATCGCGTCCGCGAGTTGGCGTTTGAGCATATGAACAACGTCGAGCATATTGAAATCGAGCCGGACCAGAAAACGGGCCACCGCATTAAGGAGGAGCTGTTCTACCCTTCTAATGAAGAAAAGATGCGCCTGCTGCAAACGCTGATTGAAGAAGAGTGGCCGGATCGCGCCATCATTTTCGCCAATACCAAGCATCGCTGTGAAGACATCTGGGGCCATCTGGCGGCGGACGGCCATCGTGTCGGCTTGTTGACCGGCGACGTAGCGCAGAAAAAACGCCTGCGTATTCTGGAAGATTTTACCCGCGGCGATGTGGACATTCTGGTTGCGACCGATGTCGCAGCGCGCGGTCTGCATATTCCAGCGGTTACCCACGTCTTTAACTACGATCTGCCCGACGACTGCGAAGACTACGTACACCGTATTGGTCGTACCGGACGCGCTGGCGCCAGCGGTCACTCCATCAGCCTGGCCTGTGAAGAGTATGCGCTGAACCTGCCCGCCATCGAAGAGTATATCGGACATGGCATTCCGGTGAGCAAATACAACAGCGACGCGCTGATGACAGACCTGCCGCCGCCGAAACGCCTGACGCGTAATCGTCCCGGCAGCGGCCCTCGTCGCGCTGCAGGCAATAATCGTCGCAGCGGCGCGCCGCGTAATAATAATCGTAAACGTTCGGGTTAATCACACCATGTTCAGCGCGTCGTCGCTTTATGCTGCAATTGATTTAGGTTCTAACAGCTTTCATATGTTAGTGGTGCGCGAGGTGGCCGGGAATATCCAGACTGTCGCGCGCATCAAGCGTAAAGTGCGGCTCGCCGCTGGCCTGAACAGCGCTGGCGAACTCTCTGACGAAGCGATGGAACGCGGTTTAGCGTGCCTTAAGCTTTTTTCAGAGCAGCTACAGGATATTCCCACCGATCAAATCCGCGTAGTAGCGACCGCCACGCTGCGGCTGGCCGTCAACGCTGACCGCTTTCTGAGTCAGGCAGAAAAGACGCTGGGCTGTCCGGTCAATGTGATTAGCGGCGAAGAGGAAGCGCGCCTGATTTATCAGGGCGTGGCGCATACTACTGGCGGTTCAGATAAGCGTCTGGTGGTGGACATCGGCGGCGGCAGCACCGAGCTGGTGACCGGCGACGGCGCCCAGGCGACCGCATTATTTAGCCTGTCGATGGGTTGCGTGACCTGGCTGGAGCGCTATTTCGGCGATCGGCATTTAGGTCAGGCGAATTTTGTTCAGGCGGAACAGGCTGCCCGCGCCATGATTCGACCAGTCGCCGAACGGCTGCGTGCCGAGGGTTGGCAGATTTGCGTAGGCGCTTCAGGCACCGTGCAGGCGCTACAGGAAATCATGGTGGCGCAGGGCATGGACGAGCGTATTACGCTCAGCAAACTTCAGCAGTTAAAACAGCGCGCCATTCAGTGCGGCAAGCTGGAAGAACTGGAGATTGAAGGCCTGACGCTGGAGCGTGCGCTGGTTTTCCCCAGCGGGCTATCGATTCTGATCGCTATCTTTGAAGAACTGAATATCGACAGCATGACGCTGGCAGGCGGCGCCCTGCGCGAAGGCCTGCTTTACGGCATGCTGCACTATCCGGTCGACCGCGATATTCGCAGCCGCACCATCCATAATATCCAGCGACGTTTTATTATCGATGTTGAACAGGCAGAGCGCGTACGTCAGCTGGCGGCCAGCTTTGCGCAACAGGTGAGTCCGCACTGGAAACTGGATAGCTACTGTCGTGAACTGCTGGAAAGCGCCTGTCTGATCCATGAAATTGGTCTGAGCGTCGATTTCCGGCTTGCCTCTCAGCATGCTGCTTATCTGGTACGTCATCTGGATCTGCCTGGCTTCACTCCTGCTCAGAAAAAACTGCTGGCGACGCTGCTGCAAAACCAGAGCAACGGTATCGATTTAGCGCTATTGAATCAGCAAAATGCGGTACAACCGCGCATGGCGGAACGGATGTGTCGATTGCTGCGCCTGGCGGTTATTTTCGCCAGCCGACGCCGTGATGACACCTTGCCTACGGTACGACTGCATAGCGATGATGAAGTACTGCAGGTTGTGCTACCGTCAGGCTGGTTGCAGGCGCATCCGCTGCGTACGGAAATGCTGGAGCAGGAAAGCCGCTGGCAATCCTATGTTCACTGGCAACTGTTATTTTCTGATTAATTCCTGTCAGTCGGATTTAAAAATAATCTGACAGGATAATCGCGCAAAATCAGTACTCTTACTATATCTCCTTAATGGCTGGCGCATTAATATTCATTGCGCAACCGAATATTGTTCATAATTTTTCGGTTGGCTATTTACAAATTAAACTATCTGGTCCTGGTATTTACCGTCATTAAATTAGCAATAAGTGGATTAAAACTTATTTGCTCGTTTATTACTGTAATACGTAAAGGCAGAATAATAAATATTGAAATGGAGTTTATTATGCGTGATTTAACCAAATCAGAAGTTCAGATTGTTAGTGGCGGCCTGGTTAATTCTTTTGAAGAAGCGGTGGAGGGCGCCGTATGGGGATTTGTTGATGGCTTAGCGACCGGGGTCACCATAGGGGGTAGCGCCAGCCGCACGGCGGTATTTGGGCCTATCGGCCAGTTAGTTGGCGTTATCCTCGGCGGTGTAATCGGTCCTTTCGCCTGTACATTATTAGGCGCTATGTGGGGTAAAGATGCTGTGGCCGGCTATGCTAGCGAATTCCGTAATCAATTCGGTACCGGTAGCGACGTCACGCTGGTTTAATACCGCTTTTTATCCGGATAAATAACTTTCCCTCTGCGTTAGCTAAGGAATTATTTATTCCTGTAATTTAAAACTCTGAAAAGAAATCCTTTTCAGAGTTTTTTTACAATGGCATTAAGGGGTTAATATTTATTATTGCCAGCCCGCGCTTTATCCAGCATGGCGCGTAATCCGGCAACCCGGCTTTGCCCGGTTTTCATGCGTTCTTCAGCGCTAACGACTTTACGTTCGGTTTCCCACTGTAAATCGTCCTGGGGCAGCTCCAGTAAAAAGCGGCTCGGCTGCGGACGCACCGTTTCGCCATATTGCCGACGCTCACGACATAACGTAAAAGTGAGCTCTTTCTGTGCACGAGTAATACCGACGTAAGCCAGACGGCGCTCTTCCTCGATATTATCTTCATCGATGCTGCTTTGATGCGGCAGTAATCCCTCTTCCATGCCGACCAGATAAACATAGGGAAATTCCAGCCCTTTCGAGGCGTGCAGCGTCATTAGCTGAACCTGATCTAACTCTTCATCACTTTCGCCACGTTCCATCATGTCACGCAGCGTAAAACGCGTGACCACCTGCGTTAACGTCATTGGCTCGTCAATATCGCTGCCTTCGAGCATTTCCGTCATCCACTGGAACAGCGTATTGACGTTTTTCATACGCATTTCAGCGGCTTTTGGGCTGGCGGAGGTTTCGAACAGCCAGCTTTCATAATCAATGCCGCGAATCAGATCGCGCACCGCATTAATTGGCTCGCGCTCGGCCAGCTGGGCTATCTCCTGCAGCCAGCCGGTAAAACGCTGTAGGTTTTCCAGGCTGCGACCGGTCAGCGTCTGGCCCAGCCCTAAATCGAAGCTGGCGCTAAACAGGCTTTTATTACGCTGATTCGCCCATTCGCCCAGCTTTTGCAACGTTGCCGGACCTATCTCACGGCGCGGCGTATTAATGATGCGCAAAAAGGCGCTGTCGTCGTCCGCATTGGTTAATATCCGCAGATAAGCCAACAGATCCTTAATTTCGGGACGCGAAAAGAACGAGGTTCCACCTGAAATCCGGTACGGAATCCGGTTCTGCATCAGCATTTTTTCGAACACGCGCGATTGATGGTTGCCACGATAGAGAATGGCGTAATCTTTATATTGCGTTTTATTAATAAAGTGGTGGGCAATCAGCTCGCCGGTAACGCGTTCCGCTTCATGATCCTCATGATTTGCCGTCAGCACCTTTAACTCTGCACCATAGCCCAACTGGGAAAACAGGCGTTTCTCAAACACGTGCGGATTATTGGCGATCAGGATATTGGCCGCCTTCAGAATGCGCTCGGTAGAGCGATAGTTCTGCTCCAGCTTAATCACCTGCAGCGCGGGAAAATCCTCCTTTAACAGCACCAGGTTTTGTGGTCTCGCGCCGCGCCAGGAATAGATCGACTGATCGTCATCGCCCACTACGGTAAAACGCGCGCGGGCGCCCACCAATAGCTTAACCAGCTCATACTGGCTGGTATTGGTGTCCTGATACTCATCCACCAGCAAGTAGCGAATACGCTGCTGCCAACGTTCGCGCACTTCCTGGTTGCGCTGTAACAGCAGCGTCGGCAACAGAATCAAATCATCGAAATCCAATACGTTGCAGGATTTCAGATGCCGATCGTACAGTTCGTAACAGTGGGCGAAAATACGATCGCGTTCCGACTGCGCCCGTTCCTGAGCATGGGCCGGATCGACCAGATCGTTTTTCCAGTTAGAGATCGTCGAGATAAGCTGTTGCAGCAGGTTTTTATCGTTTTCGAGCCACTGCCCGGTTAAATCTTTCAGCAGCGCCAGCTGATCCTGATCGTCAAACAGGGAAAAGTTGGACTTCATGCCCAGTGCGGCATATTCGCGCTTAATAATTTCCAGCCCCAGCGTGTGAAAGGTGGAGATCATCAGGCCGCGCGCCTCTTTGCGTCCCAGCGTTTGCGCCACGCGCTCTTTCATTTCACGCGAGGCTTTGTTGGTAAAGGTAACAGCGGCGATATGACGCGCCTGATACCCACATTCACGAATCAGATGGGCAATTTTATTGGTAATGACGCGCGTCTTGCCGGAACCCGCGCCCGCCAGCACCAGGCAAGGGCCGGTGACAAATTCGACGGCTTGTTGTTGGCTGGAATTCAGACGCATAGAAGTACTCAGTGAAAAGAAGGAGGGTTAACTAACAGCGTGGTAGTATATCCAGCAGCATCCATACGACTCAAGGCGCGATCATGGCAAAAACCGCAGCGGCAATGCATATCCTTGTAAAAGAAGAAAAACTGGCTCAGGAGCTTCTGGCACAGCTGGAGAAAGGCGCCGACTTTGAAAAACTGGCGAAGAAACATTCAACCTGTCCGAGCGGGCGCAAAGGCGGACACTTAGGCGAGTTTAAAAAAGGGGCGATGGTGCCTGCTTTTGATAAAGTGGTCTTTTCCTGCCCGCTGCTAACGCCTTACGGGCCTTTGCATACCCAGTTTGGCTATCACATTATCAAGGTGTTATACCGCAATTAATAAAAAACCGGTGTCTTCAACACCGGTTTTTTTCTGCTGGCGTTTCGCCTGGCAATTCTGCGTAGTAAAGAATTTCGCCGTCGTTTTCGACTTGTCGAATGTGGCCAATGTTTGCGGCCCCAGCAACATCAGTAGCTATGTAGCTGGAGCGCAGTAACGCATCGGCAAGCGGAAAGAAGGCCGGAAATCAGCCCGCGACGCTAATCCCTTTCATGTCAGTCATATAGCCACGCAGTTTACGTCCTACAGCTTCGATCGGATGATTACGCACCGCTTCATTCACATCGCGCAGCTGAGCGTTATCCACGGCTGCTGGTGCCGCTTCTTTGCCTAAATCGCCTGCCTGCAGAGTGGTCATAAACTCTTTCAGCAACGGTACGGCAGCATTAGCAAACAGGTAGTTGCCATACTCAGCGGTATCAGAAATAACAACGTTCATTTCATACAGTCGCTTACGAGCAATAGTGTTAGCGATCAACGGCAGCTCGTGCAGCGACTCGTAATAGGCGGACTCTTCAATAATGCCGGAATCAACCATGGTTTCAAATGCCAGCTCAACGCCCGCTTTGACCATCGCGACCATCAGCACACCGCGATCGTAATATTCCTGCTCGGAAATTTTGCCTTCATACTGCGGCGAGTTTTCAAATGCGGTCGCACCGGTCTCTTCGCGCCAGGTCAGCAGTTTTTTATCGTCGTTCGCCCAGTCAGCCATCATGCCGGAAGAGAATTCGCCGGAAATGATGTCATCCATATGTTTCTGGAACAGCGGCGCCATAATAGTTTTCAGCTGTTCAGCGAGCGCGAAGGCACGCAGCTTCGCCGGATTGGACAGACGATCCATCATCAGCGTAATGCCGCCATGCTTCAGCGATTCGGTAATGGTTTCCCAGCCATATTGCAGCAGCTTACCTGCGTAAGCGGGATCGGTGCCGTCAGCCATCAGCTTGTCGTAGCAAAGCAGTGAGCCCGCCTGCAACATACCGCAGAGAATGGTCTGCTCGCCCATCAGGTCAGATTTCACTTCGGCAACGAAAGAGGACTCCAGCACGCCCGCGCGATGACCGCCGGTTGCCGCGGCCCAGGCTTTAGCAATAGCCATACCTTCGCCTTTCGGATCGTTTTCCGGGTGAACGGCAATCAGCGTCGGCACGCCAAAACCACGTTTGTACTCTTCACGAACTTCAGTACCCGGACATTTTGGCGCAACCATCACCACGGTAATATCTTTACGGATCTGCTCGCCGACCTCAACGATGTTAAAGCCGTGAGAATAACCCAGCGCAGCACCCTCTTTCATTAACGGCTGAACCGCCTGAACCACCGCCGAATGCTGTTTGTCCGGCGTCAGGTTAACCACCAGATCGGCCTGCGGGATCAGTTCTTCATAGGTGCCGACTTTAAAGCCGTTCTCAGTCGCCTTGCGCCAGGAAGCGCGCTTCTCAGCAATGGCTTCCGCACGCAGCGCGTAGGAAACATCAAGCCCGGAATCACGCATGTTAAGGCCCTGGTTCAGCCCCTGGGCGCCACAGCCAACGATGACGACTTTTTTCCCTTTCAGGTAACTTGCTTCATCAGCAAATTCATCACGCGCCATGAAGCGACATTTACCTAATTGCGCCAGCTGCTGACGCAGGTTCAAAGTATTGAAATAGTTAGCCATGGGTACTCCGTTTTGAGGTTGTGTATGCCGTTATTTTTTGCGCGAAGCACGCTTTGCCTCGCTTTCTATAGCCCCATCATATGACAGGAAATCCGTTGCTTAAATTGATATATTAACAACGTCGCATTGCAATAACTGCAACGTAAAAATGAGGCCTGAATCGCATGGATTTACGAGACCTGAAGCTTTTTTTACATCTGACGGAGAGCCGTCATTTTGGCCGTACGGCCCGCGCCATGCACGTTTCGCCTTCAACCCTTTCTCGCCAGATTCAGCGGCTTGAAGAGGATCTCGGTCAAAGCCTGTTCCTGCGCGACAATCGTACGGTGACGCTCACCGAAGCAGGCGAACAGCTACGTCAGTTCGCACAACAAACGCTGCTGCAATATCAGCAGCTGCGTCACGCCATTGACCAGCATGGCCCTTCGCTCAGCGGAGAGCTGAAACTGTTCTGTTCCGTTACGGCCGCCTACAGCCATCTGCCGCCAATACTGGATCGCTTTCGCGCCGAACATCCGCAGGTAGAAATTAAGCTGACTACCGGCGATGCCGCCGACGCCGTTGAAAAAGTACAAACCGGCGAGGCCGATCTGGCCATCGCCGGACGCCCGGAAACGCTGCCCGCCAGCATCGATTTCACGCCGCTGGGTCACATTCCGCTGGTGTTAATCGCGCCAGCTTTACCCTGCCCGGTACGCCATCAGGCAACACAGCCCAGTCCAGACTGGGCGCAGATTCCGTTTATCCTGCCGGAACAAGGCCCGGCACGACGCCGCATCGATCTTTGGTTTCGCCGTCTGCGTATCGCCAATCCGCTGATTTATGCGACCGTTTCCGGCCATGAAGCTATTGTTTCGATGGTGGCGCTGGGCTGTGGCATCGCCCTGTTGCCTGACGTGGTGCTGGAAAACAGCCCGGAACCGGTGCGTAATCGGGTACTGGTGCTGGACGATATTGATTCTGTCGCCCCGTTTGAACTGGGCGTTTGCGTTCAGAAAAAGCGGCTCGGCGAGCCGCTGATTAAAGCCTTCTGGCAGCTGTTGTAATTAACCCGCCAGGAAAAAACGAAACGCCGGGTTCTGGCTTTCATCGTGAAAGTCATAACCCAAAGCCGTGAGATGCTCCTCAAAGCGCGGCTCATTTTCGCCCAGCTCAAAGGCCGCCAGCACCCGACCATAGTCGGTGCCGTGGCTGCGATAGTGAAACAGGGAAATATTCCAGTGCGTACCCAGCGTTTGCAAAAACTTCAACAACGCGCCGGGCGCCTCCGGGAATTCAAAACTAAACAGGCGTTCGCGCAGCGGTTTAGAGGGACGACCGCCAACCATATAACGAACGTGAAGTTTCGCCATTTCATCATCAGACAGATCAACGACCTGATAACCGCCGGAGATTAGCTCATCAATAATTTCCCGACGTTCTTCACGACCGCGCGCCAGCCGCACGCCGACAAAAATACAGGCGTCGCTGGCGTCGGCGTAACGATAGTTAAATTCCGTTACCGCCCGGCCGCCCAGCGTCTGGCAGAATTTCAGGAAGCTGCCCTGCTGTTCAGGAATGGTCACGGCCAGCAGCGCTTCACGCTGTTCGCCCAGCTCACAACGCTCTGAAACGTAGCGCAGCCCGTGGAAGTTAACGTTGGCGCCGGAGAGAATATGCGCCAGCCTTTCGCCCTGCAGATTATGCTGCTGGATATATTTTTTCATGCCAGCCAGCGCTAATGCGCCTGATGGCTCAGCAACGGCGCGCACATCCTCAAACAAATCTTTCATTGCTGCGCAGATAGCATCGCTGTCAACGGTGACGATATCGTCAAGCCACGCCTGGCACAGACGAAAAGTCTCGCTGCCGATGCGCCTTACCGCTACGCCTTCGGCAAACAGCCCAACACGTGGTAAATCTACCGGCTCTCCGGCAGCCAGCGCCGCTTTTAAACAGGCCGATTCAGCGGCTTCTACCGCAATCACCTTGATCTGCGGCATCAGCTGCTTAATCAAAACCGCCACGCCCGCCGCCAGCCCGCCGCCGCCTACTGGCACAAAAATACGATCGAGATGCGCATCCTGCTGGAGCAGCTCCATGCCCAACGTTCCCTGACCGGCAATCACCGCCGGATGATCGAATGGCGGCACAAAGGTATAGCCCTGCTGCTCTGATAGCTCGATCGCTTTCGCTTTCGCCTCGTCAAAATTGGCGCCGTACAGATAAGCCTCACCGCCGAACGCCCGCACCGCTTCGACTTTAATCTCTGCCGTCGTCACCGGCATAACAATCAGCGATTTAATGCCCAGTTTACTGGCAGAAAGCGCCACGCCCTGCGCATGGTTTCCCGCCGAGGCAGTGACCACGCCACGCGCCTTTTGCTCTTCATCTAACCCGGCAATCATCGCGTAAGCGCCGCGCAGTTTAAAACTGTGGACCGGTTGACGATCCTCACGCTTAACCAGAATGGTATTGCCAAGGCGCGCAGAGAGCTTCTCCATCTTTTGTAACGGCGTTATCTGCGCCACTTCATAAACGGGCGCGCGCAGCACGGCGCGCAGGTATTCAGCGCCGCAGGGCGCGTCCGGTAACGGTTGAGACTCAGCCATCCTTAGCCTCCCAGCTTCGATTTATCACGTACCGCGCCTTTATCCGCGCTGGTTGCCAGTGATGCATAGGCGCGCAGCGCAAGTGAAACCAGACGCTGGCGCGAATGCGGCGTCCACGCCGCTTCGCCGCGCGCTTCTTCCTGTTCACGACGCGCGTGCAGTTCATTGTCCGGCACCGCCAGCTTGATCCCACGGCTCGGAATATCAATTTCAATCATATCGCCATCGCGCACCAGTGCGATGGTTCCGCCACTGGCCGCTTCCGGTGATACGTGTCCGATGGACAGGCCAGAGGTGCCGCCGGAGAAACGACCGTCGGTAATCAACGCACAGCTTTTACCCAGCCCCATCGATTTCAGATACGTGGTTGGATAGAGCATTTCCTGCATGCCCGGCCCGCCTTTCGGCCCTTCGTAGCGAATCACCACCACGTCGCCCGCCACAACTTTGCCGCCAAGAATCGCCTCGACCGCATCATCCTGGCTTTCATAGACTTTCGCCGGGCCGCGGAAGGTCAGGATCTCTTTATCTACGCCAGCCGTTTTGACGATGCAGCCATCTTCCGCCATGTTGCCGTACAGCACTGCCAGCCCGCCGTCCTGACTGTAAGCGTATTCGCGTGAGCGAATACAGCCTTCCTGACGATCGTCATCCAGCGTATCCCAACGGCATTCTTGCGAGAAAGCCTGGGTAGTACGAATGCCCGCCGGGCCAGCGCGGAACATTTTCTTCACCGCCTCATCCTGCGTCAGCATGATGTCGTAATTATCCAGCGTATCGCGCAGCGTGGTACCCAGTACGTTATGCACGTTGGTATTAAGCAATCCGGCACGATCCAGTTCGCCAAGGATGCCGATTACGCCGCCTGCGCGGTGAACGTCTTCCATATGATATTTCTGCGTGCTGGGCGCCACTTTGCATAAATGCGGTACCTTACGTGACAGGCGATCAATGTCAGAAATATTGAAATCAACTTCGCCTTCCTGCGCTGCCGCCAGCAGGTGCAGGACGGTATTGGTGGAGCCGCCCATCGCAATATCCAGCGTCATCGCATTCTCAAAGGCGGCTTTGTTAGCGATATTACGCGGCAGCGCAGTTTCATCACCCTGCTCGTAATAACGCTTCGCCAGGCTGACGATACGTTTGCCAGCGTTAACGAATAATTCTTTACGATCGGCGTGGGTAGCCAGCAACGAACCATTCCCCGGCTGGGACAGTCCCAGCGCTTCGGTCAGACAGTTCATGGAGTTAGCGGTAAACATCCCGGAACAAGAGCCGCAGGTTGGACAGGCAGAACGTTCGATTTGATCGCTCTCTGCATCGCTAACGTTGGGGTTAGCGCCCTGAATCATGGCGTCGACCAGATCGAGCTTGATGATTTTGTCGGACAGTTTGGTTTTACCCGCTTCCATCGGCCCGCCGGAAACAAAAATCGCCGGAATATTCAGGCGCAGCGCGGCCATCATCATTCCCGGCGTGATCTTATCGCAGTTGGAAATGCACACCATCGCATCAGCGCAGTGGGCATTAACCATATATTCTACCGAGTCGGCGATCAGCTCACGCGACGGCAGTGAATAGAGCATGCCGCCGTGGCCCATCGCAATACCGTCGTCTACCGCGATGGTATTGAACTCTTTCGCCACGCCGCCTGCCGCTTCGATCTGCTCGGCGACCAGTTTGCCAAGGTCGCGCAGATGAACGTGGCCTGGCACGAACTGAGTGAAGGAGTTAACAACGGCGATAATCGGTTTGCCGAAATCGGCGTCGGTCATTCCGGTGGCGCGCCAGAGTGCGCGGGCGCCGGCCATATTGCGGCCGTGAGTGGTAGTGGCGGAACGGTACTTAGGCATGCTCTGTTTACTCCAGTCTGGGAAATAAGCGGGCCTGTTTAAGGCCCGCAAAATAAGTTGTTTATGGGTTTACCGGATCCAGCCAGCCCCATTTATCTTCAGTTTCGCCGGTGAACAGGCCAAAGAATGCCTGCTGGATACGCCAGGTTACCGGGCCGCATTTGCCTTCGCCCACTGTGATACCGTCTACGCTGCGAACCGGCGTGATTTCAGCCGCGGTACCAGACATAAAGACTTCATCGGCCAGATAGAGCGACTCACGCGACAGCACCTGCTCGCGCACTTCGATTCCGGCATCTTTAGCCAGCTTGATAATGGCATCGCGAGTAATGCCCGGCAGCGCGGAAGAGGTAAACGGCGGCGTAAACAGGATGCCGTCTTTCACTTCAAACAGGTTTTCACCGGCGCCTTCGGAGATATAACCGTTGGTATCCAGCGCAATGCCTTCCTGATAGCCATGACGGCGCGCTTCGCTGCCGACCAGCAGTGAGGAAAGGTAGTTACCGCCCGCTTTTGCGGCGGTAGGAATGGTGTTCGGCGCCACGCGATTCCACGAAGAAACCATCGCATCAATGCCCTGCTCCAGCGCTTCCGCGCCCAGGTAAGCTCCCCACGGGAAAGCGGCAATAATGACGTCAGTGCTGTAGCCCTCCGGCGGGTTGACGCCCAGGCCGACATCGCCAACAAAAGCCAGAGGACGAATATAAGCGCTTTGCAGCTTGTTCACGCGCAGCACTTCACGGCAGGCTGCCATCAGCTCATCCACACTATGTTTCAGCGGGAAACGATAAATTTTGGCAGAATCGTGCAGGCGCTGCATATGTTCACGATGACGGAAGACAACGGGTCCTTTATGCGAGTCGTAGCAGCGGACACCTTCGAAAACTGACGTGCCGTAATGCAGGGCATGAGACATCACGCTGACTTTTGCCTCTTCCCATTTCACCATCTCGCCGTTGAACCAGATAAAGTCTGCTTTCTTCGTACTCATTCTTATTTCCTTTCGCGACTATGCGCGGATTTGTTGTGTTGTCTGTTGTTGGATCTGGACGCAAGCGACATCCATCAGTTTGCTCAGCTGTGTTGACAGTAAATCGACTGAGCGCTGGCTGGCAACGGTCATTTCAATATTAATGTTTCCGGCATTGGCTACGCTGGCCATATTCATGGCGCAAATCTGGAAGCCCCGATGCCGAACGACGCGCAGGATGCGCTCCAGAACCTCAGGCCGAAAGCGCGCTTCGATAGATAACTGGTGCTGATTCATACGGTTTTCTCCATCATATTTGCGTTACTGGCGCCGGGCGGCACCAGAGGCCAGACGTTTTCATGCTCATCAATAGCCACATGCAGCAAATAAGGACCTTCACTGTTCAGCAGAGCATCTAATGCGGCGTCGACCTGATCTTTACGGGTGATACGTTGGCCTGGAATATCAAAAGCGCTGGCCAGCGTCAGGAAATCGGGGTTATCGGACAGGTTGGTTTCACTGTAGCGTTCGGAAAAAAAGAGCTGTTGCCACTGACGTACCATGCCCAGGCGCTGGTTATCCATCAGAACGATTTTGATCGGCAGACGTTTGCGTTTAATCGTGCCCAGTTCCTGAACATTCATCATGAAGGAGCCATCGCCGGAAACGCAGATCACGGTGTCTTCAGGACGGGCAACCTGCGCGCCGACCGCTGCCGGCAGGCCAAAACCCATGGTTCCCAATCCGCTTGAAGTAATGAAATTTTCCGGCGCGCTGAATGACATATGCTGGGCGGTCCACATCTGATGTTGCCCAACGTCGGTCGTGACGACGGCGGATGCCGCTTTGCGCTCTGACAGCTGACGTAAAAAAAGAGGCGCGTAAATAGCGTCGCCCGGATGATCGTAACGCCAGCTATGCGTCGCTTTCAGCGCCATAACCTCGGCGCGCCAGTCGGCGATATCACACGCCTGCGCCAGTTCAGGCAACAGCACATTGAAATTACCCTGTAAGCTAACATGCGCACGGCGCAGTTTATTCAGCTCGGCCGGATCAATATCCATATGGATAACGCTGGCATGAGGTGCAAATGTATCCAGCTTACCGGTTACGCGGTCATCAAAGCGGGCGCCAACGGCAATCAGTAAATCGCACTGCTGCACCGCCAGGTTAGCAGCCTTTGTTCCATGCATGCCTAACATGCCCAGGTAACAGGGATCGCTGGCGTCCGGCGCACCCAGGCCTTTTAATGTCGCGACGGCTGGAATACCGGTTTGTTGGATAAAGTCACGCAGCGCTGGAACAGCTTGCGCAATCCCTACGCCACCGCCTACGTATAAAATGGGCTTTTTCGCCTGGGCTATCAGCGCGCGCGCCTGCTGCAGCTCTTGATGAGGGTGTTCAGCAATTTCGGCTACCGGCAGTAAATACGGCGTCAGATCACCGCTGGCGACCTGGATATTTTTAGGAATATCAACCAGTACCGGACCAGGGCGGCCAGATTGGGCGACAGCAAAAGCTTCAGCCATAATTTCCGGCAGCGTTTCCAGCGACTCAACCAAAAAACTGTGTTTCGTACAGGCCAGAGAGAGTCCCAGCACATCAATTTCCTGAAATGCATCGGTGCCAATAAGCGGGGAAGCAACCTGGCCGGTAATAGCGACAACCGGAACAGAATCCATCAATGCATCTGCCAAACCGGTGATCAGATTGGTCGCACCGGGCCCGGAGGTGGCAATACAGACGCCAACCTTACCAGTGGCGCGAGCATACCCAATCGCGGCCATGGCAGCACCTTGCTCATGACGACACAGTAGGTGTTCAACGCCTCCGTCATACAGCGCATCATAAACTGGCATAATCGCGCCGCCTGGATAACCGAATACGATTTCAACCCCTTGCGCATGTAACGCCTGAACCACCCACTGAGCCCCTGTCATCGTTATTCCCCTGTTTTTTCCGGGGAACAACAGCATTTTATGCTACTGTGCATTGTTTGTTCCTCTCTTATTGACTATCCCGATGCCTGACCATAAAAAAACCCCCGGACCTTTCGGTGCGGGGGTTCTTTTGGTTTCAGGCTTGATTTTTAAGCCTTTCTTCCTCCGAGCGCAGCCCCGCACGGTGTGATAATAATCACCACCACGCTAATCACGACCAGGCTAATCACTCGTAGAAGGGCTTTCATATGCTGTTCAGAATTTCACTTATTCGAAGTAATGCCTAAAGAGGTATCACAGATAGATACTGCCAGGCAACCTTTTTCATCACTTAATTTTATGAGCAGAATATTTACTTATATAAAAAAGCTTATTTTTCAAAGCATAAAGTTTACTGGAAGTTATTCATTACGAACCTGTCGCAATGAATAACCATCGTATTAAATCGATCGCGCTTCCGTACAGCTTGTAACGGTAATGCAAAAAGTTTGAATTTTTTCGGGATGACGCTCAACGTTTTTTAAAGAAGATCGCGTCGACGTTAAGGGTTACGCATACTCCTTTCGACATCGTACAAGGAGGGAGCATGTCTTTATCCCGTATTGCCACGCGCGCCGCTCTTGGTGTTAAAGCGCCATTAGTTATGGTCGAAGTCCATATAAGCAGTGGTTTGCCCGGCCTTTCGCTGGTTGGATTACCTGAAAAAACGGTAAAAGAAGCGCGTGACAGAGTTCGTAGCGCCATCATTAACAGTGGTTTCACTTTCCCGGCAAAGCGAGTAACGGTTAATTTAGCCCCTGCTGATTTGCCTAAAGAGGGCGGACGTTTTGACTTACCTATTGCGATTGCCATTCTTGCCGCTTCAGAACAGTTGCCTGACGTGCAGCTGGCCCAATATGAATTCTTAGGGGAGTTGGCGCTTAGCGGAGCATTGAGGGGTATACAGGGAGCCATACCGGCTGCCATAGCTGCAAAGGAAGCAGGAAGGCGGTTAATTTTACCTGCTGAGAACGCGACGGATGTTGGATTAGTCGACCAGAAAGAATCACTGGTTGCAGACAGCCTGACGGAAATATGTGCTTTTCTTTTACAGCAACACACGCTTTCACCAGGGCGAGCAGAAGAGAGAGATAAAGAAGAAATACCCGAAGATCTTAACGATATTATTGGTCAACAGCAGGGAAAGCGTGCTTTAGAAGTTGCCGCTGCCGGCGGGCATAATCTGCTACTTATTGGCCCACCGGGAACAGGAAAAACTATGCTGGCGATGCGCCTTACCGGTCTGTTACCTCCTCTTACTGATAGCGAAGCGCTGGAGTGCGCTACTATTGCCAGTATCATCAATAGCGGCGGTGTTCATAAGCAGTGGCGTAAGCGTCCATTCCGTCTTCCTCATCACAGTTCAACGCTATATGCGCTTATTGGCGGCGGCGCGATTCCTCAGCCAGGCGAAATCACATTAGCGCATAATGGCGTACTGTTTTTGGATGAGCTGCCAGAATTTAGCCGGAAAACGCTGGATTCATTGCGCGAGCCGTTAGAAAGCGGTGAAATCACCATTTCCCGCGCGCGCGCCAAGGTCACATGGCCAGCAAGATTTCAGCTGGTAGCAGCCATGAATCCCAGTCCAACAGGCCATTATCAGGGTAAACATAATCGTAGTTCGCCACAGCAAACGCTGCGCTATCTCAGCCGTCTTTCTGGTCCATTCCTCGATCGTTTCGATCTCTCCTTAGAAATCCCTCTGCTGCCGACAGGTATGCTAAGTCAGCCTCAGCGAGAGACGGAAAGCAGCGAGCAAGTTCGTGAGCGCGTATTAAAAGCGCGTAAATATCAGCTGGCCCGCCAGGGCAAAGTGAATGCACAAATGACGAACGCCGAGGTGCAGCAATGGTGTGGGTTGCAAAAAGAGGATGCTGAATGGCTGGAGTCTATATTGGTTACGCTGGGGCTATCAGTCAGAGCGTGGCAACGTCTGCTTAAGGTTTCCCGTACCATTGCCGATCTGGCTGAGGAGGAAGTGCTTAACCGTTCTCATTTATTGGAAGCATTAAGCTATCGGGGAATGGATCGTATGATGGCGCATTTGCATAAAAGCCTGGAGTAAAAATGGGGCCGTAGCCCCATTTTAAAAGCCCGGAATATAATGCCCGGAGAAGTTTTTTGCTTAATCTTCTGAATCACTATAGTCTTCAACGCCTTCCATCTGTGGTTTACCACCAGAAAGGGTATGGAAGCGCTTCGGACGCTTAATACGCGTCATGTATTTACTCCATACGCGCTCGGCTTCAGTTTGTGGTTCACGTAAACCACGACATACTTCTATAAACTGACGCTCTTCTTCTGTCACAGGCTCACGTCTGGACAGATCAAGCTCATTAAACGCGTAACCGTGCCTTTCAAGAAGCTGCGCTTCTTTAATGGTGAAGTCACCATGACGCGAAAACCCACGCGGGTAGTGTTTGTTATCAAAAAAACGATTATTTGTTGCGAAGCTATCCGCCATTTTACACGCTCCTAACTCTTCTATGGCCGTGCGATTTATGGCGCGGAGTATTAGTTAGGCTTGACAGAGTGTAAAACAAAACATTTAAATCATTACGACAAATATTTTTTGGGAGTGGGCTGTGGATACAGAATTACTAAAGACTTTTCTTGAAGTGAGCAGAACGCGTCATTTTGGACGTGCGGCAGAAGCCCTCTACCTTACGCAATCAGCAGTTAGTTTCCGCATCAGACAGCTAGAAAATCAGCTGGGCGTTAATCTGTTTACCCGCCATCGTAATAATATTCGGCTTACCGCTGCAGGCGAGCGCTTGCTTCCTTATGCTGAAAGCCTGATGAGTACCTGGATGATGGCAAAAAAAGAGGTAGCCCATACCCAACAGCATCATGAGTTGTCGATTGGTGCCAGCGCTTCTCTTTGGGAAGCCTATTTAACACCCTGGCTGCAAACTCTGTATGAAAACCGTGAAAGCCTGCATCTGGAGGCACGTGTCGCTCAACGTCACCTGTTAGTTAAACAACTACATGAGCGGCAGCTTGATTTACTGATCACTACGGAAGCGCCAAAAATGGATGAATTAACCAGCCAGCAAATTGGACATATTTCGCTAACGCTGTTTCGCTCGCGAAAAAGTGAGAAGAGAGAAAAATATGACTATATCAAACTGGAATGGGGCGCCGATTTTCATCAGCATGAAAGCTATCTGGCTGGAGCGGACGATGTGCCAGTCCTTACGACCACGTCAGCCCATTTAACCAGACAGTTACTGCATACAACCGGCGCTTGCGCGTTTTTACCCGACAGCTGGATACAACTTTATCCCGATCTGACCGTTATTCCCGATACGCCCGTAGCCGTCAGGCCTTTATATGCCGTTTGGTTACAGAATAGCGATCAGCAAACACATATCCGTCAGCTGCTAAAATTTCCAGTGCTGGTTCAAGCGTAACGTGCTTTTAAAAAATGGAAGAGTAAGCAGGAAGGATGAGAGGCGCTTCTCCCCTCATCCTGTAGCACAGAGGATAAGGAGAAAATTTAAGACAAAAAAAATCCCTTGCATTAGCAAAGGATTCTTTTATCTGGCAGGGGCGGAGGGACTCGAACCCCCAACACCCGGTTTTGGAGACCGGTGCTCTACCAATTGAACTACGCCCCTAAATAGGGTGGCGGTGCGGACGGGACTCGAACCCGCGACCCCCGGCGTGACAGGCCGGTATTCTAACCGACTGAACTACCGCACCACCGAATACTGCATTACCAGCGGGGTCTCGCTGATAACCGGCGTACCTTTTCAGGTATGACCTTAATTTGATGCCTGGCAGTTCCCTACTCTCGCATGGGGAGGCCCCACACTACCATCGGCGCTGCGGCGTTTCACTTCTGAGTTCGGCATGGGGTCAGGTGGGACCACCGCGCTCTCGCCGCCAGGCAA
>Ga0268252_1000459_pt1 | contig 26103 bp, 27 predicted proteins | sample AgamicMgSfrz_FD_200244 | JGI IMG/M metagenome (GOLD analysis project Ga0268252, IMG submission 200244) | Agave microbial communities from Guanajuato, Mexico - Mg.Sf.rz (v2) (version 3) | ecosystem: Host-associated > Plants > Phyllosphere > Phylloplane/Leaf | place: Guanajuato, Mexico | collected... | reverse complement strand
CGAAGAAGGTAAGCTCGCCTGTGAAGCAGTGAAGCAGTGAAGCAGTGAAGCAGTGAAGCAGTGAAGCAGTGAAGCAGTGAAGCAGTGAAGCAGTGAAGCAGTGAAATTATAAATCCGAGAAGCTGAGTAACTGAAAACTGGCAACCAGGAGGGCAGGGTAAGCAGAAAGATTAGGCAAGTCAGGCAAAAAAGCATTTTCTGCGGCCTGAGCAACAGCAACAGCAACAGCAACAGCAACAGCAACAGCAACAGCAACAGCAACAGCAACAGCAACAGCAACAGCAACGGCAACAGTCACCGCTTCGGCCCGGCGTCACCGGGCCTTCCCGTCAGCTCAAAGCATCAATCTGATATCCATAACGGCCAGCCTGCGGCACAAAACTCAAACGGTGAGTAATACACTGCGGCGCATCTTCCGCATGATGCGAAACAAACAGCAGCTGCGTCCGGCCTTCGGCAATCAGCACGTCAACGAAACGGCGTACCAGCTGTCGATTAATCGGATCCAGTCCCTGCAGCGGCTCATCAAGGATCAGCAGCGTTGGATGTTTCACCAGCGCACGCGCAATCAATACCAGCCGCTGCTGGCCCCAGGAGAGGCTGTGAAACGGCGCATCCGCCAGCTTTTCCATGCCCAGCAGCGCCAGCCAGCCATTAGCCAGCATCCGCTGCCGATCGGAAACCGCCTGATAAAGCCCAATGGAATCAAAATAGCCGGAGAGAATAACGTTGCGTACGCTGATGGCGACGCGATAATCCAGATGCAGGCTGCTGCTGACGTAGCCGATATGTTGCTTAATATCCCAGATGGTTTCGCCGCTGCCGCGCCGTCGGCCAAACAGCGTTAAATCATTGCTGTAGCCCTGTGGATGATCGCCGGTAACCAGACTCAGCAGGGTCGATTTCCCGGCGCCGTTCGGCCCAACGATTTGCCAGTGCTGGCCCGGCTTTACTTCCCAGTTCAGGCCATGCAGCACCGGCCGATCGTTGTAGCTCACCACGCCGTTTTTCAACACGATCCGCGCTTCATCGGGCGCCAGCTGCGGCTGCTGCGCAGGATCATCCGCCTCCGGCAGCGCCATTCCGGCCAGGCGTTCGCTGTGCGCCAGCTGCGCAATAAGCGCTTCTTCCAGCACCTGCGCGCGGTTGCCAACGTGCGTTAAATGGCACTCCGCCAGCACGCCGATGCGCTCAACAAAAGCGGGAATATCATCAAACCGATTCAGCACCAGCACCAGCGTATAGCCCTGTTGATGTAGCTCCTCAAGCAGCGCGGTAAGGCTGGCGCGCGAAGCGGTATCCAGCCCGTCGAAAGGCTCATCCAGCACCAGCAGATCGGGCTGGGCCATCAGCGCCTGGCAGAGTAAGGTTTTGCGCGTTTCGCCGGTGGAGAGATATTTAAAGCGGCGATCCAGCAGATATTCAATGCCGAACAGCTGCGCCAGCTGACGGCAGCGCGCCGCATCTTTTACCTCGTCCTGAATCATTTCCGCTGCGGTGCGGCCAGTATCCTCTTCGCCTTCGCTAAGCAGATCGGTATTGTTACGTTGCCACTCCTCCTGCACCAGCTTTTGCAGCTTTTCCAGCGACAAACGCGTCGGGCGCGCAAAATCACGCTGAACGCTGCCCTGTAACGGTGGGAGTTCACCGGTCAGCGCGCGCGCCAGCGAAGATTTACCGCTGCCGTTCGCCCCCACAAAAGCCCAGCTTTCGCCGCTTTGCAGCGTTAAATCGTTAAGCGTCAGTATTCGGGTATCGCTAAGACGAAACGTGCCTTGCGAAATTTGCAACGTAGCCATTTTTTATTCCGTTTTTTGCAGCGTGAAAAACCTTTCTAATGGCTGGCTGGAGGCTTGTCAAACGGCCATAACGGATTCAGAGCAGCGTCGCGATAATCACCCGATCGGCATTAAAATGTGCTATTACCACGGCGCCTGGCTGTAGATTTTGCTGGGCGACCTGCTCATTGCTAACGGTGGCGCATAAGGTCTCGCCGCTCGCCAGGCTCATCAGCACTTCGCTCTGCTGCTCGCCGCGTTCAATGGCGCTGATAGTGCAGGAGAGCTGATTATCCGCCCCGCAGGCGTCCTGGCTGACCTCAATCCACGGCGCTTTAATTAACAGCAGCACCTCTTTTCCGGCGCTGAGTTGAAGGCGATCGGCGCTCTGGCGCGTCAGGGCCGCTTTCAGGCGCGTCTGACCATCGACCAGCAACACCTCCAGATGCTGCTGCACCTGCTCTGCATCGCGGTGCAGCACGGTACCGAACAGCTGATTGCGCGCGCTGGTCTGCAGTGAAAAGCGGGCAATGGCGGCCAGCAGGCTATCCAGCGGCAGCCCATCGTCCTGCAGCACATCAAACGCCTTCTGCTGGATTTGCTCCAGCAAACGGAACAGTTCAATAAGACGTTCGCCGTAGCGCGTCAGCTGCGCGCCGCCGCCGCCTTTGCCGCCGGTGGCGCGTTCTACCAGCGTGCGCTCCGCCAGCTGGTTCATCTCATTAATCGCATCCCAGGCGCTTTTATAGCTGATGCCCGCCAGCTTTGCGCCCTGACTAATGGAACCGGTATGCTTGATCTGCTGTAGCAGCGCAATCCGGCGCGGATCGGCAAACAGCTTCTGCTGTAGTCGAATAATCAGTGAAATATCAGCCTGCATACGAAGCCCTGTAAAGTGAACCTGGCGCAATTGTAAAAGAGGCGGCATAGGGTGTCACGGCGTTACGGCGCGCCGTTTAAGGAAAGGTAAAGCGCACAAAAGGCCAGTGCGTTTTTTATCACATTGGTTAAAATAGTTTTTTTACCGCAATAAACGAGGCAACTATGCTGGAGTTATTAAAAAGCCTTGCTGTCGCCGTGATCATGGTGCCGATCGTAATGGCGATTATCCTTGGCCTGATCTATGGCCTTGGCGAAGTCTTTAACGTCATTTCAAAATTCGGTCATCGTAATGACCAACCGGCAAAGCATCGTCAGTAAGCTTACCGCACTCTCTTTCTTTATCGCAGGGCCGACATGATGTCGGCCCTGCTGTTTTCGCTCTCCGCGCTTTCGCTTTGATCAAACGTATGACAGCCTTCCCGGGATCGTTATAGTATGCGCTACATAACGTAACCGGGAGAAAACTATGTCTGTTGTTAAATGGGGTCACTGGCTGGGTGCAGCGGCCATCAGCCTGAGCGTCGCAGGCCACGCCGCTGCGGCGGAAAATGTCACTGTTTTTGCTGCGGCGTCGCTGACCAACGCGCTACAGGATATTGTTAGCCAGTATGAAAAAAATAAGCATGAGATAAAAATCGTCACTTCTTACGCTTCCTCTTCAACGCTGGCGCGCCAGATAGAGCAGGGCGCACCCGCCGATCTGTTTATTTCCGCCGATCAGCAGTGGATGGATTACGCGGCGCAGAAAAACAGCATTGAGCAGGATTCCCGCTACACGCTGCTGGGCAACGATCTGGTGCTGATTGCGCCAGCAGACGCCCATGCCAAAGCGGTCACCATCGATAAAAATACCGACTGGAAAAGCCTGTTAAAAGGCCAGCGTATCGCTACCGGCGACCCGGATCATGTTCCGGCGGGAATTTATGCGAAAGAGGCCTTACAAAATCTTGGCGCCTGGGATACGCTGTCGCCGGTTATGGCGCGTGCCAATAATGTGCGAGCCGCGCTGGCGCTGGTGGAACGTAACGAAACGCCTTATGGCATCGTTTACGGTTCCGATGCCGTAGCCAGTAAAAACGTGACGGTGGTGGGACGCTTCCCGGAAAACAGCCATAAGCCGGTTGAGTATCCGATGGCCATCGTTAAAGATCATCGTCAGCCCATGGTCAGCGCGTTTTATGACTACCTCAAAGGACCTGAGGCGGCGGCAATATTTAAAAAATATGGATTTACCCCACGCTAATGATATTGAGTGATGTTGAATGGCAGGCTGTTGAACTCAGCCTGAAAGTCTCTGCCATTGCCGTTATTGCCAGTTTGCCGTTTGGCATTTTTCTCGCCTGGCTGCTGGCGCGCTGTCAGTTCCGCGGCAAAGCGCTGCTGGACAGCCTGATTCATCTGCCGCTGGTGCTGCCGCCAGTGGTGGTGGGCTATCTGCTGTTACTGTCGCTGGGACGGCGCGGCTGGCCTGGCGCATGGTTGTATGACTGGTTCGGCATCAGCTTTGCCTTTAGCTGGCGCGGCGCGGCGTTAGCGGCCGCGGTGGTGGCGCTGCCGCTGATGGTGCGGGCAATCCGCCTGGCGCTGGAAGCGGTCGATCCGAAGCTGGAGCAGGCGGCGCGCACTTTAGGCGCCGGTCGCTGGCGGGTCTTTTTTACCATCACGCTGCCATTAACGCTGCCTGGACTGATCGCCGGCACCGTTCTCGCCTTCGCCCGTTCGCTGGGCGAATTCGGCGCCACCATTACTTTTGTCTCTAATATTCCTGGCGAAACCCGCACCATTCCGCTGGCGATGTTTACCTTGCTGGAAACGCCGGGGGCCGAAGCCAACGCCGCCAGACTCTGCCTGATTGCTATCGCGCTGGCGTTGATTTCGTTACTGCTGTCGGAATGGCTGGCTCGCTGGGGCCGTAAGCGTTTGGGGGGCTGATGCTGGAACTTAATTTTACGCTGCAACAGGGTGACAGCACGTTGCAGATCGATACCCAGCTGCCGGCCAAAGGCATTACTGCCGTTTTTGGCGTCTCCGGCGCGGGAAAAACCTCGTTGATTAACGCTATCGCCGGGCTGGCGCAGCCGCAGCAGGGTTTTATTCGCCTGAATGGCCGCACGCTCAGCGATGCTGAGGAAAAAGTTTGGCTGCCGCCGGAAAAACGCCGCGTCGGCTATGTCTTTCAGGAGGCGCGCCTCTTTCCTCATTATCGGGTGCGCGGCAATTTGCGCTACGGCATGGCGAAAAGCCGTCAGCCGCAGTTTGATGCACTGGTCAATCTGTTGGGCATCGGCGAGTTGCTGGATCGTTTTCCCTGGTCGCTTTCCGGCGGTGAAAAACAGCGGGTCGCCATTGGCCGCGTGCTGCTTACCGCGCCCGATATTTTGCTCATGGATGAGCCGCTGGCGGCGCTGGATCTGCCGCGCAAACGCGAACTGCTGCCCTGGCTGCAAAAGCTGGCGAAGCAGGTGGATATTCCGCTGCTCTATGTTTCGCATAGCCTGGATGAAATTTTACAGCTGGCCGATCGGGTATTGGTGTTGGACAACGGGCAGGTTAAAGCGTCCGGCACGCTGGAGGAGGTCTGGAGCAGCAGCGCGCTGCGTCCGTGGCTGCCGCGTAGCGAACAAAGCACCGTGCTGCGCGTGCAGGTGCTGGAGCAGCATCCCGATTACGCGATGACCGCGCTTTCGCTGGGCGATCAGCATATTTGGGTCAGCCGCGTCGATGCGCCGCAGAAAACGCCGCTGCGCATTCGTATTCAGTCGGCGGATGTATCGTTAACGCTTCAGCCGCCGCTGAACAGCACCATTCGTAATGTGCTGCCTGCGCAGGTCAGCGAGCTGATTGAGGTAGATAATCAGCAGGTTGAGGTCAAACTGCGCATCGGCGCCAGCGAGCTGTGGGCGCGTATTACGCCCTGGGCGCGCGATGAACTGGCGATCAAGCCGGGAATGTGGCTGTTTGCCCAGATTAAAAGCGTCTCAATCAGCGCCTGACGCCTGATAACTGACGCAGGCGGAGCCGGATCTTACGCTGTTCCGCCTGTGCAGGGAGACGCTACCACGCCATGGAAACAGAGCGAAGAAATATCCGCCGTTCCGTCTGTACAGGGAGACGCCGTTATCTGACGCATCCGTCATGCGTTTAGATACCGCCGTTCCCGCCTGCCAAAGGAAAGGCCTCCAGCGGCGCGAAGCCGCCTGCGATTACAGCACTTCGCGGCGGATCGTCTCGGCAATACCCGGTTCGAGATTGGTGCCGATCACCCGCGCGGCGCGTGCTTTAATCGCTTCATCGGCATTGCCCATCGCCACGCCCAGCCCGACATTTTCCAGCATGCTGAGATCGTTATAGTTATCGCCGAACGCCAGCACATCCTTCATCTCCAGCCCCTGCGACGCCACCCATTCCGCCAGGCGTTTGCCTTTGCTGTTGCCCGCCTGCGCAATATCCACCTGATCGTGCCACGACCATTCGCACGCCAGCCCCAGCTCCTGTTCGACGCTGTCGGCAAACTGCTGTAGCGCCCGCGTATCGGGATGAGAAAGGGCGAACTTCCAGATCGCCTGTGCGTCCTGTGCGGCGGCGGCTAGATCGGGCACCTGCAAAAACAGCGGACGCTGATGAGGCGGCAGCGACTCAGCCCACAAGAGCGTGCGCTCCACATGGCCGGTCGGCGTCTGATAGAGCATCGCATCATCGACATACAGCAGTCCGTGGATCGCCTGCTGCTCAAGCATTTCAATCACTTTTAGCGCCTGCGGTTTTGCCAGCGGATCGGCGGAAAGCACTTTTTTTGCCTGATAATCATACAAATAAGTACCGTTACAGCAGATTGCAGGTGTATCTAACGCCAGCGCCTGATAAAAAGGATGAATGGCGCAGTGATGACGTCCGGTCACAATCAGGATTTTCACCCCGGCCCGTTTCGCCTCGGCCAGCGCGGCCAAAGATTCAGGAAGAATAGTTTTACGCGGCGTCAGCAGCGTACCGTCAAGGTCGAGGGCAATCACGCGATAGCTCATAGTTAATTCCGCCTGTCATTATTAGCAAAGCAGCGATGTTACACCCTGCGGCGCCGGGCACCAAATGACAGCGGCAGAAACAATCCGACGGGCGTGGTAAAACGCGCTACCCTTTGCCTCAGGTTAAAAATTACAGGTAATAAGACAAGGAGAATTCATGAAGCAAGTTGTGTATACCGCCAGTCCCGAAAGCCAGCAGATTCATGTCTGGCGTATGAATGAGGAGGGAGCGCTGACGCTGTTGCAGGTCGTGGACGTCGCCGGTCAGGTGCAGCCGATGGTGGTCAATCCAACCCAGCCCTTTTTATATGTCGGCGTGCGCCCGCAGTTCCGCACCATCGCTTATCGCATTGCGGAAGATGGCACCCTGAGCGAAGCGGGCCAGGCATCGCTGCCCGGCAGCCCGACGCATATCTCGACCGATCGCCAGGGCAAATTCCTGTTTTGCGGCTCCTATAACGACGCCTGCGTCAGCATCAGTCCGATTGGTGCCGACGGCGTGCCGCTGGAGCCGAGCCAGGTGATTAATGGTCTGGAGGGCTGCCACTCCGCCAATATCGGCAGTGATAATCAGACGCTGTTCGTCCCGGCGCTGAAGCAGGATCGTATCTGCCTGTTTGATGTTCAGGCTACGGGTAAACTGACGCCGCATCAACAACCGCAGGTCACCACCGTCGAGGGCGCAGGCCCGCGACATATGGTATTCCACCCGAATCAGCAGTACGCCTATTGCGTTAACGAACTCAACAGTACGGTAGACGTCTGGCAGCTGCGCAACGCTAACGGCGAAGTAGAGTGCGTTCAGAGCCTGGATATGCAGCCCGCTGATTTCACCGGCACGCGCTGGGCGGCGGATATTCACCTAACGCCGAATGGTCGTCATCTTTACGCCTGCGATCGTACCTCCAGCACCCTGACGATCTTCAGCGTCAGCGAAGATGGCGGATTATTAACGCTGGCAGGGTATCAGCCGACCGAAACGCAGCCGCGCGGTTTTAATATTGATCAAAGCGGACAATATCTGGTGGCGGCCGGGCAGAAATCGCACCATATCGAAGTCTACCGCATCGGCAGCGAGCAGGGACTGTTAACGCCGCTGGCACGCTACGCGGTCGGCCAGGGCCCGATGTGGGTGGTGATCCACGCGCTGTAACAGTTAAGAGATATATGACATTCTAACGGGGCGCTAATGCCCCGCATTTATATTTTACTATATAAAACCAATCGGTTAGCCCTTTATCGAGACCATTCCAAATCAAGCCTGTATGGACAAAATATGCATCACTATTTTTTGCCCCAGGCATCTTTAATAAGATATTTGGTAGAAGTTCGCGAGGGGATTTAATCTGACGGCATTCGTCAGACGGTCAGGTTAAGACACCAGCTTACAGGCTGGCTTCTTCTTTTTTAGGATGAGGTGAAAGGGCAGGGATTACATGCTGTGGATCGCGTTCTATGGCTCTCAATAATGCTTTAGCTGGCCCGGTTGGTTCACGCCGCCCCTGTTCCCAATTTTTTAACGTGCCTACATTCACTGAAATCAGCTTAGCGAACCCACTTTGTGAAAGGCCGGTAGCGGTTCTTATGGCTTTAACCTTAACTGCAGTAACAGTAGTTTCGCGCGAAGGCTCGCGAGAACCTTCGATGATTTCATTCATCTGCGTCATACTTTCTTTCAGACGCTCAAACAGTTTTTTTTCCATTACCAGCCCTCGTTTAATGCCCTTAACTGACGCTTTTCATCCTCGGATAAATCATCCTGGACGCCTTTTTTATAGATCAGTAGCAGCCTGATTTGGGATTCAGATACCTTGTGGTAGTAAATCACCTGAACGCCGCCACGCTTACCTTTGCCTTTGGCTGCCCAGCGAACTTTACGCAGGCCGCCCGTATTCTGGATTACATCGCCCCAGTCGGGGTTATCTGCCATGAACTGCTGAAACTCGCAATATTCATTATCGCTCAGTAGATCCTTTACATCTTCGGTGAAGATATGAGTTTCAATAAATAGCATAACTGTACGTCATTGGCTTATGGTGTGGGTGATAGTATCACTTAGAAATTGTAAGTCAATGGCGTATAACAGGGCCCGCGGCGAGCTGCTGCGGGCTTTGAGTTTAGCTATAGGTGACGGTAATCGACGCGCTGGCGAGGCGGTGGAAATGGACGTTAAAGCCGACCATCGCGCCGCTGGCGTTCTCGTCCACCTCGATTTTTTCCACATCCAGCGCGTGAACGGTAAAAATATAGCGATGGCTTTCGCCCTGCGGCGGTGCCGCGCCGCCGTAGCCCGCCTTACCGAAATCGGTACGCGTCTGAATCGCCTCTTCAGGCAGCGCCGCCTGGCCCGATCCTGCGCCCTGCGGCAGCACGGTTACCTCAGCGGGGATATTTGCCACCACCCAGTGCCACCAGCCAGAACCGGTCGGCGCATCGGGATCGTAACAGGTCACCACAAAGCTTTTGGTGCCGTCCGGCACCTCATCCCAGGCGAGATGCGGCGAAATATTGTCGCCCTGGTAGCCCATGCCGTTAAATACATGGCGCTCCGGCATCTTCTCTCCGTCGTTGAAATTATGGCTGTAAATCCTCATCACACCTCCGTTTGTTATCGATGCAAAAATTTTAACAGTTCTTCTGCGGTTGCGGCCGATGAGGCAGGGTTCTGTCCGGTAATCAGATGACCATCGGTGATTGCCCAAACGCCCCAGTCCTCCGTGCGCTCAAACAGGCCGCCCTGATTTTTCAGCTCATCTTCTACCAGAAAAGGCACAATATGGGTCAGCCCAACCGCCTGTTCTTCGCTGTTGGTAAAGCTGGTAACGCGTTTACCCGCCACCAGCGGCGTACCGTCCTGCTTTTTCGCATGGCGCAGCACGCCAGGCGCATGGCATACCGCCGCCACCGGCTTGCCGTTGGCAAACAGGTTTTCGATCAGCGCAATACTGTGTTTGTCCCCGGCCAGATCCCAGAGCGGACCGTGGCCGCCGGGATAAAATACCGCGTCGAACTTGCTGCCATCAATAGTTTCAAGGCGTTGCGTATTCGCCAGCGCCTGCTGCGCGGCAATATCCTGACGAAAGCGTTCAGTATCATGGGTTTGCGCATCGGGCGCATCGCTTTTCGGATCGAGCGGTGGCTGGCCGCCCTGCGGGGAAGCCAATACCACGCTGATGCCGGCATCTTTAAAGATGTAATAAGGCGCGGCGAACTCTTCCAGCCAGAAGCCGGTTTTTTTGCCGGTGTCGCCCAGCTGGCTGTGCGAGGTTAACACCATCAAAATTTTCATGACTGCTCTCCCGGTTGATCGTCTGCCACCCGAATAACCAGCTTGCCGAAGTTTTTCCCTTCCAGCATGCCGATAAAGGCTTCCGGCGCCTGCTCCAGCCCGTCGACGATATGTTCACGCAATACCAGTCGATCTTCCGCGATCCACTGGCTCATTTGACGGAAAAATTCGTCAAAGCGATCGCCATAATCCTGAGTGATAATAAAGCCCTGCACGCGCAGGCGCTTACGCAGAATCGCGCCCTGGAACAGCGGCAGGTGGTCTTCACCCTGCGGCAGGTTGGTGCGGTTATAGTCGGCGATCAGACCGCACAGCGGAATGCGTCCTTTGGTGTTCATCAGCGGCAGTACGGCGTTAAACACTTTGCCGCCGACATTTTCAAAATAGACATCAATGCCGTCCGGGCAGTGCTGTTTCAGCTGCTCAGCAAGATCGTCGCGGCGGTGATCGACGCAGTGGTCAAAGCCCAGCGTCTCTTGCGCATAGCGGCATTTCTCTTCACCACCGGCGATGCCGACCACACGGCAGCCTTTCAGCTTCGCGATCTGTCCCACTACCGAGCCCACCGCGCCGGTGGCGGCAGCCACCACCACGGTTTCGCCCGGCTGCGGATTGCCAATATCCAGCAGTCCCATACAGGCGGTAAAACCGGTCATTCCCAGCAGGCTGAGCGCCCAGGAAGGATGCTCCAGCACCGGGCCCTGTAACTTAAACAGGCCGCTGCCATCCGACAGCGCATAATCCTGCCAGCCGCTCTGGCTCACTACCCAGTCGCCCGCAGCGTAATCGGGATGACGTGACGTTTCGACAATCGCCACCGTACCGCCGCCCAACACGTCATTGACGGCAAAAGGCGGCACGTAAGAAGGCGCATCGCTCATGCGACCGCGCATATAAGGGTCGAGTGAGAGATAAACCGTCCGCAGCAGAACCTGGCCTTCATCAGGCGTGGGAACCGGCTGCGTGTCGAGGCGGAAGTTATCGGCGGTCGGCGCGCCGTGCGGACGTGAGGTCAGGATAACCTGACGGTTGCACTCTTTTTGCTGTGACATCATTCACTCCTGTGCAAATGGGGATGCTAAAAGCGTAGTGCATCACGCCGCCCCACGCTTTGCGCCAGCCCGCATCAGGCGTCGGAAAAGAGCGCTGGCCGATCGAGCGCGGCGTGAATGGCTTGTGTCAGCTGTTCCAGCTGCGCAGGCGTCATCACATAAGGCGGCATCACATAAATCAGCTTGCCGAAAGGGCGGATCCAGACCCCGTGTTCGACAAAGAAGCGCTGGATGGCGGCCATATTTACCGGCTGACAGCTTTCAATCACGCCGATTGCGCCCAGCACGCGCGCGTCGGCGACCTGTGGATGCGCGGCCAGCGGCAGCAGCGTCGCACGCAGCTGCTGCTCAATATTCGCCACCTGGGTTTGCCAGCCGCCTTCCTGCAGCAGCGCGAGGCTGGCGTCGGCCACGGCACAGGCCAGCGGATTGCCCATAAAGGTCGGCCCGTGCATAAAACAGCCCGCCGCACCGTTGCTGATGGTGTTGGCGACCTCGCGGGTGGTCAGGGTGGCGGAAAGTGTCATGGTGCCGCCGGTCAGCGCTTTCCCTGTGCAGAGAATATCGGGCGCGATACCGGCATGTTCGCAGGCAAACAGCTTACCGGTGCGGCCAAAGCCGGTGGCGATTTCATCGGCGATCAACAGTATCTGATGGCGATCGCACAGGGCGCGTACCGCTTGCAAATAGCGTGGATGATAAAAGCGCATGCCGCCCGCGCCCTGCACGATCGGTTCCAGGATCACGGCGGCGATGCTGTCGGCATGGTCGGCGATCTGTTGGGCAAAGTCGGCAATATCCTGCTCATCCCAGACATCGTCAAAACGGCACTGCGGCGCGGGCGCGAACAGGTGCGTCGGCAGATAGCCCTGCCACAGGCTGTGCATCGAATTCTCCGGGTCGCACACCGACATGGCGGAAAAGGTATCGCCATGATAGCCGCGCCGCAGCGTTAAAAAGCGCTGCCGTTTCTCGCCGCGCGCCTGCCAGTACTGCAGCGCCATTTTCATGGCGACTTCAACGGCTACCGAGCCGGAATCCGCCAGAAACACGCACTCCAGCGGCGCGGGCGTCATCGCCACCAGGCGGCGGCAGAGCGCCACGGCAGCAGGATGTGTAATGCCGCCGAACATCACGTGCGACATCTGCGCCATCTGCTGCTGCAGCGCCTGATTCAGGCGCGGATGGTTATAGCCATGAATCGCCGCCCACCAGGAGGACATGCCGTCCACCAGCTGGCGGCCATCGGCCAGTTCTAAATAAACGCCCTGCGCGCCCACCACCGGATAGCAGGGCAGCGGTTCGCTCATGGAGGTGTAAGGGTGCCAGATATGGTCGCGGTCGAAGGCGAGATCGTCAGATGTCATGATCGCTTGTAAACCAAAATAAAAAGATTTAGTTTACAAGTCTACATCAGGTAGCACCATAAAAACGACAATTTCTGGAGTAAGCAATGGCAATGCGCTGGACGCTGGCAGAGGCTCAGGCCCTGTTTAATAAACCTTTTCTTGAGCTGATGTTTGAAGCGCAACAGGTTCACCGGCAGCACTTCGACCCACGACAGGTGCAGGTGAGTACGCTTTTGTCGATCAAAACCGGCGCCTGCCCGGAAGACTGCAAATATTGCCCGCAAAGCGCCCGTTATAAAACCGGACTGGAAGCGGAGCGTTTGATGGAAGTAGAGGAGGTGCTGGCCTCGGCGCGTAAGGCGAAGGCAGCGGGCTCCTCGCGTTTCTGCATGGGCGCGGCATGGAAAAACCCCAACGATCGCGATATGCCGTACCTCGAAAAAATGGTGCAGGGCGTGAAGGCGATGGGCATGGAAACCTGCATGACGCTCGGCACGCTGAACGATGAGCAGGCGCAGCGTCTCGGCGCGGCCGGGCTCGATTTCTACAACCACAACCTCGATACCTCGCCGGAATTTTACGGCAATATTATTACCACCCGTACTTATCAGGAGCGGCTGGATACGCTGGAAAAAGTGCGCGAGGCGGGCATTAAAGTCTGCTCCGGCGGCATTGTCGGCCTTGGGGAAGAGGTCAAAGATCGCGCCGCGCTGCTGGTGCAGCTGGCGAACCTGCCGACGCCGCCGGAAAGCGTGCCAATCAATATGCTGGTGAAGGTGAAAGGCACGCCGCTGGCGGATAACGAGGATGTCGATCCCTTTGATTTTATCCGCACTATCGCCGTGGCGCGCATTATGATGCCAACCTCGCACGTGCGTCTCTCCGCCGGACGCGAGCAGATGAATGAGCAGACCCAGGCGATGTGCTTTATGGCGGGCGCCAACTCTGTTTTCTACGGTTGCAAGCTGCTGACCACGCCGAACCCGGAAGAGGACAAAGATCTGCTGTTGTTCCGCAAGCTGGGCCTCAACCCTGAACATACCCATACTCGTGCGGGCGATAACGAACAGCAGCAGGCGCTGGCGCAGCAGCTGATCGAGGCCGATACCACGCAGTTTTACAACGCGGCGCTGTAATGAGCTGGCAACATCGCATTGTCGCGGCGCTGGACGAACGGCAGCGGCAGCAGCGCTTACGCCAGCGCAGCCAGCTGGCGCAGAGCCGCGCCAGCTGGCTGCTGCATAACGGCAAACGCTACCGCAATTTCGCCAGCAATGATTACCTCGGTTTGAGCGACGATGCGCGCATTATTCAGGCCTGGCAGCAGGGCGCGGCGCGCTACGGCGTCGGCGCGGGCGCATCAGGCCATGTTACCGGCTATATGCTGCCGCACGCTGAACTGGAGACGGAACTGGCTGACTGGCTCGGCTATCCCTGCGCGCTGCTGTTCAATTCCGGTTACGCCGCCAACCAGGCGGTGATTGGCGCACTGGCGATGCGCGACGATCGCATTCTGGCAGATAAGCTGTCGCACGCTTCGCTGCTGGAGGCCGCCAGCCTGAGCCCGGCGACGCTGCGCCGTTTTGCCCATAACCAACCGGCCAGCCTGCAACGCCTGTTAAGCGCGCCGCAGGCGGGCGAAACCCTGGTGGTAACCGAGGGCGTATTCAGTATGGATGGCGACAGCGCGCCGCTGGCCGCGCTGCATCAGCTGACGCAGCAGGCGGGCGGCTGGCTGCTGGTGGACGATGCGCACGGCATCGGCGTGCAGGGCGAGCAGGGACGCGGCAGCTGCTGGCAGCAGGGCATCAGGCCGGAGCTGCTGGTGGTCACCTTTGGCAAAGCCTTTGGCGTCAGCGGCGCGGCGCTGCTGTGCGATCGCGCGACCGCCGATTATCTGCTGCAGTTTGCCCGCCATCTGATCTACAGCACGGCGATGCCGCCTGCGCAGGCAGAAGCGCTGCGGGCGGCGCTGCGGGCGGTACAGCAAGGCGACGAACAGCGCCAGCGGCTGGCGGAGAATATTGCCCGTTTTCGCGCGGGCGCCGATCGGCTCGCGCTGACGCTGTTGCCTTCTTCTGGCGCGATTCAGCCGCTGCTGGTGGGCGAAGAGGCGCAGGCGCTGCGGCTCTCTGAACGCCTGCGTCAGCGCGGCTGCTGGGTGACGGCGATCCGGCCGCCTACCGTACCGCCCGGCACGGCTCGCCTGCGTATTACGCTGACCGCCAGCCATACGGCGGAAGACATCGATCGGCTTCTGGAGGCGCTGGATGACGCACAAAATCAATAAACAGGCGGTGGCGCAGGCGTTTGGTCGCGCGGCAGGGGGTTACGATCGCTTTGCCGACTTCCAGCGTGACAGCGGCGAGCGGCTGATGGCGCTGCCGCCGCCAGCGGCGGCAGGGCGCGTACTGGATGCGGGCTGCGGCACCGGCTGGTTCAGTCGGCGCTGGCGCGCGCAGGGACATCAGGTGATCGCGCTCGATCTCTCGCCGGGCATGCTGGCGCAGGCGCGGCGTGACGCCAGCGCCCATCACTATCTGCTGGGCGATATTGAGGCGCTGCCGCTGCAAAGCCACAGCGTCGATCTGAGCTGGAGCAATCTGGCGCTGCAGTGGTGCGACGACCTGGCGCAGGGGCTGCGTGAACTCTGCCGCGTGACGCGCCCCGGCGGAAAGGTGCTGTTCTCCACGCTGGCGGAAGCCTCGCTGCAGGAGCTGCGCAGCGCCTGGCAGGCGGTGGATGATTATCAGCACGTAAACCGTTTTCTTTCCGAGTCGGCTATCCGGCAGGCTGGCGCGGGTATGGCGCTGCGGCTGCATTGTGAAACGGTAGTGCAGCATTTTCCCGATGTGCTGAGCGCGCTGCACTCATTAAAGGGGATCGGCGCCACCCATATTCATCAGGGGCGCGCCAGCGGGCTGCTGACGCGTCAGCGCCTGCATCAGCTGGCCCAGCACTGGCCGCAGGACGAGCATGGCTATCTGTTATCTTATCAACTGATTACCGGAGTGATTGATTGTGAGTAATTGCTGGTTCCTGACCGGAACCGATACCGAAGTCGGCAAAACCGTGGCCAGTAGCGCGCTGCTGCAGGCGGCTAATCGCGCAGGTTTTGCCACCGCCGGCTATAAGCCGGTGGCCTCAGGCAGCGAGATGACGGCAGAAGGCATCCGCAACGGCGATGCGCTGGCGCTGCAGCGCAACAGCAGCCTGCCGCTCAGCTATCAAGAGATCAATCCGTTGGTGTTTATCGAACCCACCTCGCCGCATATTGTCAGTGCCGATACCGGGCAGCCCATTGAATTCGCGACGCTCTCCGCTGGCTTGCATAACCTGCGTGAAAAAGCGGAGTGGGTGCTGGTGGAAGGCGCTGGCGGCTGGTATACGCCGCTTTCCGGGTGTCAGACTTATGCCGACTGGGTGAAACAGGAGCAGCTGCCGGTGATTCTGGTGGTGGGCGTTAAGCTCGGCTGCATCAATCATGCGCTGTTGACCGCCGAGGCGATTTCAAATGCGGGACTGCCGCTGGCGGGCTGGATCGCGAACGATGTCGAGCCGCCGGGCCGTCGGCATCAGGAATATCTCGCCACGCTGCAACAGCGCCTGCCGGCGCCGATGCTGGGCGAAATTCCCTGGCTGGAAAATATCGATGAGGCGCGGCTCGGCGACTATTTGCGCCTGCCGACGCCAGCAGCCTGAGAAAGCTAACCCCGGAGCAATATCGGTAAGCCGCAACCTCAGCTTACCGCCAGCCATTTATCGACCACGCTTTCATTCAGATCCGCAACGTGGCCCTGCGCCACGTTGCGTCCCCGGTGCAGCAATAAAAAGTAGTCGGCGACGCGACGAATAACTGAAATACGCTGCTCCAGCAGCAGGATCGTCAGGCTGAACTCATGATTCAGCCGATGCAGCAAATTGCCCATCTCCTCCTCCAGCCACGGCGACATGCCTTCGGTCGGCTCATCCAGAATCAGCAGCCCGGGCTGCAGGGTTAAGGCTCTCGCCAGCGCCAGGTGCTGCTGCTGCGCCAGTGGCAGATCGCCGCTGCGCTGATGGCGCAGTGGCCACAGCGCGGGAAAGAGATCGTAGACCAGCGACGGGATTGCGCAGTGGCGATCCTGCTGGCCCGCCAGCAGAGCAATCTGCAGGTTTTCTTCCACGCTGAGCTGGGAAAAGATCTGGCGGCCCTGCGGCACATAGCCGATGCCGAGCCGCGCACGCGTCGCCGCCGGCTGCATCAGGAGATCCTGCGGCGGCGATCCCGCCTGCTGCCATACCATGGTGCCGCTGTTCACCGGCAGGTGGCCCATAATACAATTCACCAGCGTAGTTTTGCCCATGCCCGGCTGGGCAATAATGCCGGTGCAGGTTCCGGGCGGCAGATCGAGATCCACATCCCACAGGATATGATTTTTACCGTAGAACTGATTAACCGAACGTAAACTCAGCATCTGCTACTCTCCTTCCGTACAGTTAAAATCATTCTGCCAGCCGGACTGCAAGCATGACCGGAAACAGAGATCGGCGAAGTCATCGCACCTTTCCTCTTTGCGTCGCACGGTTGCCATGACGCCAGGTCCATTTTTACTTGCAATCCCCAGGCCAACAGCGGCCCACCGCCGAAAAAGCAGGCCATAACAACGGCTGATAAGCAATGAATGGTCAGAATTGCTTAATTATTTAATCCGGTAATAAACGGAATGCACTTTGACAGTGCCGCTTTCAGAACGCTTATGGTGCAAAGGATCCGTAATAAGGCAGGAAAGTTTATTAATAACCGTCAGACGTAATCGCCGTAAAATCTGTTATCGCACCGGATAGCAGGCGCTAAGGAGAAAAATTTAGCCTTAGCCGAACACGAAAAAGGCAAAAAAAAATTATTTCATCCCTGTTACCGCGCCGGGGGGATTTTTACCCATCCCCGATGTCGCGGGGCCTGTAAACAGTTATCCACTATTCCTGTGGATAACCATGTGCATTACCAAATGAAAACAACCTGCAGACCAGAGCGGGCGCGGCTTGTTCCTGAACTGGCGCTAAACTGGGCTTTATTTATAAACTTTTTTATTTCAGTAAGTTAATTAAAATCAAGCCTGTGGCTTTTCGTGCTTTTTTCCGCTGCGGGTTTTGCGCTGCGCCTATTGACAAATGTTAAATGCCAGGCGCGCCTGGGGATAACCTTGCATGCCTTAATATTATCTCCATGTAATGATAAGCCTTAGAATTGTCGCTTTGCCTTTTTCAGCGCAATCGGGCAAAATAACTGATTATTTATCCAGTGCGGCGCGCTGGATAAATCATCGAAGCGGAGTAAAATTACCCTCCTGTCCGTGCAATTCTTCAGCAGAGATCATGCCTAATGAGTAAAGCCTTTAAACTTAACTCCGCCTTTCAGCCTTCCGGCGATCAGCCAGAGGCGATACGTCGTCTGAAAGAGGGGCTTGAGGACGGTCTGGCGCACCAAACGCTGCTGGGGGTGACCGGCTCCGGGAAAACCTTCACCGTAGCCAACGTGATTGCCGATCTTAACCGGCCGACCATGGTGCTGGCGCCCAACAAAACGCTGGCGGCGCAGCTGTATGGCGAGATGAAAGAGTTTTTCCCCGATAACGCCGTGGAATATTTCGTCTCTTACTACGACTATTATCAGCCGGAAGCCTATGTTCCCAGCTCCGATACCTTTATTGAGAAAGATGCCTCGGTAAACGAACATATCGAGCAGATGCGTCTTTCCGCTACCAAAGCGCTGCTGGAACGTCGCGATGTGATCGTGGTGGCCTCGGTTTCGGCGATTTATGGTCTGGGCGATCCCGATCTCTATCTGAAAATGATGCTGCATCTGTCGCGCGGCATGATTATCGATCAGCGCAGCATCCTGCGCCGCCTCGCGGAGCTGCAGTACAGCCGTAACGATCAGGCGTTTCAGCGCGGCACCTTCCGCGTGCGCGGCGAAGTGATCGATATCTTCCCGGCGGAATCGGACGATCTGGCGCTGCGCGTCGAGCTGTTCGATGAGGAAGTCGAGCGATTGTCGCTGTTCGATCCGCTGACCGGCCAGATCGATTCGATAGTGGCGCGCTTTACCATCTATCCGAAAACGCACTACGTCACGCCGCGCGAACGCATTTTACAGGCGATGGAAGAGATTAAAGTTGAGCTGGCCGATCGCCGTAAAACCCTGCTGGCCAACAATAAGCTGCTGGAAGAGCAGCGCCTGACGCAGCGCACCCAGTTCGATCTGGAGATGATGAATGAGCTGGGCTACTGCTCCGGCATCGAAAACTATTCGCGCTATCTCTCCGGGCGCGGGCCGGGCGAGCCGCCACCGACGCTGTTTGACTATCTGCCAGCGGATGGCCTGCTGGTGGTGGATGAGTCGCACGTCACTATTCCGCAAATCGGTGGCATGTATCGCGGCGACCGCGCGCGTAAAGAGACGCTGGTGGAATATGGTTTCCGTCTGCCATCGGCGCTGGATAACCGTCCGATGAAGTTCGAGGAGTTTGAGGCGCTGGCGCCGCAGACCATTTATGTCTCCGCTACGCCGGGCAACTATGAGCTGGAAAAATCGGGTGGCGAAGTGATCGATCAGGTGGTGCGACCAACCGGACTGCTCGATCCGCTTATCGAAGTGCGTCCGGTGGCGACGCAGGTGGACGATCTGCTGTCGGAGATCCGCAAGCGCGTGGAGATCAACGAACGCGTGCTGGTCACCACCCTGACCAAGCGCATGGCGGAAGATTTGACCGAGTATCTGGAAGAGCATGGCGAGAAGGTGCGCTATCTGCACTCCGATATTGATACCGTTGAGCGCATGGAGATTATTCGCGATCTGCGCCTTGGCAAATTTGACGTGCTGGTCGGCATTAACCTGCTGCGGGAAGGGCTGGATATGCCGGAAGTTTCGCTGGTAGCGATTCTGGATGCCGATAAAGAGGGCTTCCTGCGCTCCGAGCGTTCGCTGATCCAGACCATTGGTCGCGCGGCGCGTAACGTGAACGGCAAGGCGATTCTGTACGGCGACAAAATTACGCCGTCGATGGCCAGAGCGATTAGCGAAACCGAGCGTCGTCGCGAAAAACAGATGGAATACAATACCGAACATGGCATTGTGCCGCAGGGCCTGAACAAGAAGATCACCGATATTCTTGAGCTGGGCAAAAGCGTGACGAAAGGGAAAACGCGCGGTAAAACCACCAGCCGTGGCGCCGCCGAGGCTGAGGCAGATTATATGGCGCTGACGCCACAGGCTTTGCAGAAGAAGATCCATCAGCTGGAGAGCCAGATGCAGCAGCATGCGCAGAATCTGGAGTTCGAAGAGGCCGCCAGCGTGCGCGACCAGCTGCATCAGCTGCGCGAACTCTTTATCGCTGCTTCTTAAGCGCACGTAGCAAAGCCGCTGCCTGAAAAGCGGACGGTTTTGCGCGTGATGACGAGGCGTCTGCGCGAAAGGTTCCGGCCTTCTGTAAAGACGCAAATGCCGTCATCCATGACAGGCTCGGCCCGCGCCCTCCATGGCGCGGGACGCTTTACTCCAGGCCGGAACTTTTCTCGCCTCAGCTTCAGGTATCGTCTGCAGGTTCTCGCCTCCGGCTTTGTCAGCAGTCTGAAAGCCGTTGCCTGAAAAGCGGGCGGGTTTTTTTGCATGGGTAAAGTACGGTCTGGCGGGAGGTAACTTTTTACTTTTGCCAGGGGGGGGAGCGGCGGTTTAGCCAGGGCCCTGAAGGGCTTCTTCCAGCGCCAGGCGCAGCAGCTGGCGATCGTGACGATAGGGAATGTCCGCCGCTTCCAGCGGCTGCTGTACAATGCGCCGATCCTGCACGCCCTGAATATCCACATGCGGGCCGACGACCACCGCATCAATCACTTTCTTGCCGATATACCTTTCCATGATCGCCAGCTTATCTTCCAGCCGGAGGCTGGCGGCGGCCGGGCTGAGTTCGCGGCCTAAATTGCCAATATAAATCAGCGGCGCGGGCGTGCGGCGCAGCGCCTGCGCCATCTCATCCATCAGCAACACCGGCATCAGGCTGGTAAAAAAGCTGCCTGGCCCAATCAAAATCAGATCCGCTTCGGCAATCGCTTCAATCGCTTCGCGCGTGGGCGCCACGTTTGGATGCAGCATCAGATCCTGCGGCGGCTGCACCAGCGTATCAATCTCCGTTTCGCCGTAAATCATATGGCCATCGCTGTCGGTGGCGACCAGATCAACCGGCTGCTCCGACATCGGGATCAGAAACGCGTCAACCTTCAGCATATTGCGGATCAGGTTGATCGCTTCCAGTGGGCGCACGCTCAGGTGATCCAGCGCCTTCAGCATCAGGTTGCCGAGGTTGTGCCCGGCCAGCTCGCCGTTACCGTTGAAACGGTATTCAAACATCGCGGAGGCCACGCCCGGCTCGGTAATCAGCTGGTTCAGGCAGTTACGCATATCGCCCCAGGCAATGCCGCCTTCCGATCGTCGGATCCGGCCCGTAGAGCCGCCGTTATCGGTGGTAGTGACAATGCCGGTCAGACGTGAACCCAGAGAGGCGAGGGCAGACATCACGCGCCCCAGGCCATGGCCGCCGCCGAGAGCGACCACCCGATCCAGATCCGCAAGGGTACGATTACGCATAACTCTCCTGACAAAAAGTGACGGTAACCTCAACCGTCGGCAGGCGACAGGATAATGGTTTATCACGCGCTTGAATACTCTCGCGCCCGCGCCGCGCTGCCCGCTATGCAGCAAATAAAACGCATTGTTGACTTATAGCAATCATCGTTCGCGCCGCGCCTGCAGGTTTTAAAAGGCAATATCAGGGAACATGACGCGATTGTGCAGGAAAGTGCGTTCAACTATCGGTATATATTCATTTATATAGCGAAATTGACCGTGGCATGCCCCGACAAATAGCGCTACTATTTGCGCATTCCTGTTTAACAGGCACAACCACACTCAAGCCTTTGCGCCTACGTCAGCAGATACGGGGCACTGGCCGCAGCCGCGAGCTGCCAGGGTGCAGAAAGAAATGACTGCATCTCCCATTTTGGAAAGGTGTTCTGGTGACCCAATTTACTGATTCCTATGCGCGCAAGTTCTATTACTTGCGTTTATCGATCACAGACGTGTGCAATTTCCGTTGCACCTACTGTTTGCCCGATGGCTATAAGCCGCAGGGCGCGACCAACAAAAGTTTCCTCTCGCTTGATGAGATCCGTCGCGTTACGCGCGCCTTTGCCGATGCCGGTACGGAAAAAGTCCGGCTGACCGGCGGCGAGCCCAGCCTGCGCCGCGACTTTGTCGATATTATCGCCGCCGTACGCGAGAACCCCGGCATTCGCCAGCTGGCGGTCACCACCAACGGTTACCGCATGGAACGCGATGTCGCGCGCTGGCGCGCCGCCGGTCTCACTTCCATTAACGTCAGCGTCGACAGCCTTGACGCCCGTCAATTTCACGCCATCACCGGCCAGGATAAATTTCACCAGGTGATGCGCGGCATCGATGCCGCCTTTGACGCGGGCTTCAGCAAGGTCAAAGTCAACAGCGTGCTGATGCGCGATGTAAACCATCACAGTCTGCAAACCTTTCTTGACTGGATCCGCGATCGGCCAATTCAGCTGCGCTTTATCGAGCTGATGGAGACCGGCGAGGGCAGCGACCTGTTCCGTCGCCATCATATTTCCGGCGAAGTGATCCGCGAGCAGCTGATTCAGCAGGGCTGGCAGCGCCAGATAAGCGCGCGCAGCGACGGTCCGGCACAGGTGTTCTGGCACCCTGACTATCAGGGCGAAATCGGCCTGATCATGCCGTACGAGAAGGATTTTTGCGCCAGCTGCAACCGTCTGCGCGTGTCGGCCATCGGCAACCTGCATCTTTGCCTGTTTGGCGACGGCGGCGTGCCGCTGCGCGATCTGCTGGCCTCCGATGCGCAGCAGCCTGAGCTGCAGGCGCGCATCGCCGCCAGCCTGGGCCGCAAAAAGCAGACGCACTTCCTGCATCAGGGCAACACCGGTATCACGCAAAATCTCTCATTTATTGGCGGCTAATCCTGGAGGAAAGCATGGGCAAAGCCACGATGGAATTTCAGGCGTTACAGATCGCGGTATTAACCGTTTCCGATCGGCGTGACGCATCCGATGACACCTCAGGCGACTATTTACGCGCGGCGGCGACCGAAGCGGGCCACCAGGTTCTCGATCATGCGATTGTCGCCGATAACCTGTATCGCATTCGCGCCGTGGTCTCCAGCTGGATCGCCAGCGACAATATTCAGGTGATTTTAATTAACGGCGGCACCGGCTTTAACAGCAAAAACTGCGCGCCGGAAGCGCTGCTGCCGCTGTTTGACCGCGAAATTGAAGGCTTCGGCGAAGTGTTCCGCATGTTGTCCTGGGAAGAGATCGGTACCTCAACCCTGCAGTCGCGCGCGGTGGCGGGCATGGCCAATCAGACGCTGATTTTCGCTATGCCGGGATCGACCTCCGCTTGCCGTACCGCCTGGGAACGCATCATCCGCGAGCAGCTGGATGCGCGAACCCGTCCCTGCCAGTTTGTTTCACATCTGAAAAAATCCTGATTATGTCGCAACTAACCCATATTAATGCCGCAGGCGAAGCGCATATGGTTGATGTCTCAGCCAAGGCGGAAACGCTGCGCGAAGCGCGGGCGGAAGCCTGCGTGGTGATGTCGCCCGCAACGCTGCAAATGATTATCGAAGGCCGCCATCATAAAGGCGATGTGTTCGCCACCGCGCGCATCGCCGGGATTCAGGCAGCAAAACGTACCTGGGAGCTGATTCCGCTCTGTCATCCGCTGATGCTGAGTAAGGTTGAGGTCGAGCTGACCGCTGAGCCGGAAAAACAGCGGGTGCGCATTGAATCGGTGTGCCGTTTGACCGGCAAAACCGGCGTCGAGATGGAAGCGCTGACCGCCGCGTCCGTGGCTGCACTGACCATTTACGATATGTGTAAAGCGGTGCAGAAAGATATGGTGATTGAATCGGTGCGCCTGCTGCATAAAAGCGGCGGCAAATCGGGCGATTTTCAGGCGGTGGAACATGATTAAAGTGCTGTTTTTCGCGCAGGTACGCGAGCTGGTGGAGACCGCTGAGCTGTCGCTGTCGGCAGATTACGCCACGGTGGACGAACTGCGCGCGGCGCTGGCGGCGCGCGGCGACCGTTGGGATCTGGCGCTGAGCGCGGGCAAACTGCTGGCGTCGGTCAATCAAACGCTGGTTTCGTTACAACATCCTGTGCAGGACGGCGACGAAGTGGCCTTCTTCCCGCCGGTGACCGGAGGTTAAGATGGCTACCCGCATTCGCGTCGGCCAGGCGCCGTTTGCCATGGCAGAAGAGTATCAATGGCTTTCCGCCTGCAATGATGATGGCGCCGTGGTCACCTTTACCGGCAAAGTGCGCAATCATAACCTGGGCGATAACGTCTCCGCCCTGACGCTGGAGCATTATCCCGGCATGACGGAAAAGGCGCTGGCTGAGATTGTTGAAGAGGCGCGTCAGCGCTGGCCTCTGCAGCGTATAAGCGTGATTCATCGTGTCGGCGAGCTGTTTCCCGGCGATGAGATCGTTTTTGTCGGCGTCAGCGCCGCCCATCGCGGCGCGGCGTTTGAATCCGCCGAGTTTATTATGGATTACCTGAAAACCCGCGCGCCGTTCTGGAAGCGGGAAGCGACGCCCGAAGGCGATCGCTGGGTTGAGGCGCGCGACAGCGACCAGCAGGCTGCCGGTCGCTGGGATTAATTGCCCGTTTTATGGCGCTTCGTCTGTTCTGAAGGGCCAAATTCCGTGCTGCCGTGGGCGTGTTCGCCGCCGCCCCCGACGCGCTGTAGCTGGATCGTCTCGCCATCCTGCCAGGCGTTCGCGCCTTTTACGATCGGATGCGCCACAATGTCGGCGCGCTGCTGGCGCATTTTGCGCGTATCAATTCCCATGCGCTCATCGCGATCCTTCAGCAGCCGCTGATCGAGCTGGCCGTCGGCGGTAAAGCCCATCATCAGCGCCGGAATACCAAACGGCAGCGTTTTATCACGATCGGTATGCCAGGTGTGCCAGGTTTTACCGTAGGTATTCACCAGTTTGGTCATCAGCGCTTTGTCCGCCGTATCGGGCAGGCCCGGCGCGACCAGCGTGCCCGATTTCACCTCGTAACTGTGGCTGTGCCACAGCTTTTTCTCTTCCGGCGGCAGCGTCTTATAGAGCCGCTCGCTGATAATGTATTCCACGCCCATCAGGCGCGCATCGCGCGTGTTGCCGTCATAAATCAGCGCCTGCATCACATCGTCGTTCAGAATGGTGACGTAGTGATGCGCTTCCATCTGGCCGTTTTTATCGCCGCTGTAGAAATGAAAGCCGTCAAGATAGGCATTAATGGCGTCAATGGGCGGGCGCGACTGCATCGCGGCGGCGCCGGTATCCAGCAGCTTCATTTTTGTTGAGGTCGGCGCGCCCGGCGTCTGCACCTGCGCGGGTGTGTTATTGCCGCCGCAGCCGGCCAGCATCATCGTTGCAGCCAGCGGCAGCCATGAGGTTTTCATCAGCAACTCCTGTCATAACAATTAACAGAACTTAACGTTAGCGCAAATTCCTGAAATGAACAGGCGGCGGCCAAAGCGGAGCAGGGCTGGCATTTCGCGGCGGCAGTGGTTATGGTGCGCTTAACGTCAACCCATAAGGACAGGTATGTCACCTCAGCTATTTCGACTTATTCCGCTCGTGGCGCTGCTGGCGCTGGCGGGCTGTACCAGTAAACCAAAGACGCCGCAGCAAACGCCCCAGCAGATGCAGGCGCGTATCTCAGCGCTGTTGCCAGGTGATGTACGGCAGAAATCGGACTGGGCGAGCGACATCGCGACCGCGTTCCGCACCCAGGAGATTGAAGCCAGCGACAGCAATATTTGCGCGACCATCGCCGTGGCCGATCAGGAAACCAACTTTAACGCCGATTCGCCGGTGCCGGGCCTGCCGAAAATCGCCTGGGGCGAAATCGATAAGCGTGCGGCGCGCCTGCATATTCCCGCTTTTCTGGTGCGCACCGCGCTGCTGATCAAATCGCCTGACGGGCGCAGCTACGCCGACCGTCTGGACAAGGTGCGCACGGAAAAAGAGCTGAGCGCCATCTTTGACGATTTTATTAATATGGTGCCGATGGGGCAGAGGCTGTTTGGCAACCTTAATCCGATCCATACCGGCGGGCCGATGCAGGTCAGCATCGCCTTTGCCGAGGCGCATGAAGAGGGCTATCCGTGGCCGATTGAAACCTCGGTACGTCAGGAGGTGTTTACGCGTCACGGCGGCATCTGGTTCGGTGTAAAACATCTGTTGGGCTATCCGGTCAGCTATAGCGAGCCGCTTTACCGTTTCGCCGACTTTAACGCCGGCTGGTACGCCAGCCGCAACGCCGCATTTCAGGCGGCGGTGGCGCGCGCTACCGGCATGAAGCTGGCGCTGGACGGTGATTTGATCCTGTACGGCTCCGATAAGGCGGGCGCTACCGAGCTGGCGGTGCGTACGCTCTCCCGGCAGATTGATATGAGCGATCGCGCGATTCGCCGCGATCTGGAGAAGGGCGATAAGCCGGAGTTCGAGAAAAGCGCGCTGTGGCAGCAGGTGTTCGCACTGGCCGATAAGCAGGCGGGCCGCAAACTGCCGCGGGCGATACTGCCGGGCATCCGGCTGGAGAGTCCAAAAATCACCCGCAATCTCACTACCGCCTGGTTTGCCCAG
>Ga0268252_1000456_pt1 | contig 26286 bp, 28 predicted proteins | sample AgamicMgSfrz_FD_200244 | JGI IMG/M metagenome (GOLD analysis project Ga0268252, IMG submission 200244) | Agave microbial communities from Guanajuato, Mexico - Mg.Sf.rz (v2) (version 3) | ecosystem: Host-associated > Plants > Phyllosphere > Phylloplane/Leaf | place: Guanajuato, Mexico | collected... | reverse complement strand
TCCTTCGGTAACGTTAATTTCGTATATCCGATATCTTTCAAATCATTTATATTTTCATACGGAAATGATCCTAATTCACTTAGCTGATGCTCCCTTTCCATGAACTTCGGAATCAATTTATTTATTTTCTCAATAATTAAAGACTGTTCTTCTGTTTCAACAAATGAGAGTGCCATACTATAATCTCCTTTATCCCGCTATTTGCGGGCAGTAAAACTCCCACCTAAAAATTCAGGTGAAGCAAAGGAAGTTAGGTGGGAGATCAACTGCCCGTAAACGCCCGATTGGTTCAACTAATAATCAGTGGGAAACCCACCCACTGATTAAAGTTTCACTTTATGCTCGATTCATAAACCGTTCATTTTGTCATTATGATTATATGAAGCTACCTCTCTATTGTTTCACTATTCCGATAAAAATACAATGTTTTTGACTAATAAGAAAAGTTCCTATTTAAGGATAGATCCTTTTCTTATATTAGTCCCCCTTCAATGCTTTTAACGGCAAAGAGGTTACATATCCAATATACGAGAATAATTCTTTAAAGAAGAATGGTATTTCTGTATCTAACGTTTTATATGCTGATGTCGGCGTTGGTGAAGCATATGCTTCAATATTAATATGTTTTGCGATTCTCATTGCGCGTTTCATATGAAGTGGATCACTTACAATCGTGTATGTGTGTATTCCGTTCTCTATTCCAACTTGCTTCGCATTCTTTAAATTTTCTTCAGTGAAAAGGGATTTTGTTTCAATTAAAATATCTTCCTCTTTTACACCTTGTTTCATTGCATATACTCTTGCAGTACGTGCTTCCTCAAGTTCTGCCTCGAACTTTGTACCACCTGTAAAAATAATCTTTTTAATATTTCCGTTCTTATATAAAGAAATCGCATGATTAATTCTTTCTTTAAATACAGGAGATGGTTTTCCGTTCCACGAAGCTGCTCCTAGTACGATACCAGCATCCGTTTTCACGTCATCATTTGCTTTAAAACGATAACTCCAAATATCGTAAGCTGCATAACTTACATATAAAATAGCAGAACAAATCATTAGTAAAAATACTTGAAAGATTCGTCTTTTCTTACTCTTCTTATTTTCTTTCATTTGTAATTGCCTCCGTACATCATCCATACTTCTATAAAAAACATTTATATCAAATCGTTTTGTTTGAGTTTATTTAAAAGAAGGAACTTTACTTGTTATTTATGTATAAAAGGGTTTTCATTTAAAATTGAGGATTATCAATTCATTTTCATTTGCGGTTTTCATTACATTTTTTAAATTCATAAGTTTATTACCATACAACTACATTGTAACGAATTTTTTCTCAGAAGGGAACGATGAAACAAAAGGAATTAAAATAAAGTAGCATTTTGTAAGAAAAAAGGTATATTTTTCATATGTCACGAACAATATACCTTTCAAAACACGAATTATAACTTTTCTTTATATAACTCTAATTTTTCTAACAATTGTTCTTTTACGCCTGGCCATTCACTCGAGATAATACTGTACACCACCGCATCTCTCACATAACCATTCGGTAATTTTCTTTCATTTCGAAGCACACCCTCTTTTACTGCTCCTAACCTTTCAATTGCTCGTTGTGCTTTTTCATTTCTTGCATCCGTCTTAATTTGCACCCTAAGCATATGCAGTTTTTCAAAAGCATACTGGAGAAGCATATACTTACACTCTGTATTTATACTCGTACGTTGCACACTCGGATGATACCACGTTTGCCCTAACTCAACTGTCTTATCTTCTACTGAAATATTATATAAACGTGTACTTCCTACAATCTTATTCGACTGTTGATCTACGGTTACGAAAGGTATTTGAGTACCTCTTCCGTAACCTTTTATCGCTTTTTGAACGTATTGTTGCATATCTTGCACACTATCCATTTTAGAGATTAAATACGCCCAAATATCCCGATTTCCTTCTACAATCGAAAACAAAGTTTCGACATCAGTATTATCCATTAACCGCAACTTTGCTCTTTCGTGAATAATTTCCATTTGTAAGCCCCCTTTGTTGTTACTATAACATACCATCAATATCGTTTTATTAATATATAAAAATATTTTTTTCGTAAACGTGTAGTACATCTAAAAATAAAAAATGCGATGCCTTTATTCAAGCATCGCACTTATAATTTCGCACTACCTACGATTTTACAATAAATATTCATTTACACAAGTTAGTAAACGTCATATATTTAGAACTTACATTCTAGTTCAAAGCAACAAATAAGCAATCGGCGTAATGATAAGCAACGTTAAAATCGTTCTCTGCACATACAGAATAATAAGTTCAGATACTTTTAACGGAATATCTGTTGATAATATACAAGGAATGGAAGCGGAGAAAAACAGTATAGATGATACGGAAACAACTGCAATGACAAACTTTGTCACAAGTGGCGCACTTACAACTAATAATGACGGTAAAAACATTTCTGCAATACCAACTGATGCGGCTTTAGCGGCTAAGTCTGCTTCTGGTAATTGTAATAGCCATGTAAACGGATAGAAAATATAACTGATCCAATCAAATATTGGCGTAAACTTCGCTAAGACGATACCAATTAATCCTACTGACATAATGGATGGTAAAATTCCCATCGTCATAATAAATCCGTCTTTTAAATTCACTGCAATATTTTTCATAATGCTCGGTGCAGACTTTGATACTTCTAACGCATCTTCCCAAGCACATTCTAACATTTTCTCTTTATAAACAGGCTCTGGGAACCCTTCTTCTGTTACATATGTATCTGGTTTTCTACTGAGGGGCGGGATTCTTACGGTGATAGCAGTCACGATGAATGTTACAACAAGCGTAGTCCAAAAATAAACATTCCATAAATGCATAATATCTAATGTTTTTGCGATGATGATCATAAATGTAGCGGATACTGTAGAAAATCCTGTAGCGATAATCGCCGCTTCTTTTGTCGTATACTTTCCTTCTTTATACACGCGGTTCGTAATAAGGAGGGCAAGCGAATAACTTCCAACGAAGGACGCAACTGCATCAATCGCCGATCTCCCCGGCGTATTCCATAATGGCCTCATAATCGGACGACAAAATGTACCGATAAATTCAAGCAATCCATATCCGACTAATAACGCTAAAAACGCCGAGCCAATTGGAACGAGCAAACTTACTGATATGACTAGCTTCTCATACAAAAACGGTCCAACATCTGGCGCAAAGAACCAAGCTGGTCCTACTTTTAAACAATATAATATGCCAAAAACAACGCCAACTACTTTTAAAATAGAAAAACAAATGTCTACGATAGATGCATTCCATTTCTTCGTATAAAATGGATAAATCGCACCAATTGCCATAACAAATAATGCATAATAAGGTACTATGTCAGGAACCGAAGCCCTAATCCACGATACGATATGATCAATCATAATAGACGATGCACCGTTTATCGTAACAGGAACGAAAAACATAAACACTCCAACGAGACTAGCAAGTATAAACCGGAGAATAATCCCCTTCTCTCGCCCTGCCTTAATTATATTGCTCTTTAATTCAATTTCACTCAAAATTCGACACCTCCTATTATCTAAATATTCTGTATAATTATGTTATATTCCTTCTTTCCGTTTCTACTATTTAATCATATGAAAAAACCTATTTTGAAATAGGCTTTTCTATTCCCCTTTATAATCATCCACAATCACTTGAATGATACGATAAGATTCTTCTGCCACCCTCTCATTACTATCCTTATTTGCGTCATATGTAATTAACGCCTTCCAAAGTGCCCATCCTCTCGCTCTATTCCATGTTTCTTCGTCCATACGTAACACTTCTTTAAATACGTTTCTACTATTTTCATCAAAAAATGTCCAAGCCATCGCCGCATCACATGCAGGATCTCCTACTCCTAAAATACCAAAATCAATTACAGCACAAAGCTTTCCATCTTTAACGAGTAAATTCCCTGGCGCTACATCTCCATGAACCCAAACTGGCTTACGGTCCCATGTTGAACTAAGTGCTACATTCCAAAGGTGCTTTAATAATGCCTCGTCAAAAACATCCTTATTATTTTCAATAGCAACTCTCGCCTCTTCATCATATACCGATATAAGTCCGCCCCGGTAAAAATTATGTGTTCCAGCTAAAGGTCCGTTACTCGCATCAATAGATTGCAATTCTACTAAAAAAGATCCTAAATCCGCTGCAAATTCATTTAAATCACGAACGTTTTGTTTCGTAACTGTTTCCCCCTCTATCCACTTATTAATAGACCAAGGCAATGGATACGCTTCAGACGGATTTCCTTTCGCAAGTGGGGTAGAAATCGGTAAAGAAAGCCTCTTACTTAATAGTGGTAACCACTTATTTTCTTTCTCTACTTGCGGTGCATATGCCACATCACTTGGCAATCTTACACTCATCTCATCCCCTAAGTGAAACGTCCTATTATCATGCCCACTAAACTTTACAGGTTTCACTTCTAAATGGGCCCATTCGGGAAACTGTTCCTGTATTAACTTTTCAACTAAACTTACGTTAATTGGATGCATTCACATTCTCCTTTTCTTTTGAAACTTACTAAGCCCATCCGTACTTCCAACATATTCAAAATTATTTTTCTTATAAAAATCATTCAACGTACGATTATGCCCCACGCAATCTAACTTCAAATACTCTTTGTCATGTTGTACATTCTCTTCTATCCACTGTAAAATCCATTCTCCAATTCCGTTCCCCTTATACTTCCGTTTCACCGCAAATCTATGAATATATAATGAATTAGAAACTTCCTCTTTACCAAAAATATGTTCATCCCATTCATTTTGTTTAGGAGAAACTGTAACCGTACCAACTATTTCATCTTCTTTCAGAACAACATATGTATATTTCTCTCTTATACATTCTAGTATTTCAGCCGTAGCTTCCTCTCCTAAAAGATACTGCCACTGATCCACTTCTTTATATTGTAGCCATTGTGCTACTTCTTTTAATAAAAGGATAATACTATCACTTTCATTTTCAGTAGCAATTCGAATTGCATATTCTTTACTTATATTGCTCTCCATATTGCCTTTCCCCTTTCAAATTGCTACCATACTGACAAACGAGTCCTTCCATCATTTTCATCTGTAATATATTCTACATAAAATCCTTGATTCACTGCGTTTTCATACATCATTTCAATCTCTTCTTGGTTTTTCGCATAAATTTGTATATACTCACCATCCGCTACTAATACGACTACTTCACACTTACTCTCCTTAAATTCTTCAAATGTTGCAATTTCTCCTAGTACCTCTCCTTTTGGACATGCTTTTAAATCTAAAAATAAAAGATAATATATGTTATCTTTTATTAGCTTTTTTAATTCTGATCCTTCCATGATCTCGTTATCTTCTGAAAATAATTCTGAACCTAATTCATTCCCTATTATTATATAAGCTTCCTCCCTTCCCATGACTTGCCAATCAAATACAGTAATATCAATTGGCTTTAATACTTTCCAAAGTAAATTATCATATCCATCTAGAATATCTACTGTAATCCCTCTTTTCATATACTTGCTCCTAACTTATTCATTTTCATTTCATACATTATATATCAAATGTAATTACTATATTTTGTCGATACATATGTACATCATAAAAAAACCGCTCCACTACTAGCGAAACGGTTTCCTTCTGCTTACATTTAAATATTTCATTCAATTGTTGCACTACGTTTTAAAATATTTTTTAATATATGCACCACATCAGTCGTTCATTCTTAATGCTCACTTCGACTTCACGAAGTAATATAAAAACCATACTGCATGATTTTGTTCATCCGCAGCTATTCTCCGCAACAACTCTTTCAGATGTGCATCCGATGTCTCATCTGAAATTTCCAAATAAAAATCTACTGTTTTTTGTTCATCTTGTATAGCGAACTCTAATCCTTGTAAATACGTATTTGGGCAGTCTTCAGTAATTTGTGGTTTTGGCTGCCTACCAGTTAAACTCGTATAAATTTGTACAAAGTTGTGAAAATGCTTTATTTCATCATTACGAATTTCAAGAATTTGTTTTTGTTCTACTTGATTTGGAGCCATATTCGCTAATTTTGCATAGCAGCTTATAGCGCTATACTCTCCGTTTATAGCTTTTTCAATATCACTAATCAACTTATCATTTTGTCTATACCAATCATAATAATTCGAATTATACATCGTATCCCTCCATACTTTCGCTTAACATTTTATGCATTTAGAAATAGTAGGAGCCTGTGTATATAACGGGACGACTTTAGATTGAAAGTAAAGTTTGAGAAAAGGGTCTATTTTGCAAAGGAATTGCTTATTCATAAAGTGAAACTATAATCAATGGGGATTTTACTACACGGCAAATAGCGGATAAAATATCACTATTTTTTTGTACGCTGTTGCTATAAATTCGCGAATGAATCAGGTTTCCAACCAGATGTGGTGTTGAGATGCGAAGCTATTATGAATCCAGTCATATAACTAGGAGGTACCACTATGCCATCTTTATTTAAACCTATGGCCTTCCAGCTGAAAACCGAAAGACTTGAGCTTAGTATGTGGGAGGAATCCGATTCCGTTTGGCTGAGCAAATTAATTGGCGAACGTGGTGTGGACATTCCAGCCGTTGATTCCGTTCGTAACCGGCTCATTGAGATGCGCAAGAAGGCAGAGGAAAATGGCATTTCCCTTCTCACTATTCGAAGGCGCAATGAAGGCGATTTCATCGGATACTGCGGCTTAATTATCGGTCGTTCCACACTTGAAGAGCCGGAGATTGCATACGAGTTGTTCCGCAGCGCCCATGGTAAAGGTTATGCAACTGAGGCGGCATCCGTTGTACTGGACGCTGCGATTGCTACTGGGCGCCATAGACTTTGGTCGACTGTAGGCGCTTGGAATATCGCTTCACTCCGGGTACTAGAAAAGATAGGATTTAAGCGTCATCACAGTACGTGGGATGATGAACGTGGTGAGATTGTTTGGAACGTACGCGATTTTTAGAGATTCCGACTTAATTCTAAGGCGACAACAGCAGATACTCATTCTTCAGCTTTTAGATTTCATCACAAAAAAGCCGTTTCACTAATTTAGTGAAACGGCTTTTTTTAAGCGTTCAATTCTGTTTTATGCCCTTTTACTACACTACGTTTGAATGTAGTTGCTAATATAGTAACCATACTTACTATACCAATCCAAACGAGTACAGTAACAGGTGTATTCCAGCTTAATCCTTTTCCGAAGAAGAAGATTTCTCTTAGGCCTTCAATCATAAATTTCATTGGTAACCATGAGTAAACCCAGTCTTGATAAAACGGAGACAACATCTCAGGTGCTAACGATAATAACGGCGCTCCGAAGAATAGTAATAAAGCGAATAAACCGATTCCTTTTAGTCCAACTAATGAAAGTACCGCAGATATCATTAAGAAGAAACTAAAAGAAGTAATAGATAAGAATAGAGCTGTATCCGTGAAGTTCGAAATATTTAACCCTACCATCCCATCTGCAATCCATGTAAGACCAAACCCAATTACAAGTGTCGCAATAGCTCCTGTTACGATTTGTTTTACTTTTAACAGAAAGTTTTCTTTTCTTGAGCTTACTGGCATTTTACTAATCGCAATAAAAATAATCGCTGCACTAGCTAAACTTGCAATCCATAACGGTTGGAACAATGATATTGGTGAGTTACCGTTCGCACTATTTTTGCCGACCTCATTCACATTTTTCACGTTCTTTACAATAGGTGTTACTAATTTCTCAGCTTGGTCTGTTGTTACAGTAGCTCCTTTTGTTTTCAACCCTTCTAATATTTGTGTACGGACATTATTGTTCATATTATCAACGATCGCCTGTAATATTTGCCCTACCATAGTTGATGCAGCCGTATTCATTCCTTGATTAATATATATTTCTATCTCAGGTGAAGATGGCTGTGGTGTTCGTAACGATGCTTGTTTTGCACTAAATTCTTTCGGAATGACTAACGCTGCATAATACTCTTTATTATTTAGCCCTTTTTGAACTGCTTCCTTATTCTTCACTTCTACCCACTTTACCGCAGGTTCTTCATCTGATTTCGATGATTTTTTCACCGTATCAACAATTGTTTGCCCCATATTCATTTTCGGTTGATTTGGAATTTCTACACCTTGATCCTCATTTACAATTGCAATTGGCAAGTTTTTCGGCTGCGGTTGAACAGTTGGAAATAACGTTAATGAAAAAATAAAAACAACAAGCAGTGCAATAACTGGTGATAAAAATAAAAGTTTATTTTTAAACATTTTCTTTTTTCCTCCTTTAATTTGATTTATAATAATCAACAACGTGTTGTTTATTTATATTTTGAATTATATGTTCGAGTTGAACCATATACAATAATCAAAAATCGGGAATGTGTCGGTTATAAGACACATTTTCTAAATGTGTTGAGTAAAATTAAGGAGGGACATGCGTTGCGCGATAGCAATTTAGATTTGCGTGTTGTTCGTACGAAAACCGCCATACGAAATGCATTGGTGGAGCTAATTGAAGAAAAAGGTTTTGACGCCATTACAGTGAAAGATATTACAACGAAAGCAAACATTAATCGCGGTACTTTCTATGCGCACTATCAAGATAAATTTGATTTAATGACAAAATGCCAAGAAGACATTATGTATGAGTTTTCTAAAATTGCCAAACAGAAATTCCCGGAAGTTATTGCTGATCTTGGAACAAATCCTTCTCCAACAATGCCATTTATACTTATCACTTCTATTCTTGAATTTCTAAATGAAAATAGTGATTTTATGAGAGCTGTGCTTAGCCCAAATGGAGATTTATCTTTCCAAACAAAACTGAAAGATTTTATGTGGAAAACATTATTTGAAGATACGAATGGTCCTCTCATTAATAAGGAAAATTTACTTGTTCCAAGCGAATACTTAACTTCTTATATGGCATCTGCACATATAGGTGTCATACAGCAATGGTTAAATAATGGACAAAAAGAAACACCTGAGGAGATTGCTCGCTTTTTATCAACTATTGCAGTTCATGGACCTTTTTATGCGGCTGGTTTAAAGAAATAAGTCAGCTATATAATAAAAGAGCATCCACTATAATAGTGGATGCTCTTTTACTTACAACACTTCAATATACCCTTCTGTTCCATGTATCCGAATTCGTTGACCGTCTTTTATTCGTTTCGTAGCATTCTCTACTCCGACGACTGCTGGTAATCCATACTCACGTGCAATTACTGCTCCGTGCGTCATAAGCCCACCGACTTCTGTTACTAACCCTTTTATAGAAACAAACAAAGGTGTCCAGCCAGGATCGGTAAATGCCGTAACTAATATATCTCCCTCTTCCAAATTCGCGTCTTCCATATTTAAAATAACGCGTGCTCTCCCCTCAATCACTCCAGAAGAAACAGGCAAACCTACTATTGCTTCAGCTGGGAGATTTTCTCGTTTATATTTACCTGTAATGATTTCTCCATCAGACGTCATAACTCGCGGCGGCGTTAGTTTTTCATATAATTTGTACTCATTTTTTTGCTTATGAATAAGCTCGTAATCTAGTTTATTTGTGCGGACGACTTCGTGAAGTTCTTCAAAAGTTAAGTAGTATATATCATCGACTTCATGAATGACCCCGCTCTGCACAAGTTGCTTAGCTTCTTTCAATAACGCCTGCTTATATATAAAATAACGATTAATCATGCCGTATTTTGGATATTCACGATAACCGATACAATTACGGATGTTGCGAATCATTCGCTTCGTTTCTTCTACTTTTTGTTTTCCATCCGGCAAGTCTTGTAATCGCTCTACTAACTCTTCTTCTTTTTTCAAAGCTTCCTGTAGTCCTTCTTCAAACTTTCGCTTACTAGCGCCAGCTTCAAAGTCTCTTATATTATTTAAAATCATCGGGATAATGATTGTTGGCTTTTCACTCCAGCGCGTTTTCGTAATGTCGATTTCTCCGCTGCATCTCATTCCATATTTGCTTAGAAACGCCTCGATTGCATCCCGAACTTTTTCCCCGCCTTTAAACTGAACTAATTCATCTAAAAAGCTGTCATCTTCTACATGCTGTAAATACGCAATGACTTCTGGATACGGCCGAATCACATCTGCAACATCTAATAATGCTAAACCCATTTCTGAAGTAATATTATTTTGTACGGATTGAGAAAGTGTATCTGCTGCATTTTTTTCACCTAGCCATTGCTCCATCTTTTCATTCATCCATGTTGAAGCATTCATACCAGCCATAATAACAGCTATACTTTGCGGGTTAAATAATACTTTCTTTAATTGCTGGATGTCTTGCAAAATAAAATCAAATACATCCACACCTGATTTCGTTTGCATGTTTCGTTTTAACTCTTCGATCGATTCTTGACTATTCTGTATTAAATTCGTAACGATTGCCGTATTATTTTCGATTTCTGTTTGCGAACTTGCAGGTTGCTTACTTTTACTAGCACTCTTTCCTTTTTCATCATCCGGTAACAATTGAATAAAATCATCTCGCTCGATTATAGTCGTTAATGCATCTCTTACGAGTGGATCCGATTTTCCTAAAGTGTTTATTAAGTAATCTCTGCTAGCAGGTAAAGCTAATTGTTGCGTAGCATCAACAAATAACCTGCCTCCCGCTTTACGCATAGGAGCACTAGTCGTTAACAAGAAAAAAGATAACCCAAGTGGTTTCATCGCATCGGTCATCATTTGTTGGTGACCAACCGATATATACACATGATTTTCCCCATCATTTACTCCTGGAATTGGATATAAAGTCGTAATCGGCCTGCTTTGGACTATATAAAATGTATCATCAACTAAACACCATTCAATATCTTGCGGACAACCAAAATAAACTTCGATTTGTCTTCCGATGCGTGCTAGTTGTAAAATTTGTTGTTCAGTAAGTGTTTGAACTTTTTGCTGATTAGGAGCAATTTTCTTTGTCTCTGTTCCGCCTTCTTTTCGTCCATAGATGGCTAATTTTTTCGTTGCGATGACCTTTCCGACGATTTCATCTTCTTTTACCTTATAATTATCGGCAGAAACCAATCCAGATACTAGCGCCTCGCCAAGTCCAAAGCTGGCATCGATTGACAACACCTTCCTATTCGAAGTAATCGGATCGGCAGTAAATAAAATCCCTGAAGCCACAGGGAAAACCATTTTTTGAACGACAACACATATAGAAACTTGATTATGATCAAAACCGTTTTGCATTCGGTATATAACCGCTCGATCTGTAAATAAAGAAGCCCAGCATTTTTTAATATGCTGCAAAATGCTTTCTTTTCCAATAATATTTAAATACGTATCTTGTTGACCAGCAAACGAGGCATACGGTAAATCTTCAGCAGTAGCACTCGAACGCACTGCATACGCATGTTCATCGCCAAAGCGAGAGAGATGATGAGCTACTGATTCCACTACATCAACTGGAATTTCCACCGCCATAATGACTTCTCTAATCTTCTTACTAATTTCACAAATTTGACCTCGTTCCTCAATTTTTAGCATCGTTAGCTGCTGCAACAAAATTTGAAGCCCTTCATTTTGCTCGATGGCCTTTTCATACCCTATCGTTGTAACACAAAATCCTTCTGGCACTTGTATCCCTTGAATGTTGGATAACTCCCCTAAATTCAAACCTTTTCCACCGACAAGTGAAAGGTACGTGTTTTCTATTTCCTGAAAATCGAGAACGAAAGAACTCATGTAACATCTCTCCTTACTTTACTTGTGTTCTTGATTGTATCAGTAGTAAATGAGAAGAAACAGTCTATTTCGAACTTGATTTACATGATATAATTAAGTTAGGAAGAGATAATCTTTTTTATTTATCCCCTCGAATTCACTTCAATTATATCTCCAAACTTAAACATTCTTTGATTATGAAAAGCATCGATACAAGTAATCGTCTTATTTAATGGATTTATATCAGCTACTGTTATGTAATTTTTGTATAAACTTACATTATAATATCCAGATGAATCTTTTATTAACTCGTAATCCCTCCTCAAAAAATAGTAGAAACTACAATTGTAAAATCAATATTTCCTGTTTGCACTTTATATAAATTGATATGAATCTCTCTTAATTCTAGGACTAAATTATTGTTTTTTAATCCCACATTAATTCTTTTCTCAAATTCGCCAAAATGAATTTTCAAGATTAGGGAACTATAATGTCGTATTAAAATATATTAAGGGGGAGAAAAATTGGACAATGAAATGAATTATGGAAGTGATTACAAGTTTATTCCAGCAACTTCAATTGAAAGTGGTCATGGCATTGAAGTATTGCCTGATTTATTTTGTTACACGATTCAAATCGTCAATATATGCTTTGCTGGAAATCCTGAGACCAATGATTTTGTTTTAGTTGATGCTGGAATGCCTAAATGTGCAAATAAAATTATCTCTATCGCTGAGGATCGATTTGGTACCAATAGTCGCCCAAAAGCCATTATTTTAACTCACGGCCATTTTGATCATGTTGGGGGAATAATTGAACTCATCAAGTATTGGGATGTTCCCGTCTATGCACATCAGATGGAGATACCGTTCCTGACCGGACAACAAAGCTATCCAGAACCAGACCCTACAGTTGAAGGTGGTATGGTAGCAAAAATGTCTCCTCTGTTCCCAAACGAACCAATTGACTTAGGAAATAACGTAAAAGCGCTACCTACCGATGGAACTGTTCCCCATATGCCAGAGTTTAGATGGATTCATACACCAGGACATACTCCAGGGCATATTTCATTATTCCGAGAAAAAGAACGAACTTTAATTGCTGGGGACGCTTTTGTTACAGTGAAACAGGAGTATCTGTATAAAGTAATAACTCAAGAACAGGAAATAAGCGGTCCGCCTCGTTATTTAACAACAGACTGGAAAGCCGCTAAAGAGTCAGTTATTAAGCTAGAGAAGTTAAAGCCTCTAACCGCTGTTACTGGACATGGGATACCGATGTCGGGTGAATTGCTATCAACAAGCCTCAAAACACTCGTTCAAGAATTTGATAAAATCGCTTTACCCGATTATGGAAAATATGTAGACTAAAAGATACATTAAGCATGAAAATAATTTTTATTCTTATATTTAAGAAACAAAATCAAAACGGAAAAAATTATTAAGTTTAATAAAAAACACTGTACTTAGGCAACATCTCTATTATTAGAATAGAACTACGCCTTGTGAATAAAACTCGATATTCCTCAAATACTATCTGTAGTATAAGCCCGCTTCTTACCCAGGTTGTACTTCTTACCATAAAAAAGAGCAGTCATAATAATGAAGTGACCCCTAAAAGTTAGACACGGTTATTTCATTAGGCAGCTTGATAAAAGTGAGTCCGGTATTGTACCGGGCTCATTTTTAATTTTGCCTTAATCCGTTTCGTATTATAATAATCTATATATTTTTCTAATTCTATTTTAAAGTGCTCTACATTTTCAAATTCTTTTATGTAGAGGAACTCCGACTTCATAATCCCAAAGAAATTTTCTATTACTGCGTTGTCGTAACAGTTGCCTTTTCGAGACATACTCTGGACGATAGCTCTTGATTCAAGAGTACGGACGTATTGTCTCATTTGATAATGCCATCCTTGATCCGAATGCATCAGTAGCTGGTGCGTTTCAGGTAAACGTTCCAATGCTTTCTCTAACATGTCTGAAACAAGCGAATACGTCGGTCTAGAACCAATTGTATAGGTAATAATTTCACCATTATACAAATCTAATACAGGTGATACATACAGTTTTTCTCCAAACAATTTAAACTCTGTGATGTCTGTTACCCACTTTTGATTCGGTGCATCTGTATGAAAATTACGCTCTAAAATATTAGGTGCAATTCTACCGACTTTTCCTTTATAGGATTTATATTTCTTCATACGCACAACACACTTTAACCCAAGCTCTTTCATAATGCGCTGAACCTTCTTGTGGTTCACTTTCTGGCCACGATTCGTTAATTCATCACGAATGCGACGGTAACCATAACGACCTTCATTTTCCTCATAAATCGCTTTAATCTCAGCTTTCAAATCGGCATCTACATCTGGACGATTCATTTTCTTTACTAAATCATAATACGTGCTTCGAGGAATAGTAGCTAGCTCCACGAGTGCCTTCACCGAATATTTATGCCTTAATTCATAGACTACTTGCGCTTTGTCTTGTTTTGTGATTTTTCCTTGTTTTGAACTAAGGCATTTAACTTTTTTAAGTACTCATTTTCCATCTCAAGCTGTTTAATGCGTGCTTCAAGTGCTTCGACTGACCCTTCAGCTAAAGGTTGTTTTAATTGTTTATTTGAATCTTTTTTCATGGATGGACGCCCCTTTTTCTTAGATTGAAGGGCATCAATTCCTTGTGTTTCGAGCTGTTTTTTCCAAACAGAAATCGTTGAAGGGGCAGGAATATTAAAGATAGCTGCCGTCTCAAATAAGGACATACCGTTTTCAATCATAAAGTTTAGTACGTCTAGTTTAAATTGTTGTGTGTAATTTGTACATCGTTTTAGAAAAGCTTCCAGACCATTCTGTTTATATTGGTTTACCCAATTCAAAATGATTGTGTCACTTATACCGAGCGATCTACCCATTTCTCGATAACTTTCATTTCCGTTCAAATAACGTAGAACGATTTGTATTTTTTCATCAGCTGTAAATTTAGCCATAGAAAAACTGCTCTTTTTACTTTTAACATACTTTTTTTAATTTTGTTCATACCATACTTAATCCATAATACAGTTTAACTAAATTTCATTTCAAAGTTTTTAGTTTCAAAAAATCCGATACATCCCATGACCTTACTACATTATTAACTTTTGTTCGCTGTCTGCTACCCCTAGACCATTGCAAACAAAGTATAAAAATAAGAACAATATCAACGAAATCGCCGCCATAATACATCAGCACGCCCCCAATTTCTGCTTGTTCAGTAACTACACCAGCAGGCGGATGAGCATATATGTATTTTGATAATATCCCATGACCAGCTGATGCAATTATTAAAATAATTGATCGGTACATATAGCTATACCTATGGGATATTAAATCAACATAAATCATTGATGTGGTAAACAGATATCCTGCAATAAAAACGTGGAAATGTATGAACAAATGAAGAAGTATACTTTCGTGCATCATCGAGTATAAGCTAGTCGTATAGAGAATCCATAGTCCTCCTAAATTAAGCAAGGTTGCGATAATTGGATGAGTAAGAAGTTGTAGAGGCCTACTCTTTAGTATCCTTGAAAGACGTCGCGCTGTTCTCACATTGAACGTTCGTAAAAAAAGAGTCATTGGAGCGGCTAATGCTATAAAAATTGGAGCAAGCATCCCAAGGAGTAAATGCACAAGCATATGCACTGTGAAATCATTATGAGCACGATGAGCTAAGGGCCCAACAACTGCTATTGCCACACAAATAAGTCCTAAAATCCAGAAGACACTTCGATATAACGACCATCGTTTGTAATGGCGATTTGATAAAATCGTGGCTACTATATAAATTATTAACATAATTAAAATGAATACGAATACTAAAATATCCAGTACATTCCATATTTCATGATGAAGATGGTTATTATTCATTTAAGCTTTTACCTCTCAATAATCTTTCATCAGTTCTTGTCTGAAAAACTAGCAGAATGCCAATTAAGAGCATTACAGTCGCAATTATATTCCATATTACGTCGTAGATAAGAACATTATCTACGTATCGAATCTGATGTATTTTCATTAGTTTGTGTTGAATTATACCGTCATATAATTGAAATCCACCACTACCAAGCATTAATCCGCTCCACCATCTTTTCAACCAAAATGCATTTCTACGGCGAAGATCAGCAACCATAAACAAGGAACCAATCGTTGCAAACCAACTAAAAGCATGAAAAAGACCATCTGAAATGAGTCCAATATCTGTTGTAGATTTATCATAGAAATGGTGCCAATGTAGCAGTTGATGAAAAATAGTTTCATCTATAAAAGCTACTAACCCTAGCCCAAACAAGATACCTGACCATAGATTACGGGTCAAATAAACAGAAGAGGTTAAATAGCTTGTATTATCGGTTTTGGTAACCATTAAATCCTATCCTTTCCACTAATGTATATTCTTATTTTTCCCAAAAGAAAAACGTGCTAAACATACTTAGTACCAAAGGAAAATAACATTCAATTAGATGTATCATATAAATACTTATTCTCAAGCGTATTTAATATTTTATTAAAACTCACTAAAAAAGCTTTAAGTGGTTCACCATTCTAAAATAGAGCTAGTATAATTTCTTTAACATTTTAGAATCAATCTATCTTTTTAGCATTTAATCAATTTATTAACAATGGAAATTACCATATAGTCTTAACTATTTGATCCTCTATAAATAAACTATAGTTTTTCTCTAATGATAATTTCCAAATCTTCATTTTAATATTGCATTTGTATTGCCTTTTGCACATTTTGAACATCATTTTTTAATAGTTGCTTTAAATCATAAGCTGGATAGTAACCACGCTCATACATAAAGTTAAAAACCTGTGCATGTAATTGTATAGCATCATTTATTTGACGGGTTAAAACTTCTCTAAGTCGCGGCGTTGCAGTTTCGGTAATCGCTATTGCATAGTTTCGAACAGATGTCTTTGCTAATCCAAGTAAATCTCCAGCGTAAAATCCAGTGTCATCACGATGCTGCGATTGAAATCCAGGAGCATAAGGATAAAATTGTACTAACTCTTGTAGATTGTTTTGGATGGCATTTATAGCTTTAATATATAACGATTGAAGTGCTTGATTAGGTACATTCCTAACTGATTTTTTTAATTTGATTAAACCGTTTGCTTGAAATGCTACTAATTCATGTAACTCCAATGTTTCATGCCAAGCTAGCTGATTAGGATAAGACATAGACGTTCCCCCTTAATATTCATTCATGCTACACTATGCAAAAAAATTCAAAAAGGGCCTATACTACATGAATTCATTTCAATCTAATTCATGATTGCTTATTATCCTTCTATGTTAATCACAATAAAGTATCCTTAATTCCTCTTCCCTACTTTTTTATATCCTTAATTTTGATTTTCAAAATGACTTCTTCGCCTTTACAATCTATAAATTTAATTTTTTCTTCCTTAAAAATCCCCATCATAATACATCCCTTCTTGTTTCGTTATAAACCATATTAGTTAGAAAATATAAATTTGAACATTGTACCTACATATTCCTTATATATTTTTCAAATTTTATAGCTACTTAAATTTATACGTTATTAAAGATCAACTATTAAAGTAACTACATTGAAGGGGATTCTTCATTAAATCATTTTATTTTTATAGATTAAAAAACAATTATTCTAGTCGTGTTAGTCACCTATTCTTAAATAATTAATAGGTTATATATTATGACTTAGGAGGGATAAAAAGATGACTATGCTTTATAATAAAGACTCTTTACAAAAAAATATTATTACCCTTCCACATTGGCAACGAGAAGCTTTCCGTTCTTTTAAATTAAAAATGACAGATAAAGATAAACCTTTCCCTTGTATACCAGCTCAACACGGCTTTACAGCAAATCACCTCAGGTACGGATTTATTGGTGATCCTAGAGATACGAATACTAGCGAGGATTTTGCTGCATTACTTAAAGAATATACTGAATGTTCTAGAGACACAGGTCAATACGCCTCACTCATTGTTTTTATTCATACACCAACAGATTTAAAGCAAGAAACTACCGTTGAGGATTTTGAACATATTTATTGGTCTCTACTTAATACAACTAGCCGTTTGGACGAGATGGAATGGCCTATGCACATTCCAAATGATCCTATGGAAAACACTTGGGAATTTTGCTTTCATAATGAATCATATTTTGTTTACTGCGCTACACCTGCCCATGTCAATAGACAAAGTAGACATTTTTCATGTATGATGCTTGCTTTAACTCCTAGGTGGGTTTTACAGGGAATTATGAATTCTGAGAAACGCAGTAGAAAACTAAAAAACTTAATACGTCAACGTCTAGCCGCTTATGACAAAGCTCCTATTCACCCTTCTCTTAAAGATTATGGTGAAAAAGATAATTATGAATGGCAACAATATTTTTTACGTGATGATGAAACAATTCCATCCAAGTGTCCCTTTTCTCGAATAATAAAATACTTGCATAAAAATAAGTAACCCACTCCACTTTTTATTATTTAGTTGTACAAACTTTAACCACTGAATAGATTTAATATAGATCAAATTTAGTGGGAGGAGCATATCATACGTGGGCATATTTTTAAGCTATGTTTTCTTAGGTTTATCATTATCTGCTCCAATGGGGCCTATTAATGCTGCACAGTTAGAAAAAGGTATTAGGAGTGGGTTTTTTCACGCTTGGATTCTTGGCATAGGAGCCTTACTTGCAGATGTCATCTACATGGTACTTATTTATTTAGGTGTCATTCATTTCCTCGAAAAAGATATTATAAAACTTTTCTTATGGTCTTTCGGCGCTTTTGTTTTAATCTATACAGGTATCGAAAGTTTAAAAAATGCAAATCAAATTAGCATTAGTAATACGAGAAATGATGATTCAGTTATTAAAAGCTTTTTTTCTGGTTTTTTTATGTCCTTATCTAATCCATTAACAATTCTATTTTGGCTTGGAATTTTCGGCTCTATATTAGCAAAAGCCGCTTCTTCCTATAATAAAGAGCAGCTTTTGTTATATAGTTTCGGGATTATTTTAGGCATTTTTATTTGGGATATTACGATGGCAAGTACATCTAGTATATTTCGTAAAATTTTGAATGCACGTATATTGTCTCTTATAACAGTAGTATCTGGAATATCACTTATTATTTATGGATTATATTTTGGTTTTCAAACTTACCAAATCATTTTTCAATAACTTCTATTATTTAGTTCTGACATACTATTCATGGTGTGAAAAGAAAGATACTTCATATAGCTGGATTCCTTTTTCGTGAGACAAAATGAACAATTATAGTAACAATAATAACTATTCCTAAAAACAACAAGCTCACTAAGAAACCAAAACGCGTTGTTTTTTGTAATAGTGTTCCACTAACAGCTAGTGCAATCATAATAAGACCAATAATACTTTTTATCTGCATCCACCCTTTTGGATTCATTAGTCTCCAAAAGGAAAGAAGGATTAAACTCCATGTATATAACAACATTAATCCAGCTGCAGTTGTTACATATTCATATATATTTTTTGGTAGTAATAAAGCACTAAGGATAGAAGCACCAAGCCCCATTATAATAAGAATTAAAGCTGGAAACGAGATATTTTTCTTGTTTTTTTTCGCAAACATCGCAGGTGCATCACCTTCTTCAGCTAAGTTCATTAATACACTTGTCACTGCAAATAATGAACCAACTAACGTTGAAAAACCCGCTAAAATTAATACTACATTTAAAATAAATGGCACATACGGCAAATTATAGTCTTGTAATGCTATTACAAAAGGACTTTCTTTCGTATTAAACTGATTTAACGGAACCATCATAATTGCCAACCCTAAAGAGACTACGTAAATAATCGTTAAAATCATTAACATTACTCTCCCTGATTTTTGTGCATCTTTAGGGTCTTTCAGTCTTATTGTCATTAACCCCATAATTTCGATTCCTCCAAATGCATAAAATGCATAAATCAGAGAGGACCAAGTGCCTTTTAATCCATTTGGGAACCAATCTTTAAAATTCCGTGGAATTTGCGCCTTATATAAACCACCCTTTATAAATCCTAAAATAACCAAAATAGCAATCACAATGAACCCTATAATAGCCGCGATTTTTATAATAGCCATCCATTTTTCTAAACGTTCGAATATTTTTACCCCTATAAAAATAATTAATATAGCCGCTACTCCATATACAGCAGCAAATATCCATAGTGGTATTTTAGGGAACCAGTAACGTGAAAAGATTCCTAACGCACTTAACTGGCTGCCCATAATAAGCAACTCCGAACACCAATATGTCCATCCGTGACTAAAACCCGCCCAATTTCCAAAAGCTTTTCTTGAATAAATGCGAAACGATCCTTTTTGCGGATCTTCCACAGCCATTTTTGCCAATGCTTCAAATACAATATATGTAGTGAATCCAGTTAAAATCAAAATAAGAATAATTGAAGATCCACCTATTTTAATCCCTATACTGGATCCTAAAAAAAAGCCCGTTCCTATCGTACAACCAATTCCAATAAGTGAGAGTTGCCACCATTTTAAATCTTTTTTTTCTTTCGTTTCGTTCTTAACATCATGACAGGTCATATTACGATTCTCCTTTATTCATTTTGAGAATGTCCCTCATGATTACTTAAGTACTTTTCAGCAAGCTTTTCAACAACATCAACGACATCATGTGCCTTTATTTTATGGTTTGCTACTCTCTCACTTCCTACAGAAATCTCAACTGTAAATAACGCTTCATATTTCATTTTTTCTGCCCCTTTCGCATCAAATATAACCTCTTATCTTTTATCCTTTTATTTCACAAAAATTCATTATGTATTTAAAACCTCGAGAGTCTAAAAGTTAAACAAATAAAAATGTATGAGAAAGGAGAGACGGCATGCCTCTCCTTTATATCCATTTCATATATAAAATTAACGAGTAACGCCACCGCCAAGTTGTTGCTCAGCTAGTGATACAAGACGTTTCGTAATTTCACCACCAACAGATCCGTTTGCACGAGCTGTTGCATCTGCTCCAAGTTGTACGCCAAATTCTTGAGCAATTTCATATTTCATTTGATCAAGAGCTTGTTCAGCGCCACGTACTAATAATTGATTGCTACTTCCACTGTTATTGTTTGACATGTTCATTCACCTCCTTCTTTCTTTAATATGTTAAATTACATGCTAAAATATATAGCTAATTAATTGGTAATTACGACCGTGAATTCAAAGGTATAATTGATGCCCTTTAAGCCCAACATAATAGTGTATAGGAGAACGAAATACAATATACGTGCCATGGGATATTATAAATAGGCCTCCATCAGAAAATGAAACGGGTTACGCTATATAAAAGCATAACCCGTTTCTAATGAAATATTTTATTCCATATACGTTTAAACAATGGAGGAAAATGATGAAACATATTATTGCTTTATTAATTAAATACACAGCGATAACTGCAGTATTACTTATCGTACTCAGTATCTTTCAAGGCATTTCCATTCCTAGAGTATTACTCATTTCTCTTTTCTTAACAGGAGCTGCCTATTTAATCGGCGATCTCTTCATTTTACCTAAATACGGAAATACGATTGCTACAATGGCAGATTTCGGCTTAAGCTTCTTCGGAATTTGGCTTTTAACATACTTGTTTACTAATTTAGATGCTACTCGTAATATTGGACTTTCTTCATTCTTAGCCGCTTTAATTATTGGCGGAATAGAGGTTTTCTTCCACATTTATATGAAGAGGTTAGTACTGCGTAACGACGATGAATTAAGAAATCACAATCATATTCATCATGATAAATATGCTATGGAAATGTCAGATGAATATATGGATTCTTCTACAATAAATAAATCTAAAGTTGAGGATACATCTAAAAAATAAAAAAGTGGCCAATGCCACTTTTTTATTTTTGTTTATTAAGCTTGATCAGAGTTTTTCACATGTAATGGAGGTGGAACTACCCACCCTTTTTTCTTACTTAAACGCAGTAACGTTACACCTGCTTGCGCTTTTTTCATATGAAATTGTCCAAATAGCATTCCGACATCTTCTCGAAGACATTTTCCCATCACTTGACTACATGTCACAAGTCCAGCTGCTAATCCTGTAGAAACCGCTGCTGCAATTTCTGCATCATTAATACGTGCTCCAGGAGGAATGTCTTCAATAGATGCAACTGGTCGTTCTGGCGGAGCTGGCGGTAAAGCTACGCCATTAACTTTTAAAAGAGTTTTTAACTCTTCTATTTCTGAATTCATATCATTTTCAATTAAGCTTTCTAAAAACTTCTTCAAATCTTCGTCACCTGTATGATTCATAAATACTTGATGGCTTGCGATTCCACCTTGTGCGGCTAGAAGATAACTCCAAATATCAAATACTTCTCCGTAATGTAACGGTTCATTTTGAGGGTTTCCACTTAAAATACCCATTTTTAAATTCCTCCCTTTCGAAAATATCATAATCAATATTGATTTCAATATTGAAATCAAATTTTTAAGTATGCTTTTTCCTGCAAAAGCTTTTCTACTATGCATGGAAAACACCTTTCCAACACTGCGTGTTTATTGTTTAGGAAAGTCGTTTACAAATTAAATACCCAAAGATTATGAAAGAAGATTATCAATAATCTTTGAGTGAGAATCCATTTACTATAAGGGTTTTTATTTTTATACATATACAAAAGAAATTGATTTACATATTCGCTATATTTTATACGAATTCTCTTAGCGGTTAGCTCTACCACCAAGTTGTTGTTCAGCCATTGCAACTAAACGTTTTGTAATTTCACCACCAACAGATCCGTTTGAACGAGCTGTTGTATCTGCACCAAGTTGTACACCAAACTCTTGTGCAATTTCATATTTCATTTGATCAAGAGCCTGTTCAGCACCTCGAACTAATAATTCATTACGATTTCCACTATTATTGTTTGCCATATTATTTCACCTCCGATGTTTTTAATATGCGACAAATTATGAAATAATAATTATCCTTTTTATGGAAATTAGATTATGAATAATTATTGAGTTTCTTCTTAAAATAGGGCAAAAGATATAAGAAAGAAGAGTTGCTATAACATACTTTCATAACAACACTATGTACAGGTTTCTCTTTACTAAAAATTTATATTTTATCAAGAGATACATATAAAGTGAAATTTTAATCAGTGGGGTTTTGTTCATCCCCGGGTGATTATCAGCCCTCATCAATCGGGCTTTTACGGGCAGCCGGCAAATAGCGAGATAAATTATGAAAAATGATTCCTAAGGAGATATGAGATGAAAGCTGTAACCTATCAAGGACCAAACCAAGTACAAGTTAAACAGGTTGATGATGCAAAGTTAGAGAAAAAAGATGATATTATAGTAAAAATTACTTCAACTGCTATTTGCGGTTCTGATTTACATTTATATCAGGGCAACATGCCTTTACCTCCAGGTTACATTATTGGTCATGAGCCAATGGGCATTGTTGAAGAAGTTGGTCCAGATGTTACTAAAGTGAAAAAAGGAGATCGTGTTGTCATCCCCTTCAACGTTTCTTGTGGACATTGTTTTTATTGCCAACATGAAATGGAAAGCCAATGTGATAACTCCAATCCTCATTATGATTCTGGTGGATACTTTGGTTATACAGAGAAATTTGGTAACCATCCAGGTGGACAAGCAGAATATTTAAAAGTTCCTTTTGGAAATTTCACTCCATTTGTTATACCAGAATCATGCGAACTTGAAGATGAATCTTTACTGTTTTTATCCGATGTTTTGCCAACAGCCTATTGGAGTGTAATAAACGCTGGTGTTAAGCCAGGTGATACTGTTATCGTCCTTGGTTGCGGGCCTGTTGGATTAATGACACAAAAATTTGCTTGGATGCAAGGTGCTAAGCGTGTAATCGCAGTCGATTACTTAGATTATCGTATAAATTATGCAAAAAAGATTAACAATGTTGAGGTATTTGAGTTTACAAAATTCCCCGATATGGGAGAACATTTAAAGGAAATCACACATGGCGGTGCCGATGTAGTCATTGATTGCGTGGGCATGGATGGAAAAAAATCGCCACTAGAATTTCTAGAACAAAAATTAAAATTACAAGGCGGAACTCTCGGCCCTATTCAAATCGCTACGAAAGCCGTAAGAAAATATGGAACGGTTCAAATGACTGGCGTTTATGGTGGCAATTATAATGCATTTCCACTCGGAGCATTTTGGGTTAGAAATATTAACCTTAAAATGGGACAAGCACCTGTTATTCATTTTATGCCGGAACTATTTGAAAAAATAATAAACAAAGAATTCGATCCAAAAGAGATTATTACACACAAAATCCCCCTTGAAGAAGCGAGCTATGGTTATCAAATTTTTAATAATCGTGAAGATGATTGTATAAAAGTCATTTTAAAACCTTGAAGATACAATTTATTATTCTTAATAAAAAGATAAGATTACACTCCGTAATCTTATCTTTTTTATTAAATTGTAAGTAGCTATTCCCCCATTTTCATCTCATATCGAAAATAGTTATTTCCAAAAGAATTTGCATTTTGAGATCATGATTTATTGGTAAAAAAATGAATTTGAGTATTAAGTAACCAATTAGCGGACACGATAACAATGTTAACTAACTTAAAAGAGGTGTACTTCATGTTTTATTATAAAGAAGAACTGATTAATATTATCAAGCCGGACAAGCCAGATCCAGCTGCCGCAAAAGTTTTACAAGAAATATTAGGTGGGCATTATGGCGAAATGCGTACAATGATGCAATACTTCTTCCAAAGCTCAAATTTTAGAGGTAAAGAGAAGCAATATCGCGATTTACTTCGAGGTGTTTTTTTAGAGGAAATAAGCCATGTAGAACTTGTACAACATACAATTAATCAGCTACTAACTGGATCTGGTGAACCTACGCCAGGAAATGCTGGTATTGACAAAGCACCGCTTGATGAAGCGGTTAAACATGCAAACCCTCACCACTTTATTGTAGGTGCTCAAAGTTCATTACCTGTTGATGCAGCTGGAAATCCGTGGAATGGATCTTGGGTATATAGTCATGGAAACTTAATTAGCGATTTACTAGATAATGTCGTACTTGAATCTACAGGCGTACTTCAAAAGACTAGAATTTATGAAATGAGTTCTAATCAAACATTTAGAGAAACTCTTGCATTTTTAATTGTACGTGATAATGCACATCAAAATGCTTTCGCAAAAGCTTTAGAGACATTGGGTGTTGAATGGGGAAAACTCTTCCCTGTGCCGAACTATGATATTAATAAATACCCAGAGTGCAGAAAGTATGTAGACATGGGATTCCATAACGCACAATTTAATTTTAGCTTAGATCCAACAAGAATGGGAGAAATATTCCAAGGTGAATCACCAAGTAGAAACAAAGGAACATTAGCAGTAACTGACCCGCCAAAAGGTTTTCCTGTACCAGAACTTCCTGAAATGCCAAATGAGCATAGTCCTGGATTAAAAGATATGGGTCTTTAAGATCATTATGGCCAACTATTGATTCATGGTTGGTCATAGTTATTTATAAAGATTCATGTAAACTTGTTGTTAACATGATAGGATGTTTTAATAAATCCTCTTTATTTAAAAGTGATGTTGATTATATTGCTGCTCCTCTTAATTTTGTTTCTATGAACCATTAAACGCCACTGTATACTTACTTATAATCTCCCTACCTCTATTCACGTATAACATCCTTATATTGTAAACAAAGAGGAGGGACTTCTCCCCCCTCTTCTTTTAATTTTTCTTTAAAAGAGTTGCTCCTGCAATCCCTGGGTGTGTCATTTCGAATGGATCTAGAATTAATTCTAAGTCTTCTTGTGACAGTACACCATTTTTCACACAAAGTTCTCGAACGGATTGCCCTGTCGCGATTGCTTCTTTCGCAACGCGAGCTGCTGCTTCATAACCGATATGAGGGTTCACGGCTGTAATAATTCCTACACTTTTCTCAACATACTCTTTTAAGCGATCTTCATTCGCTTCAATTCCTTTTAAGCAATTATCTGTAAAGGCACGGAAACCGTTATTCATAATGCTAATCGATTGAAGTAAGTTGAAAACAAGTACTGGTTCCATAACGTTTAATTCTAATTGTCCTGCTTCTGAAGCAAGGCAAATTGTATGGTCATTACCAATTACTTGGAACGCAATTTGATTAATTACTTCTGGCATAACAGGGTTTACTTTCCCTGGCATAATAGAAGAACCTGGTTGGCGAGCTGGTAACATAATTTCAGCTAAACCAACACGAGGACCTGATGCCATTAAGCGAAGGTCATTCGCAATTTTAGACATATTCATCATACATACTTTCAGTGCTGCAGATACTTCAGTATACGCATCCGTATTTTGCGTTGCATCTACTAAGTCTTCTGCACCAACAAGTGGCAGTTCACTAATTGTAGCTAAATGTTTTACAACTGCTTCAATATATTCTGGATCTGCATTTAAGCCTGTACCAACTG
>Ga0268252_1000450_pt1 | contig 26490 bp, 15 predicted proteins | sample AgamicMgSfrz_FD_200244 | JGI IMG/M metagenome (GOLD analysis project Ga0268252, IMG submission 200244) | Agave microbial communities from Guanajuato, Mexico - Mg.Sf.rz (v2) (version 3) | ecosystem: Host-associated > Plants > Phyllosphere > Phylloplane/Leaf | place: Guanajuato, Mexico | collected... | reverse complement strand
TACCCCCTAGTTGCGCTAAGGCTGGTAAGAAAAAGACGTCAGATGATCGGAATACGAATGAAATCAAAAAGGCCATCATTAGGGCAAACAAGGCAATAGCTTCGGTTAGAGCAAAGCCTAAAATAGCATAACCAAACAATGACGTATCCAATTCCGGACTCCGTGCTAATGAATGGATCAACGAACTGTCTATCTTTCCAATACCGACAGCAGCTCCAGCTAAAGCAATTGTAGCAGTTCCAGCACCGATGACTTTGAAACCCTCCATAACATGAAGAAAAGTTTTCATTTCAGTCTGAACGCAGGATTTTTTTTTATTGAAAGCGAGTTTTTTGGCTTAACGGGGCACGAACGGTCTAACAAGAAGTACTGATTCGACTAGCTCGAACGTGGGGAACGAATGCTTTCCAGTGAACAAATAGCTGACTCTTGCAAGAAAAAAACCAGCGATCACCCTTGCAGCTATACGCTTGATAACGAACTAAAGGGCTCGAAGCTATAGAAGAAAAGAAAATAGCAGTTCTTATGAATTTATGGCACAGTTCTTTATGTTGGGTAAAGGTAAATAGAAGAGTAAAGAGCAAAGACTCCCTATATCAAACCCTATTCTTTGATATGCCTTAGTATAAAGAGCTGGCTTAGTACATATCCATAAATCTGCCTTTTTGACTTTGATGCGGCATAGCTATCCCGTAGTTTTCCTGTTAGAGAAAAGGATAGCCGTATAGGTATAGTATACGTAAGTTTACCGTTATCTATGTATTTACCTTATATGATATGCTAAAGATTTACAGATGAGTCGGGATCCTAATCTTGCTATTACAATTATAGGATCAGCTCTTATTTGCAATCTTCCAACGTCAAAGTAACAGGTAGTTGCAGGTCCATTTTCCTTTTCAAAGAATGTGCGGGATTCCTACTCTGAGTAGGCTTCTTCGTGCGTGCCATTCGTTGAGTCTGAATTTACTCCGGTCTAAAAAAAAGGTTATATAAAGGTCAATAATTTCTTTCTGGTTCACCAAGAATTTTTATTTTCAACTAAGGTTTATTTAAGTCCGCCACAACATGCCTGATACTTCTATAGCGGATAGGTAATGACGCTACTGGAGCAGCAACAATTGCAAAAGCGGGAGCTGTCGTCGTGAGATCCGTAATAGTGAGCATTGTAACTGATACCGGGAGTGAAATATAACGTTTTTTCTGCTTACGCTTACCAAAAGGACTATGGCATGAAGTCAAAAGCAAAAGTCGAAAAAGGGAGAAAGGTTCAGACTACCCGAACATAAATTGTAGAACTTGGACAAAGTATTCACTTCGGCTCCCATGTTCCACAAGATCCAAATAGATTTGGTTTAGCCCCAAAATCTTATCGGGAAAAGTCTCGTCTATACTAACACACTTTTCTACAATTTCGTTTCATTTTTTAGTATCAGGGACAGGGTTATTTCCATATTCCTCTTTATAAAGGAGACAAACTTTATGTGAAGTTTTCAATTTGATTTTATCGAGCTCAAGCTTATGGATACTATCTAAAATATTATTTCGTTCCATAAGTTGGCCAGCTTTCAAAGATGTAAAAAGGGCGGCCACTGAAAGAATGACAACCACTCCAAAACCAAAAGAAGTTATGTGATCAGAAATATATTGATCCATGGGAAATTGAACTTTTCAGTAGTTCCGCTTCTTGTTCTAAAAATGAAGAAAGACTTGTCGGAAATTGCCGGTTGGGTTGGTCCAACCAAGAAAGAAATGGGAGTTTTTGGGCGTCAAAGTGACTTTCTTCTTTAGACGAGATTTTGAGTTAGATGAAAAGCCCTAAATGAAGCCTTCTTCTTATATACGATACCACCAGACTCGTGTTCCTGCCTTTTTCAACTCTTTCAAATACACGCTAAAATGAAAGCTCGCTTTGATGGAGTACTCCTCTTGCCTTCTGAAGCTCTTCTCATCTGCCTCGGGGTCCTTCAAAGCAACTCTTATCTTGTTGGCAATCTCCGAAGGTTTGATAGTAGGATCCTCTCTTTTTAGAAAAAAGAAAGCCTTCCCCTTAACCTTACTTTACGCTTCTACCTTAGAAACTTCCTTGAACAGCCATCGCCCCTGGTTCTATCAAACCAGACAACTTCTCTGCCCTATCGGTTGAGCCTCTACCCGCGTCAGCCCTCGGATCCCTTCACTCCCTTTAGACTATGGAAAAGACTAACTATGGATGTACTCTTTTACGGCAGTTAAAGCCCTTTCTTTATATACGTAATTAACCATGCAATGACTATTACTATTTTCTGTTAATGCTGACTTCATGCTTACATAGAGACTGACAGCATAAAGGCTTGAAAGCACAAAGGTATGATAGATAGCTTGAACCCGAACTTGACGGGCTAACTTCACTACTTTCATTTTGACTTTTCTTTTCAAGACCGAATTCGTTTTCACCCTATTCTCAGAACATCGTATTCTTTCTTTCAAAGTGTAAGATTTCTTATCATTTTCAGAAAGAAAGCTGTAACGCTTCCTTGCTTGCTTGGGAATTGCATCTCCCCAAGACATAGGCGCCTTTCTTTCTTCCTTTCTTGTCGCAGGCCTCGCTCCTCTCCCGGTGGTCGAGCTGCTTCGTTTCTCGCTCCTCTCCCGGTGGTCGTTCAAAAAGAAACCTCTAGAGCATTCCAATAATTGTTACTCTATCCTCTAAGACTTGTAGCTCTTTGAACTCCCCATCGTTGACTTTACCTAAAACGTGCTACTCTACCTGGGCAAGCTACGATTTGAAACTAGAGAATAAAAAGCCGATCTCTAGAATTGTTTTTAGGACTTACTTTATCGTAGATAAAGGTATGCTTAACCTTCACCCAAGGAAAAGGATACTTAGAGCTAAGGTAAGACTATCTCTTTCATGTGTATGAAAGACTTTCTATCTGAGGGATACCAGGTAGGCTAACTTAACTTAGGTGGTTGAGTATCTTCTTAGATTAAGTGAAATTACATAATGCATGTAGGAGTCTATTACCTCTTTAAATAGGTATTAGACTGGCTTTCCTTGAGCTATCTTGGCTTCCTATACGAAGCGGATTTTATAGTTAGGCTGCTATGGCTCTATTGAGTGAGAGAACAAGATTCTTTCCTACTCCCCGGATCGTTCTCTGTCTTCTTAGTCCGAGTTCTTGTCCTTGAAGCTAGAGGAAGACTCTATCTCATTACCTATGGATTCACGATCCGTGACCTTATCAATGTCATGCCTATAGCTGGAGAAAACAACCTATTCTCAACTACAGATACCTAATACCTAACTCCCGGAACTACCTTAATATAAGCCTTCCCTAGGAGTATTCTGACGAACCATAAGTCTTACAGCAGGAATCTCGCATAGGATCCATCCATTCCCTTTCAAAGTTAGTCTCTTACAGGGTATCCTACCTGGTTTTCTTGCATGGGTCAGTTTTGCTTGCTCTTCTAAAGAAAGAGTTAGCCAGGTAGCAGGTAGTGAGTTTTAGGGAGAGAAAAGAAATCCAAGAGTAGCTCTTTCTTCAGGTACTCCTACTATTACTTTAGATTCTTTAACATGACGCATGAATAGAGAGTCTTAAAGTCAATGGATTTAGAGAAGATTGAGAACTGAGAACCTAGATCTCTATAATAGAACCTATAACTAGGAAAACTTTCTCCCATACTTTTTCTCTATTTTCCTAATAATATATTCCTATCTTTCAGGCATACGCTTTTCTATGAATGGAGTCCCAACGGTTAAAAGAGCCGTCAGTACTGACGGGAATATATAGATAGAATTATGAAAGCATACGAAGGAAGACAAAAGAACCTTACTAGTAGTAAGCACTCCTCTTTCCGGGGTTCTTTTTGTTTGACTACGCTCTTTTTAAGCATGTAACCTCCTTCATGATCCTATCTTTTTCATGGAGTTGATTCTATCTCATTCAGTGAAAATACGAATGTTACAGACTATGTCATTTTTCAGCCTTTCCATTCTCTAAACACTTTCACCAGAAAAGGACAAGAAAGGGCTTCTTTCTTATTTCACTTTCTTCTTTCTTACCTTTCTTTCTAGCTCTATCCACTCGAAAGGATCCATGGCTTTCTATGAGTCCAGTAGAGAAGAGCAAGATCACCTATAAAAAAGTGTCAACTACTGTCTTAGATAAAGACTAAGATTTCATCTTTCCATTTTTGACAATCCCTTAAAAAATCATAGCTTGATTCTTTCTTCATAGAAAAAGCAGTTTACTAAAGTGTAGCTTGTAAAGTTTGGGGATAGTGTTAGCACTGAGATGGAATCGACTAAGAGAGGCTTTCTTACCTTCCCTTCCTAGCGAACTCTATTGTCAATCTGGTACACTTCTTATTGAAGAACCTTATTATGATTGAGAAAATTTCCTCAGTGATTGCTCTTGTTGGATATACAGATATAGAAGCTTTCCCCGAAAACGGTTATGACTCTGACTCGGGCGGGAACGACTTCTGGAGCCTATTAGTAATATGAGGTCTTTCCATATCCATGCTGCAATCTCACTTTCGATGATAGATGGTTCCGACAAAACTCAAGCTAGTCCAGAAAGAAATAAAAGGAATGAGGGCTGATGAGGTCATAGGCCCAGTACAATGGTTATGGATAGAATCCGAAGCCCACTTTAGTGAATACCCAAGCGAAGCTATCCCCGGTGGACCTCTACCTAAAGGAATTTCATATGGAAAATAAGCAAGATAGGATGAGACCCCCTGATCAAACTTAATGCCACAAGGAGTCCGAAGAGTAAGAGGATAGACTGGCATAGTCCAACTGTACTGTATATTCTATAGGTTAGAGCTCCGAGTCAATCCATTTCAATCAAGTCTGAAGTTGTCACTTAGCACTCTTCTATGACTGGAACTCGTAAGATCCATGGACTTACCCCACTCTTTAATTTCTATATATATGGATGTATTTGATTGAATAGGCAAGGCTCATAAAGTGCAAATTTCGAAGCTAGTTAGAAGTCGGAATAGAGAGTCAGATTGCCAAAGTCTCACGACTTTCCCATATATTCAAAAAGTTTTCGAAGTCTGTAAACGTTAGGTAAGGAAAGACTACTGGATAAGGTAGGTATACGAGTAATTCAAAACCATTCCTTGTACTGAAGGTAACTACTATTCGAAATGGATTTTCCTACAGGTCAAATAGTGAATATCTGCCCTAGTCTTTTCTTCCACTCCATAAAAAGCTTTGAATAGTTTTCATTGATGACCTGCTTTGGCGCTCATCTATAAGAAATAGATAGGGATAAGATTGACGGGTACTCTTCAACAATTTGACTTCTCTACACTCGCAAGCAGAGAGAGGGCTTTACCTATCCTTTCCTCTTTCTAGATGGTGAGTCAATTACGTCCTAAAGTAAAGGCAGGTTTTTCTTCTTATCGCTAGCTAATCAGAAAGCACTGTGGAAAGACATCCTAGCTGGGGAAAGATCAGTAGGCTTACTTAACCTCTTCAAAGGCTAGTATTAAGGCTTAATAAATCTCCTAAGGCAAAATGAAATATAAGGATAACGCTGATTTAGCACTTCTTTATGCATGTTATCTAAGGAAGATCATGGGCTGTCCTAAACAGATATAGATATTCTTATCTTCTCCACTCTCCCAGCCCCTGGATACAAATTAACCTCTATTACATCAACTAGCAACCTAAGCAAGACTTAGGATCCGAGTTCAGCTGCTTTATCAAGAGATTCAGGTTCGATAACCACTTCAATAAAAGTTTGGGAGTTAGGAGCGAGCCCCATTGATAACATCTTCTTTTTACGTGATTCGGCGATAGGGATTTGCCACGGTTAAATGGGAATCCATTTTTTTCTTGATTCCTATTAATAAAAAGGAAAAGAACTAAATCTATATGACTTACAGGTGACAAGGAATGGGAAAAGGGGAAAGTCAGGTCATCTTCCGATTCCCGCCCTAAACTAATGGGAATTGATCAGGTGAGAACAAGATCTCAGGTTTTTTTGACCCCGGGCTTCTATCTATTCTATCTATAATGTCTTCAACAAGCTAGCTAGTTCCAAGGGATAAAGACAGCATGTTTAGCCCGATATCTCTCATGTACCTTGGTTCCAGATCAATGAATGCGGAATAAATATAGGCAGTTTCCGATTCGTTACAGCTTGCTCAACATGCCATCGGGATCCGAGGATTGCTTTGTTTCAAAGACAAAAGTAATTCAAAGCGCTTAGTTTGGTTCAAAAGTCTACGAGCCTATCTGCTCTCTCAAGTCTAATACGCCCCTTACCTTATTTTATTCCCCTTTTTTCTCGTTTGCGCCTGCCTTGATTCAAATGACGTGGGTCGTCCAGTTCTAGATATCGCATCAGTGGAATCCTATTCTCCGCTTAATTTTATGAATACAGGACGAACAAGTAGTCCAAGTAGACCCAGCCGGGGGCACGAGATGAAACCTTTCCATTTTTTCTTCGATTGACTTTGAGCTAACGGGAGAAGTCCACTAAAGAACTTATCTCAAGAAGCCTAGTGAGGAGGTGGTTGGGGTTAATAATCAGTCATTTCCTTCGCTTGCTAGATCAAACGCAACCGCACTGCTTTCACCAATCGGGGAAGTAGGGGAGCCAAAACCACTCTGTCCACCGCTCTCTATTCTACTTCGGACCCTTTAACATTCGGGTTCGGGTAGAGCCTTTCAAAATAGATAAGTGAGCCGATGGGCTTCCTGTAAATCGAAATAGTAGTCTCCCTACTGCTGTCCTGCTCAAAAAGAAGATTCAGCCAAAGCTTTAAGCGCTTGTACCACGTTTTGGTTCTTAGTTCAGGGAGCCTACCTATTACTTGGTCGAGGCGAATTCGCTGTCTGCTGATCAACCTTTCCTTGTTGGAAGCTAGCGCGAGAACCCGAGAAAGAGCCTCAAATTCACAATCGGCGCCTTGATTTTAATCTTTTAAGAAGTCATCGAAGGTAAATCGGTTGATACTGCTGTTCCGCTACAGATACAGAAGCCATTACAAGAGAGGATAGTTACAAACTCATTTCCTGCGGCTCTCTCACCAGTGGTATATATTATATATAATAAACTAAACACAAGCTGTTGGTATAAAAAAAAAAGAAGTAAGTCAGAGGTCTGTCTACGTCTACTTTCTACTTATGAAAAGGGTTTAATAGCAGTTGTAGCTCTCAACAAGAGAAAGGTTTTCTAGATGAAGAGGCGTAAACGGTGATCATTGCAGTTTTTTAAAGAGTTCAAAAGGTTTAGGGCAAACAAATAAGGCTTTTCAAAAAGACTTGCATCTGATTCAATAGCAGGGGATTAAATAATAGCTAGGAAAAGAGCAGATTCGTGCAAAAGAGCTAACATCCGATTTTTGAACAGATCGGCTCGGAACAGGCTTGCTTGCTTTCAAGTTCTTAAGTTCTCCCGGTAAGAATAAGAAGTAGACATATCCGTGCTTTGAGTCTGTATTTCTTTTGTAGAAAGAAAGAACTAAACCTTTGTCGCAGATCTGCTGTGAATTCTGTTCAGAAAAATAGCTTTTCTATTACAAAAGTGAGTCCGGTAGAAAGGGCCATTAACTGGTAATGGAAAAGACAAAGAAAAGACCAGAGAATCATTCCATTTGGCTTAAAGCATGCCAGTCTTCTTTGAGCGCTACTCATGCCCGGTTGACCAGGATCTTCTATGTCATTTTTTTAGTAGAAAAAGATGGGTTTGATCCTGGCTGGGGTATCATAGCTAGTGGAAGGGAAGTGTTCTCTTTTCTTAGGTAAAGTTAAGTTCCCGCTTGATCGACGGATTTCACAACTGAACTGACAGATCGAATGAGAGAATTTAGATATAGAAAAGTCAGATGTCAAGGTGGTTTGATTTTTTAGATATTTTCGTTATTGTTCTAACTCGAAAAGTTAAGGTTTGGTACTTCTTTATTATTTATTATTTATTAATTTCTTATTATTAATAATAAAGTCATTTTTAATTATCTTATAGATTATTACTTAGATAATAATCTAATATATTACTTTCTATTCTCTTTCTATTTCTAGAGAAAAGCTCGAGAACAAATAAAAGAGCGAATCTGCTATGCTTTTGATTTTCTATGAGCCGAAGAAGATGTTCAGTCTGATCTTTTGTACTGTAAAATGCCAGCTTTCTCTAAAGGCTGCCGGGATTTTCAAATTATTTAGTTCATCTTTTCGAAGATATGTTTACATTTCTTGTCCCATTTCTCATTCAATAACTATTAACCTGGCAAGCAAGGGATATGCGCTACACTTTTCGTTTTCGGATTTCGGAGCTCTCCCTGCAGGTCCTTTGTTTTTCCAGGCGTCTGAAGGGCTATTCCATATCAGCTGCTATGCTAGGCTCGAAAAGGACTGAAAGAACTGACATTAGGTCGTGACTTGAGAGTGAGGAAAAAGAGCGGTAAAGAAGTAAGGAGGTCGACTAGTTCTTAGCTTGATTGAACTCAGCATAGTTAGAGGAGATAGCTTTTCTTTCTATTGTTTGAGTTGAATCAGTTGACGCTCGAACGTAATTGACTTCTTTCAACAATAAAGGAAGAGATGATTTGGAGAAGAATGCATTCCTCTCCGAGAAATAAAGTGTCATATCATAGCTACGATAGAGGGCTTGACCGGTCTTAAGATAGAGTCGGTGTCGGTAGCTGTTCTTGCTTAGCAGGATCAGCAACGATAAGTTTTCCTCTGCTGGAAAACTGTCCTTCACGGAGATGGGAGCTTACTCGGCTCTTGCTGGTTTAGTAAGCTAATCCCTTTATGATTATTATGAAAAAGGAATGGATAGAGAGTCCAGGCTTTTTGGTGTCAACATAGGAATGGGAGCTGTTTGAATGGATGCCTTTTTCCCTTGTTGAATCAGCCAAGTCAGTAGCCTTTCTTTTATGCGGGATTGCCTGTTGATGCAAGGCAGAAGGGCTAGTTTGATGCCAAGAAGAAGCTGTTGGAGGAATAACGGCAGCTAAATCATATGCTGCACAGTACAGTAGTATTTAGGAAATTCCCAGGGGAAGAGAATTGACGGGACTTTGAGTTAGTCTTGTTTTGATCCCATTTGGTAAGAGGAAGAGATTCCAAGGGCATGGGAATGGAATCCCTGGATTTCTACTTTCAGTTAGGCTGAAGTGTACCAACCTAGAAAGACTAAGAGAGAACTGGTAAAGACTAAAACTACTTCAATCTCAAACTGAATTTGGTGGGAAATGGATAAAGAAAGTCAGTCCTTGACTTCATATACTGATTATGGCTATAGACTTCAGAGCAGCGTAAGGCTTTTTCCTACGATAGTAATAAGACTAGTCAAAAGTCAATCTTATAGGTCAAAACCTGGTATTCCATCTAGTTCAATAACTAGACTGCCTATTTCTAATAAATAATAATAGGTCTTTCCCATCACTCAACATAAGGAGTAGCAGACTCAGAGTGCCTGAGAGTAAGCCTATAATGGCTCCCCTCTTGTCTCCTAAATCCAGTCCTGCTTATGATTTTATTGTCTTAAGAAGGCTGCCTCATCGTGATCCATTGGATATATCTAACAGAGTCCTTCTTTATGATATAATGGCTAAGAGATCTCTCAGAAATGAGAGGCTTTTGAATCCTCCTATGAAGCCTCCTGCCGAAGGCCCTCGTGTAATCCTCCAAACACAGCTTAATACTAATCTATCGAATTCATCCTCTGTTAGATATTAATTTAGAACCGCCCGAAGCTAGCTAAAATAATCAAATCAGATTTATTCCATTTACATCATATTTTGCCTTACTTAATTATGAATTGGTTATTACGCGTGGGCAGCATTACCACTGGAAATTAGTATTAATAAATATTATAGATCAAGCAGTGGATCCACAAGAAGTTGCTTCGTGACGCGAAGGGAAGGAGTGATTGATGGGAATACGGCCAGACAAGTAGAAAGATCAGCAGCTGATGAGCTGTCGGAGGAAGAATCATCTAATGACCATTGCGGCACCTGAACATCTTCATAGTAGTAAAGTAGCGCTTTACATATCTGGTGTTATACTAGCAAGGGCTATAATGACTTTGAAGCTGGTTGTGAGTAGGACTCATGGCTCTTAGGCGTTGGATCTTTGTTGAATACCTTCTCCTATTATATATTAACAGATATGAGAGGATAACTTAATGCATTTGTCATGAGTAGCACCCGCCCTATACAAAAACAAAGATTGGGTACGCCAGACAGACATCGTCAGCCTAACCCTGATGCATTGGTTTTCTCAAGCTTCATTCATTCAGCAGGGAGGGGAAAGTCCCAGCTGACATCCTGAGCTCTACAACTACCAGTGTGGCCTTTTCAGGTTCCGGATACTCGCATTCTGTTGAGCTTTATTGTCCTTCCAGTCGAATGGTCTGCTTAAAGAAGGGTAATAGATATAGCTTACTGATAAGCTTCTGGTTTTCACTGGTCCTTTGTTATTTGTTATATGCCAACAACCCTTGCTTTGCCTGTAATGGTTGGGCTTATGACCAAAGCATCGGTCTATTGGGCAATGCATTCTGTAGGGTATGAGCGTTGTGCGACACTAGTCCTGTCGTCTGAGGAAACATTGATGTACGGGGCTACCACGGGGAAATCGCTGCCGTTTCTTTTCGCACTTTGCGGCTAACGAATGTGGGAATGAGTTCGATCCTATGAAAACATCCATCGGGTCTCCAAGCAATGATCACTCAACTCTACTCGGCATTCGATCATTACTTCAAGATCATTTTGAACAGAGCTTTTTTTCTGCCTTTCGTGTTATCTGACTAGCTCTTCCTCACTCTGGCGCTTGGTTTACCTTTTCAGCCACTGACGAAGCCTTTGCAGCCCTCCTATAGCTTATAATATAACGTAGCTTGTTTCGAGCCATGAAGTTAAGGAAAGGCGGCGCAGATCTACTTTTTTCATCTGCTTTCAGCCTCTGACTCCGACGATTGAACCTTGGCAAAGCTCTGCCTGACAGGAAGAAGAGCTAAAAAGTCTTTAGGCAATATGCATCCAATTGCCCGTCTTAACAAATGAACCCGTGGATAAGTAGGCCTTTCTTGCAGACGCCGCGTTCCCTTGAGTCACCAGGAGCACCACGGTCTCTACCACCGTAGGTCTATTAACATGTCTTAAAGACTTCGATTAATCCTCGTCTTATTCCCCTCTTGTCTTAGGTATGAGAAGAGAGACTACACCTTCACTATTTAGTCCCAAGCATCGTCTGTCTCGTCCTGATTGACAGGTATATACTCGACGTCAAGTAGTTGAGACTGCCCCCGTGGATTCAGGTGCTTCACCAGACTCCTCTTTTTCTCCTCCTATTGCTATTCGAAAAGGTAAACGAGCTTGCACTTCACATTCGCACTCGTCTTATGTGTCATATGCTCATTTATCACCCTCATCTGACTCGTTTGTTACCTAATTGTCCTCTTTTTCAATCCTTCAGTCTGTTTCTGAAGCCATGTCTCATGCTGGCTGGAGAGCTGCAATGGAGGAAGAGATGAATGCCCTTCGACAGAATGGTACTTGGGAACTTGTCTCCCTCTGATCAGTCTGCTGTTGGTTGTAGATGGGTGTATACAGTGAAAGTGAATCCTGATGGTTCAGTTGACAGGTTGAAGGCTCGCCGTCTGTCCAAAGGCTACAACCAGGTCTATGGTATAGATTACTCATATACATTCTCACCAGTAGCAAAAATAGCTTCTCTTTGACTTCTTCTTTCTCTTGCTGCCACCGAAGATTGGCACCTTCATCCGCGTTACATTCAAAATGCATTCTGACATGGCGACCTGAGGGATGGAGTCTACATGGAGCAACCACCTGGCTTTGTTGCTCTGGGGGAGTCTGGACTAGTTTTTCGTCTGAAGAAAGATTGATATGGAAAAAAGTAATCTCCTCGGGCATGGTTTGGTAGATTCTGTGAGGTGATTATCTATTTTTTTCTTCGTAGATGTGGAGTTGACCACTCTGTTTTCTATCGCCATTCTACAGCAGGTCGAATTTATTGTGTATGTGGATGACATTGTAATCACAGGAGATGATAGTGATGGCACACAGCAGTACAAATTTTTCCTGCAGAGTCAGTTCCAAACTATGAATTTGAGACAATTGAAGTACTGTTTTGGTATTGAGGTAGCCAGATCTCAATCAGGTATTTACCTATCTCAGAGAAAGTCTGTTCTTGACCTGCTTAATGAGACAGGGATGCTGGGATACAAGCCAGTCGATACACCTATGGATCAACATACTAAACTGATAGCAGATCAGGATTAGTTCTTAGCAGATCCAGGGAGATACTGGAGGTTGGTTGGAAAGTTGAACTATTGAACTGTTACCAGACTACCCTGACAGTTCAGAATCGTTGGGACATTAGTTCCCCCCAATACAGACCCCAGATCATTTGTCTTCTGGAAACGATCATGAAAGCTTCTGGCGTGGAGAGAATAAGATGGAGATGGAGGTATTCAAAGGCTGAAGTTATTGAGTCGGGTGGTATGTCCTCTGGCAGGCTAGCCTCAATATTGATATAAGTATTAATCACAGAACAAAGTGGATGTGCAAATTCATCAACCATCCGTTTGGAAATTTTCCTTCATTTATGGCATCATTTATTCAAAAGATCTTCAATCTGGAATTTTTTCTTTCTGTTGTTTGCTAATCGCAGTCTTTTTAATACTCGTTAGTGGATATGTGTGGATGATTTGAAAGGACATAGCTTCCAATGCTAACAAGGAGAAGAAAGGCAGACAAAGTCCTCGTCAGCCGTTGTTTCAGCACTCGAAGCGAAATAGAAGGTGAGCGCCCCAAAGGGTACGGTTGAGGGGATGGCGTCACTACGACTATGAAGTGAAGCAAAGGTGCTAGCCAGTTCCAGAAGAAGAAAAAGAAAAGAAAAAGAGGCTGTAGATTACCTTGCGGGGGATATAAAGAGAGGACACAAGGCCAGGAAGCATGACTTGAGCTTCAGGCTAGGCATATCCTTCAAAGAAAGAGGAAATTCTATGCATCCTCTTTCTTCAGATGGATCAAGGCCGTCAAGTGGAGTTGTGCTTTCCGGCATTCAAAGGCAAGGAACTTTGAATCTACTACCCGGAACCTACTTCACTCGGGCCTAGGGAAGATGCCCAGCTTAGCGATCCTACTCATACCCGGAAATCACCGGCGCTCAGGGTTCCAGCAGCGAAGTACCTTTTCTACGATAGACTGGAATCGGGTCGCGGGAAGCCGACGGAACAGGGATGAGGCATTCAAGAACTCCCTCCCTGCCATCCTATGAAGTGTCAGAATCACTTGCAGGCCACTACTCTTTCTCTCCTGGAAGCGAAGGCAGGAGCAAAGCCTATTGATTCACCTCTTTGCTAACCTAAAAGTCGGCTACCCGCACTCTGTAAGCAGAATAGGGCTCCGGAGTTCACCGGCCTCAGAAGTATGGAAGGCGGCGCCTAAACTAGTCGGACTTGCTTGAATCGATACGCTTACCGGACTTCTCTGTCTATTCTCTTTCTTTTTCTTGCGGACTCTTCCCCTCGCCATACGCCGATTGAGATCTTGACTTGTGCAGATCAATTTTGCTCTGGAGGGACGGTTCATCAGAACTGAAACCGGATTCAGTAGGCTCGGATTCAAAGTGACGGTATAAGAAAGCCAGTAGAGCGTCATAGAGGTAGACTCAACTTCTATGCGTACTGAGCTGAGGTGCTAATGCTTCCCGCAGGGAAAAAGTCTCTTAGTCATACTTCAAGGATAGGTGAAACTTCCACGAAAGCACAGATAAGAAGAATCGGCGTATGCAAGGACTGAGGGAAAGAATAGAAACGAGTGACAACGAGAGGAGCTGAGAACAAAGCTTTTCGTTAATATCCGGAGTCAAGCTAAAGGAAATGGTTTGACGGTCGGTGAAACTGTCCCTTAAAGTAAAGTCAAGCCAGTTCATTCATTCGGTCTAGTGAGGAAGAAGTGAAAATCTACGTATCTTTTAGTTCTTTAAGTGAAACTCCTTCTTCGTCGTTTGAGTTCAACTCATTTATTCCACTCGTTGTCTTATCGTTCGGACCGATCGAAGCATCGGTCGCCACAGCCTTTGAAGGATAATTCCTTCATGATGGCAAACGCTCATCTTCGTCCAGGTAAGAGTCCAATGCGTCATTCATAATGTAAAATAGGATCTATCCGGCTGGTCTAAAAACCTAAAAAAATTCCCTTTCGCCTGCTGGTTTGACTAGGCCTTTGTGCCAGGTATGAACTAAAAAAGAATTTCATCCGGATCCTTTCGTTCCTCTCCCGTTGGTCGAGCGTCTACAAACCTTCGCTCCCAACTCGACGAAAGAAAGTCAACCCATGCGCGCCTTGAGCCATGCACACCTCAGAAAGGTTTAGTTTGCCTCACGAAGAAAGCACCTCCGCTCGGGTCCGAGAATCCTAATCCGCCTTTCCCTAGTCCCTCGTAGAAGAAAAATGTGGGGTAGGCCTAAAAGACCGACTTTCCTCCTTCAAATCCGGGATTCTATTTTAACTAATCCGAATCTGTGTACTGACAGTAGTAAAAGCGGAATATCCTATCTCAATTCTTGGCAGAATAAGCCCCATGACCGACCGAACCGAGGCTGGGGTAGATAGAGGACGAGAAGATTTATTGAATGCTCTCGGGCATTGATTGAGGAAGTAGCCCAACCTTTTTTCATCTACGCAAAGAGGAATTACTTCTTATTCGACTGGAAATGGTGCATAACGATCGATTCAACAGGCTGGTAATGCCGAATCAATCAAGGATAAGGCAATACAGTCAGAAAGGAAAGCAGCACTGACCTCTTCCCATACCAGAGCCGCAAGTCTACTGACGGCTATTCGCTATTCTTTCCATCGTGAAATAGTAACCAATCTCCCCTTCCCCACGCTCCTTTGACCTTATTCCATTGCGATCTGAAGCCTTGTATTCTGTAGGAGCAAAAGCCTCTTCTACCGCTCCTGCCCCCGAAAGGAGATAGAACTCCTAAACTCAACCTAAGGCAGCCTCTCTCTTAAAAGCGATACCAAGAAAGCATTCCAATAGCAGCTGATGAAACTATAGCACGAACAGCTACCTCCTCGGGACACTCCCTTTCAAGACGTTAGCGATCCAATTCGCCTGCTTGGATTAGGACTTTCCTTCTTTGATGGAGAGAATGCGTTGGTATAGAATGACGCAACAATCCTTCCCGCGTTGAACCTCAAAGATCTGCAGATCGGAGTCGTTCAACAGTAAGAAAGTCAAGCTTTCCAGCAGACTAGACCTCAAATCGAACTTCCACGTCTTCGCTTCCTTCCCATCCTTTCTCCCGTCGTTCCATCTCAGTCTGTCAACACCCAATCGACCTCCTTCTTTCAGTTGCAGCCTGTTGCTCTGTCTTTTGGATTCATCTACGAGCAGAATATGGATTGCCTGTAGCGAAGTAGGAGATGGAAATGCAGTCTTAGGTAGGGGTTTGAATATCGACTTGGTGAGCTACCGTCCTTCTCTCAATCGCTTGTCTCCGGCAGGTGGGTTCAATCAGCCAGCCAAGATTCATGTGATCATTCTACGTCTTTCTTTCCGATCCGTTGCTTCCAGCTTGATCTAACTGCAAGTGTAGCCATCCTGGATCCGAAGCTTTCTAAGACTCCCTTGAGTTCCTAAGGTAGCCAGTGCTTCAGTAAACGCTGGTTCTTTCTCCCTTAGCTCCGCACTCTTACAACCAAGCACCGGAACCAGTAAACAACCAATTGGCTCGTCAATGGCTAAGTAAATGGCGCTCGAACCCTCCATCCTTGATTTTCTCTCGATATCTGACCCGTCAACCTTCCCATCTCCTCTTACTTACGCATCTTCAATCAAATCATGATCCCATCTCGATCAATTTCGCATTGATCAGGGCGGGCGTTTCCATTGCTCTTCGAGAACCGTCATACGTATTAAAAGATACGTAGGTTTGAGATAACTGAGATACAAAGAGATAGAGATTTTCTATTCGTTTCATTTCATTTCACTCATTTCGTTTCATTTCATTTCACTCATTTCGTTTCATTTCATTTCACTCATTTCGTTACACTCATTTCGTTTATTCCACTCGCTTCATCGGATAGTGTTCTAATTCCAAGGCTAGTGTGGCCTGCCTTACCTGAATCTATCTCTTCGGGTCGTTGCAAGTTGAAAAGTCTCCTTTGAAGGGTATTATTGATATTGGCATAGAACAGAGCTTCAGGTCGAACTAGTGGGTTGGGTGGCAAGGAGACTATTAGGGAAAACATACATTCGTTGGATAGGTAGCTGGATTGAATCTAATTGCTGATTCCGACGGAAGCCATAGGAGTTGTATTCGAGTAAGAGCGCGGGAACCCGAAGAGAAATACGGATGAGTGCAAAAAGGGCAAACGAAGGGTACGAGTGAAAAGAAATTCAATGCCCGTAGCGAGTCAAAAAGCAGGGGCCTAAGCATCCTTTGCGGCGCTTGCCCTTAGGTTCAGTTCGATTCCGCGATGAGGCCATGCATATAAAAAAAAAGCAAGAGAAGCTACAGAAAGCGAATTTCATAATAATATTTGTTACCGGCGTAACAAGAACAAGCTGAAGAATAGAATTGAGATCTTTCCTCCGCTTCGGATTCATTCATTAGAAAGAGTTCCCTACGCCGCCTAGTCGCTATAGGAGACACGTGTACACCGCCGCGTCTGAAATCAAAGAACGGAATACCTTCTGCGGCTATCATGGCTAGGGTAATAATTCGTATATGGAAACGCCGCTTCCTCTTTATCCTTTATTCGATTTCAGGATAGGGAATACGGCCTTGAAGGCGATGAAAAAAGATGATAATATAGGAACGCGGCAAACTCTTTCAAGAAAGACGCATCCTCAGCTACAGTGGTAAAATCTCTATAGGCAAGTAGCCCATGATTTTCCAATTATAGCTCGGTCCGAATGCCCTATAGCTTTGGAGTTTCCACCCTGGTGATTTGGCTGTAGAAGCCTAGGCTAATGAATTGGGGAGGTACGCAAGCGAGGGAAAAAGCTTTGATGAAGCAAAGTGTAAAGCTGAGGCATATTTAGAAAACTAGCAATTCCGACTCTTCTCTCAAAGGGTGAAGGTCTCGGTCCGGTCTTTTCTTCCTTGGTCTGACGCTTGCGTCTTCCTTTCAGCGCATCCTTGGGGAGGTCACCTCGTCAGGCCTATAGGTCCGTCTATCGATAGGCTGTCTTTCTTTTCTTTCTCTTACGGGTCTGATTCTATTGGAAAAAAGGGCCGGTCTCTTCGGCGAGGGCTTGACGCCATCTGAAGCGTCAGACGATGCTTGGCATTCCTGAAATCTATCTCTTTGGGTGATGATGCTAAAAGCACAGGTCTATACTTCGGCACAGACCTCTTTTGAGATTGAATATAGGAAAGTAAAGTGCTAGTATTTCATAGAGCTTGGCTTTCTCCACAACCAGTCTTCTATTGGGGCACCATATAGAGGTTGACGAGGAAAGAAGGGAGCTAAAGGAGTACGAAGTCCGATCAGCGTCTTCAAGAGCATGATTCTATAGGAAAGCATTTAAGAGGGCAAAAGGTCTGATGAAGTTGTGCAACTGACCTCTATCCTTTGAGAACGATGTCAAGGCCTTTCAAGGCCCTTTATGGCTAATGCTGCATCCGAAGCTAGGAAAAGGGCGCCCTTGACTACGTCTTTTCTTTCTCCATCTTCCGCGTCTGAAATAAGACAATAATCCTTTCCAAGGTCACAAGTCCCCAAGGTTTTGAAGTCGTGGGATATTCAAGAAAAGCATCCTAAGCGAATTCATTGTCTAGGGACTTTGGGGGCTGCCTATCGGTACTCCCATGAACTGAACACATACCTATTCGATCTAATGGTGCGAGGTCAAAGGCCGATAAAGGCAGGGGTAGGAGAAGGAGAGAGAGGTGCGCTTTACCCTTTGAGATATCCAAGAAGTTTCGACTTTCAATCTCTTGAAAGATTTTAGTCTTATTTCATACGCTGCAACAAGGGATTATGAAAAGAATGCCGTGCTTTCATCTATTAGAGAAGTCTGCCTGACGGGAAGGGAGAACTGATCTTTTCAAACGAAATAGAGTTGGAAGGGACTATCCTAAACTTGAATTAATAATCTTCTTTTGGCCCTTGATTGGACTTAGAGTTGGGGATAGAAGACCCGCCGCTTTACCTTGAAATTGGAATCGGAAAGGGCGTAATCGAATAAATTGAAATCACAAGAAAGAAAGACTTTCGGAACAAAAGACAAAGCTTCAATGAAACACTCCTTTTAGCTACAGGAACTCCTATTACATTTGAATTCGAAATATCTTCTATAAGGGTCTGACTTTTTCTAAAGGATGGGAAGCCCTCACTTGACATAATATCTTAGTGGGAAGGTAAAAGACTTAGCTGAACGTTAGCGAAGCGCTGGTACAATGAGATTCTTCATAGAAAAGAAAGAAGGAATGCACCGAGAGCCCTTCCTCTTCCACGGATTCCATTAGAGCCATTTTGAATGGTATGGCCGTCAACCATAAGTCTAATGCGCTTTCAGGTCGGGTCAATCTAGCCGTAACAGTCAGTTCAATAGGACGACGAAAAAAATGCGAAAACGAAAGCCTTCATTCAGCTCCGGCATAAGAAGGAGCGAGAAGCCACTCCGACTAAAAGGAAAGGATCACTTAGGGAGCGGGTAAAGCAAAGAGTGGAAAGGGCAAGAAAAACAAATCATGCTTTCAAACTTGCCGAAGTTCTTCTAATAAAATCATCGATAGTAAACCAAGGGCATCCATGGCGAGTGCTATCGTATACTTTCGAATGCTTGCTCAGAGTCTTCGTTCTAGGTTAGGGTTACTTGAACTCGCTTTCGAGAACCTAATCTCTTTCATGGTGAAAATAGCCCTGATCGACGGTGCGCAAGGAGTCACTCGTGGCACACTGACTATATTCCAAATTCCAACTTCTCTGCATCAATGCACTCACTACCTTGACGCTTTCGAATTCAAGCAGTATTTGAAAGAAGAAAGTCACACCGCTACTACTATTCCAACAGCTATCGATTCTCACCCGAACGAGTGGAATAAATGAGTGTAACTCGAACGACGCTTTGCTTTCGTTTCACTACGTATCGTCGTTCAAGTTCAACGAACTTCATAGGTAAGAGGCAAAGGATCCACTAACCATCCGATAGAAAATCCCACCCCGTGACGCTATCGTAATACGTCCGGATGCCAAAGCTTCCGTCATATACTGAAGCGAGGAATACTAGGATCTGAGCGAGCTCTCTATCGATTGCTCACTGCCGTCTCATCCGAACAAAAAAAGGAATAAGGGGGGACATACTTCACGTAACCACTCCCTTGGTTGGGGGCTCCTTTCAATTGAGATATTCCCTTTTATTATCACTTAAAGAATATTTTTGTTGGTCAGGGCGGTTAACAATTTATTTGCTTTGCTTATTCCAATACTGGGATTGGGTTGGCTTAGAAAAACCATTTTTTTAGCTTTTGAACAAGCAACTTTCACTCCACTTTTTCCTTCACTAGGTAAGGGTCTCCGCCCTTGACCCAACACCGAATAAATCGTCAAGTTCTACCCTTGCTATTGTTGTTTCAAATATATATCACATTCCTGCCAGTCTTTCGGTACCAGCTCCTGTTCTTTCTGCGGCAGTTGTGGATTCGCTATACTGAAAACTGAGTTTCCATAGACAGGATTCAAAATAGATGGAAAAACAGGCCAAGGAAAGGTGTTAAAGTGAAATAGGGAGGGGCCGTTACGGTAGACTTGGATGAATCTCAATCCGAATGAGGGAAAGACGTCTTTTCAAGATCCATCAGAAGAAGTGAACCCGAATAGGTGGTCATTCATGCCGTCTTCACCTTCACTTGCCATATCCCCCTTCCCTACTGGAGCGCTCACTCCAATTTGTTTGTAGAGAATCCTTGCCTTTTCAACTTTGATCCCGGGCGGTTTCTAAATCACTCTTCTTTCCTTAGTTAAGGAGTGACTCACATGATGAAAAGGTGAATCACATAAGCGTCAAAGAATCTTCCTAATGCTCCCATGTCCGAATCCGTACTACTTTACTACTTTCTCTGACGCTGCTGCAGTAGCAAGCAAATGCACGAACGTATCGAAGGCTCTCATTTACCAGTTAGCTCAATAGATGCGAAGACCCACATTCCCGCTTCTTCGCCCCCCTCATCCTAAGCTAAGACAAGGGGCCTCGCCCTCTTGACTTGATAGATCAAGAAGACTAAACCCTATTATCAAAAACTTTACTTCCTACCTGAAAGAAACTAAAGAACCTGAGCTTATAAGACCAAAACAACTTGGACCTGCCGAAGAGACTAGAAGACGATATCATAGTTCTGAATGGCGCGCACTACCTGATGATAGGGAGTGCGGAGATTCAGCTCGAACGACGATACGTATCTTTTAGTGAAACCTTACTTTAGGGATTAGTCGATGAGAAGACTGTTAGGTTAGCTCATTCATCTATTACATACTTCAACGAAACATCATCCATGAATTCATCGTTGACACATGTAAGGTAGTAATGAGGGTAAGCCGGCCGGAGAAAGATTCATTGATCGCTTCGCTCGCCTACTACACAATCAGACGGAAGGAAGAGGGACCCCAGGAGAGGAGCAGCAGCTCATACATAATCTATATCTGACTGTTCAGTCGTGCCGGCCAGAGATTCAATCATTACCTGACTGTTCAGTCGTGCCGGCCATAAGCTTTAGCAGCCAAAGTCATCATCACATCACCATAATTCACCACGATAACGCAAACCACCCCGGTTTCAGCCTTATGCCTCCCCTAACCCTTGGCAAATTTCAGCATAAGGCTTCCACCGCTCTACCACGATGCTGGCGGTCCAGATGCCGACTGCCTTTTGTGAGTACGTCGGCTCTGTCCTACTAGCCACATCGCGGCATAGCTCCACCAAAATAAGATGACGCAACAGAATACACCAATATTATCCCTTCCCGCAAAATAGAGGGCTTCCTCCCTCGCTTCTCTCTCCCTTCCCGCAAAATAGAGTGCCATTCTCTCCTCCTGACCAGCTAAGTCTATGATATGTAAAGGTTTGGTTCCAATCCATATTCCCTTCTCGTCATAGACCTTCTCCCTTTTTATCCCCATTTTTATAGTAAGGTTTACCCGTTTCTCTCCCTTCTTTATGTCGAGCCTCTTCCAGTCAATCATGAAGTTCGACTCGACTGTGCCTTGTATAGTTCTATTTATGTTTTGGAACTGATCTTCGAACCACTGTGGATCAACTAACGCCCTACCCGGCCCTTTATGCTTGACCACATCGCCCCCTTCGCGAGTAGAGATGCAGTAGCTCTTAGGAGCCAAAAAGATGCCTTTTATTACCTCGTGCTCCAACTTCATCTTACCAAGTTCACTCGAGGAGACCTGATCTTCCGGTAGAGGGTTTTTGAGTACTACGGAGTCAGTGTCGGTGTAGTAACAGTCCCCGCGGGAGATCAAAGGATACATGTGTATGCGTGCCCATGCCGTGATGGCGGCTGAGATCTGGACCGCAGAGTTTCTAGGAGGGCGCCATTCCATATCATAGGTGTCCGTCTTATACGAGACGATGAAGTAGTTCTCTGAAATCTGGTCGGCTGTAGCGGTTTCATCTTTCTTAAGGAGATAGCGGTATCTATCGAACTCACACACTTCGGTATGTCCTCCATAATATCCCCTCCGGATGAAGGAGTCTTCGTTCCTATTCGTTAAGTAAATGGGAGTCATTTGGTCATTGTAGAATTTCGCTCGGTATATTGCCAGAGCGAGAGCGGATACGGTAATCTTATCGAGGATGTCTACGCCGTACTCTTTCCAGCAAATGTCTTGTGCTCGAAGTAAGACCCCACCCAACAGGCGGATGTCTTGCCTCAGTTTCAATTTATCCCCTATCATTCAAGAGAGAAGTAATCCTGTTTATACAGTTACCTTTCTTGATTGAACTAAAGAAGAACTTAGTTATTACTGTCCCCCGTAAAGGTCTGAAGCGTATTCTCTTATCTAAGCTTTCATGCCTCTGAGACCTGTGCTTTCAATCCGACTTCCCTCTATTGAATCGATATCACAGACTTCCAGCGCTAATCGATCGAGTGAAACTGCCCTTACGATCTCTTTCCTGCTAGCCTTCAAAGTCATATCCGTCATGTCGAAAAGGCTTACTTCCCCTAGCTTTTATTCCCCGGGAAGTGTATTAAAAAAAAAATAATCACCGTTCATCGGACTATCTCAGCATATGGGAATCAGCTATAGAATGGATTTGACTCATAGAAAGAGATCGGTAGTTGGATGTGATGACAAGAACTAACCAAAGAAAGAAGGATGAATCCCACTGTGTGTCCCTTTCCTTTCTTTGGCTTGCTAGATAGAAGGCGAAGAGCGCAATAAGGTAATGGATTACCGCTAATAGTCAATCGTTTAGTTCGCCCAAAGCTTACAGAATGTGACCACATCAAATCAATGAATGCCACGTGTCAAGAAGAATTATGAGGTGTGCTGAGTGCGGTTGTTCTCAGCTCTTTAGCGCCCTAGGGCCCTGCTACTGTGATGCTTGGCCGAGCCTCCCTCCCTACCGATGTCTCGATCCAGCACATTGAGACCAGTCCTCGCGGACAGGACAAAACTTCCCTTGGAGTTGGAGAAAGCAAGTCTGAGGGAACTGGATTGGTCATTCCAATATCACTCGAAAATAGGAAGTACAGGGTTGGCCTTCTCTCTTAAAGCCTGACCAGGGGCCCCTCATCGGAACTACTCATCTCTCGATTCCTTTGTTTGACATTCCTATCTTTCTTGCTTATTTTTCGTTAATAGGGTCAGTCATTTGACTTCGCCTAACCAAGGCAGGGATTCTCTCCATCATGCCGTCCTAACGGTTTAGGCTCCATCCATATACATCACCTGTCAGAAACAATCTTGCTCACTTAGGAAAATTATGAAAAGGGAGTGACAAGATACGAGACAGACAAGTTCAATAGCTTCTCTTCCAATAAGATAGAATCCGTAGGCACCTCACCTGGATTGGTGTATGTCCGCTTTACGGCGTATACCAATGGATGGCACTTTTGAAAAAGAGAAGCCATTAAGATTCAGGCCTTTAGTCGAAAGAAAGATCTCTTCTCTTATGATATTTGTCTTCTCTGCTACTGATCCTTTCCCACTTTCAGTACATAAACTTATCATTGAGAAGCTATTCAATAAAGAGGCGGCTCATGCTTGGATTGAGTTTGGGTCTTTCTTGCCCCTACTCGATCAGAACAGTTCCCACAGTTTGTAAGATTGAGGTCTGGACAACCTTTGGGGTTTCTCTCATCTTGGCCCTTGTTCTTCCCACCATTTTATGGTTTAGCTGCGGACGAGGCCGGGAGAAAGTTTGAAAACTATGCTCTTTTTGGTGATGCCATTGTTATCGCCTACAAGAAGGTAGCAGAATGCTATTTTGATATGCTGCTGGTTTAGTTAGGGGTCAAGGTTTCGTTGCCCAAATCTTTGGTTTCGGCCAACGGGAAAAAGCGTTTTTCAAATTCGATTCCCACTCATCCAGGATCTTCCAAACGGGTGGCTGCGGCAAAAAAGTATGCCAACGAAGGGGCAGTGCGATCGATCTTCCATTTCCGATTCATGACAGGGGCCTTTCTTCTTTGATAATCAAGCCTCAATGGACACGTCTGGTGACAAAGCTTTCCCTGTCAAATGCCAACCCCTTGGAAAGACATCCATTAGACACTATACATAATCTCATGCAGTTACCACTTGTAACATTGGTCACAATTGTTTCAATCTACTTTCTTCTCTTTATCATGAAACCCAAATGCATAAACTCAACTCTCAAGACCCGCAGGCAAGCAAAGTGATCGGTAATGAGATTCTCTTACCTGACTTTCTTTCTTCCCTGACTATCTAACAGCTAACAGAAAAAAGACTGATTTTCTGCCCCTGCCCGTACTGCATTCAGCTTCAAGATGATCTTCTTTGCAGGGTTATGATGTCCCCGTAGTGTGGGAAGTCTTGAAAAAAGAAAAGAATATCCCCTGAAAGCAGTACTCTAAGTTACTCCCGAGTGCTCAATAAGCAAAACGAACTACTTATCGAAGCAGGAAGGAAGCAAGCATAAAAAGGGTACGTAAAGGTGCACGCCCCCCTATCTTTTTTTTATCGTATAAGAAGAGTTCCATCTCTTTACTTTCGTAAAGATAGAGAAAGAAGAAGCAAGCTGACCTGCGCACTCGCTTCCTTAACTGAAGGATAAAGGGAAGAGTAGACTTCAGGTAGCAGCACTCAAATCAAACCTGCTTTTATTTGACACTCCCTCGCGAAGAAAACCTTCAATTAGGTATGGTGCGCGTTTAAGCTTAGATTGAGTACCTATCACCGCACTTTCGTCTTCTTCTTTCTGCTAGTACAGCAGTGCTCTCTTCCTTCTAGGGGAAAGTCTTCTTCCCTGACAGTGGATCCAGCGGTTATGTATGAGAATCCTTAATAAAAGAACTTTAGATACGGCTTTCCGCTTTGAAAGTTAGAGTAACTATATCTCCCTCACTTAAAGTCAGCTCTTAAAGTGAAAGCTAAGTCAGATCAGAGTACCAGCTAGCACCAAACGAAAATCAGAAGGAAAGGAAGATCTGCGCTAACTGAAAAACCTTCTATACGGAAAGGCAGTTGTCGACTTATCCCCCTACTTTTGTCAGTCTGGAGCCCAAGACCGGCTCCTCTCGTGGCTGGTTCTGTTCAAGATAACTTCTCTTCCAGGTTCTGGCCCTATCGGTTAAGAAATGATCTTTCTCACTATACCCCTTGCTCAAGAAAAAAGCTACACTTATCGCAAGCAGCAAGCCATAAAAGAAAGGGAAAGGAAAAGCTGATTAGTCAAGGTCAACCTATTTCTCGTCTCTCTTTGATCGTAAACAAAATGAGAATGCTTTCTATCGTAGCTCGTATAGCAAGAAAAAAGATTACCCTTCAAGCTAAGAAAGAAAGTGCCTGCCCAGCACCAAACCAAAGGAAAGCTCTTTTCCGGAAGGGTAGCTGCTAAACTCACTACTTTAGACTCATTTCCTCCCCGGCTGACGTGAAAACCCTATATCCCGCTTTCAGCTCTGCTGTGATAGTCAGCGCTCTTAGTACTTTAGTCGTTGGTCTCTTTCTTTCTTCTGTTCTTCTTTGCTATAGAGTTTTGTGCCTTTCCTGTCTCTCTTCAATTCAAGTAAGAGGACTGACTTGAAGAGCTAAGACGGAGCTCTATAGTAGCGAAGGATTCCAAGAAAAGCTTATCCTAAGAAGGAGACTACTGCGTAAAGCCTTATCTTGGTCTGATACAAGAACTCTCTCTCCCCTTCTCTCTAAGAAGCACGGAAAGGTAGCAGCACTCACATTCAAGCGGATTGACGGAATAGGATCCGTAGACTGAAGTCAGGTTAATAAATGGCATGATTCGACTGCTGTCTTAGTTATAGAATGATCTCCCCGCACTTGATCTAGTACAGAGAAAAGTAGACTGCTTAGCAGCCTTTCCTTCCAATGGTTCTCCCCTCACTCACTTTCTATCCGGGTTGAAAAGAAGAGGAGTCTGTCTGCGCTGCTCCTCTAGTCAGAGTTAGAGCTTGAACCGGCGCACTAACATACTAACATAAATTCAAATAAAAAGAAAGTACTACGTTGCGTGCGCTAGGGTCTTATAGGCTTCATTTCAGCCCTTGTGTGGGTACCCCAAAAAGAAAGAGTCTCTTCCGCTCGCTGGTGGAACTCTATTATATATCGATCCAAGAAGTTCGGACGCGGAAGCTAGGTACGCCTTCAAACAGTAGACTTTCTTCCGAAAGGCTGCAGTCGACTTATTTAAGTTGATCTAGGGTAGACTAACTCAACTCTGGATAAAAGATCTCCCCTGCTGTCATTTTCCTTGTTAGGGAGTGCCCTAATAAAGGAGCTTGAGCTCTTTCGCCCTTTATTATAGTACATAATAAGAATTATGTCTTCTTCTTTCAATGAGTTGACGACTTCTTAGTTATAGGCATGGTTTGACCCTAGCCTCTCAAATGAGCCCAACGTCAAAAATGAACTCTTTAAGCTGTGCAGTGCTCTACCCTTGAGGATCTCCACAAAAAGAAAAGCTGTTTCAGCCACGGAGAACTCTCTCTTACTACTATCAGGCTAGCGAAACTCCTCTTTCTCCGCCTTAAAGATTGCCTTAGAGATGGATTGTGAATCTTGTAGCACGTTCCAAAGAGATAGGGCCGGGCATCACATACGAATTGCCAACACATCCCATATGAAGGGGGGGCAGGCACGCAACCTGGGAAGTGCGATAATCAAGGGGCGAAGCGCTCACTGTCAACTGGATGTTTGGGACCCCTCGCCCAGCGACTAAAGACTTGCACGCGGAGCAAGATTTTTTCAAGAAAACAAGAAAGTTTTTTTCTAAAGCCAGCTAGTTCACTGTCTTGTCTTAAATCAAAGCATCCCCCTCAATCCATTGTCTACGGGCTT